>Ga0209062_1003367_pt1 | contig 18610 bp, 18 predicted proteins | sample Coa_R2_2_FD_187158 | JGI IMG/M metagenome (GOLD analysis project Ga0209062, IMG submission 187158) | Surface soil microbial communities from Centralia Pennsylvania, which are recovering from an underground coalmine fire - Coalmine... | ecosystem: Environmental > Terrestrial > Soil > Unclassified...
TGCACTGGGATATCTCCTGGCACCGCTCGATCGGGCGCGATACCTTCTGGACCCCCGCGCATATCTGCATCCATATCTGCGGCGTGCTGGCGGGGATTACCTGCGGCTACCTGATCCTCAGCACCACATTTAACCCGCGCGCCGCCCTGCGCGATTGCTCGGTGGCAATCTGGGGCTTCCGCGGTCCGCTGGGGGCGTTCATCGCGGCGTGGGGCGGCATCGCCATGATCACCTCCGCGCCGTTCGATAACTGGTGGCACGACGCCTACGGGCTGGACGTGAAGATCCTCAGCCCGCCCCACATGGTGCTGGCGCTCGGCATTCTGGCGGTGCACGCCGGCGCGCTGATCCTGATCCTGGGACAGATGAACCGCGCCGCAGGCCCACTCCGCACGCGGCTGCGCATGCTGTTTCTTTACGTCGGCGGGATGACGCTGGTGTGCCTCACCGTGGTGCAGATGGAAATCACCACCCGCATCTCGATGCACACGGCACATTTCTATCACCTGGTCTCGCTGGTCGCGCCGCTGGTGCTGTGCGGCGTCGGCCGCGCCAGCCAGTATCGATGGGGCGCGACGGCGGTCGCGGGCGTGTATTCGCTGTTCGTGATCGCGATTGGCCGCATCCTGCCGCTGTTCCCCGCCGAGCCCAAGCTCGGTCCCGTGTACCACATGGTGCACGAGTTCGTGCCGCCGGAATGGCCGGTGCTCGTCGTTGTTCCCGCCGTGCTGCTGGATCTCCTGTGGGAGCGCTGGCCGCAGTGGGGATTGCTGCGAAAAGCGGCGGCATCGGGCGCCGTGTTCGTCGCGGCGCTGGCGGCGGCGCAGTGGCCGTTCGCGGATTTCCTGGCTTCGCCCTGGGCGCGGAATTGGTTCTTCGGGTCGAACTATTTCGGGTACTACGTGCCGGATACGTCGATTTTCAAGCGTTACGGCTTCCTTCCCACCGAGCAGGGCGCCGCCTTCTGGCAGGAGTGGGCGCTCGCGCTGGCGGCTGCGATCGGCCTCAGCCTGCTGGGTCTGGCATGGGGCAACTGGATGCGGCGGATTCGAAGGTAATGATGAAGCTCCTCGCCATTTGCGTGCTGGCCGCCGCGCTGCCGCTCCCGGCTCACGTGGGCAGCCCGGATGTGTACTACGAAGGAGCCGCGGGCCCCTACCGTTTGCTGGTGACCATCCGGCCCCCGCAGGTGGTCCCTGGCGTGGCCGAGATCGAAATCCGCAGCACGTCCCCGGACGTGCGCCAGATCCACATCGTGCCGCTCATGCTCGGGTATAAGGGTGCGCAGTTCGCGCCCGTGCCGGATGTCGCCAAAGCATCGAAGGACGATCCCCAATACTTTACCGGCGCACTCTGGCTGATGGCCACGGGCTCATGGCAGGTGCGCATCGATGTGGACGGCGCTCGCGGTTCAGGCCGAATGGCCGTGCCGGTGCCCGCGCTCGCGACGCGCATCACCGGGATGCAGACGGCGCTGGCCGCCATCCTGGTGCCGCTAGGTCTGGTGCTGTGCTTCGGGCTGGTAAGCATCGCGGGAGCGGCGGTTCGCGACGGGATGCTTGAGCCGGGCGCGCCGCCGGACGCCGCGCGGGTGCGCCGCGCGCGGGTCGCTATGGGCGTGACCGCGCTCGTAGTCGCCGGCGCGGTCTGGTTCGGCAATTCCTGGTGGGGATCTCAGGAAGGCGAGTACGGGAGGATCGTTTTCAAGCCGCTGCGGCTGCAGGCGGCGCTCCAGGATGGCGGCCGGCTTTCGCTCAAACTGAGCGATCCGGGCTGGCTCAGACGCCGCACGGACGACCTGCTGCCCGATCACGGGCACCTGATGCACCTATACGTCATCCGCATTCCGGCCATGGACATGGTCTGGCACCTGCATCCGGAGCGGCAGGAATCCGATACTTTCGTGCAGCAGTTGCCGCCGATGCCGGCCGGGCGGTACGCGCTGTACGGCGATATCGTGCACGCCAACGGGCTCGGAGAAACTGCGACCGCGGAGCTCGACCTGCCACAAATCGCGGGACAGCCGCTCGCGGGCGACGACGGCGGAGCCAGCGCGCCGCCGCTTGCCGCGGCCGATTACACGCGCGCCGCGAGCCCGCTGCCCGAAGGCTACCGCATGGTCTGGGAGCGCGGCGCGGCGCCTCTGCGAGCCAAACGGCCGCAGGAATTCCGCTTCCGGCTGGAAGATGCACAGGGCAGGCCGGCGGACGGCATCGAGCTGTACATGGGCATGCTGGGCCACGCGGCGTTCGTGAGCACAGACCGGTCGGTGTTCGCGCACGTTCATCCTTCGGGTTCGGTCCCGATGCCCGCCGTGCAACTGGCGCAGCCGGATAATCCCCACGCTATGCACATGATGTTCGCCGGCGGCCCGCCGCCCGAAGTGTCGTTCCCGTACGGTTTCCCGAAGGCGGGAACGTACCGCATTTTCGTGCAGATGAAGCGGGCGGGCCGGATCGTCACCGGCATCTTCGACGCCAAGGTGGAGTGAGGCATGGCGAGCCCTCAGGCGCACGTGGCGGCCTGGCTGGTTCGTCTGCGGCTGAAGCGCGCGCTGGCGCGAACGTCCGATGTGGCCGTCGTGCGGCGGCTCTTTGCGCCCTTGCCGTTCCCTATACCGGCGGATATCGAGTTGGCGCGCGGCGAAATCGGCGGCGTCGCCGGCGAATGGGTCTGCCGCTCCTCCGCGCGCGCCGGGGCGGCAACCCTGCTGTATCTGCACGGCGGCGGCTATATTGCCTGCTCCGCCGAGACGCACCACGCGATCACTGTCTTCTACGCCCAGCAGGGGTTCCGCGTCTTCGCTCCGAACTACCGCCTCGCTCCCGAACACCGTTTTCCCTCGGCGGTGGATGACGCGCTCGCGGTCTGGTGCGGGCTGATCGAGAGCGGAGCGCGGCACGCCGTGATTTCGGGAGAATCGGCCGGCGGCGGCCTGTGCTGCGCGCTGATGCTGGCGGCGCGCGACGCCGGCCTGCCGCTTCCCGCCGCGGCGGCGATTTTTTCGCCGTGGGTGGATCTCGCGTGCTCGGGCGAATCGATGCGCCGCAACGCCCGGCGCTGCGCCATGCTCAGCGCTCACGGGATGGGCATGGCGGCGAGCGACTATCTCGGCACGGCCGATCCGCGCCATCCCCTCGCCTCGCCTCTTTACGGGGACCTGCGCGGCTTGCCGCCGCTGCTGATCCACGCCGGCGCGAATGAGATTCTGCTTGACGATTCCACGCGCCTCGCAGAGCGGGCGCGCGCCGCGGGCGTGCCGGTCGCGCTGCGTGTGTTCCCCGTCGTGCCGCACGCGTGGCAGTTGGCGCACCGGCTGATCCCGGAGGCGCGCGAGTCGCTGGCTGAAGCGTCCGGGTTCCTGCAGGCGGCGGTCGAGGCGGCCCAGGCGGGCGCCGGCAGCGTGGCGCCGCGGCCGGTGGCATGATGCCGGAGAACGTCGGCCTCCTGATTGTCGGCGCCGGCTTTGCCGGCCTGGGCATGGCCATCCGGCTGCTGCAGGCCGGTTTCGATTCGTTCCTGGTGATCGACAAGGCGTCCGAGATCGGCGGAACGTGGTGGTATAACCGCTATCCCGGATGCGCCTGCGACATCCCCTCGCACCTATATTCGTTCTCCTTCGCGCGCAACCCGGAGTGGAGCCGCATGTACGCCGGGCAGGAAGAGATTCTGGAGTATCTCAAGGACTGCGCCAGGCGTTATGGCGTGATGAGCCGGGTACGGCTGAACACGCCGCTGGTCGAGGCGCGGTGGGATGAGGACCGCGGCATGTGGCGCGCCGTCGTGGGCGCAGGCGAGACGATCGAGGCGCAGGTGCTCGTTTCCGGCATGGGCGCGCTGCACGTGCCGCGATTCCCCGAGCTGAAGGGAATGGAGCGCTTCCGCGGGCCGGCATTCCATTCCGCCGAGTGGAATGCCGCGGCAAAGCTGGAAGGCCGCAGCGTCGCGGTAATCGGAACCGGCGCGAGCGCCGCCCAGATAGTGCCGGCAATCGCGGGCGAAGCGGCGCAGCTTTATGTTTTTCAGCGGACGCCCGCGTGGATTTTGCCGCGTCCCGATCAGCCCATCAGCGCCCGCGCGCGCCGCTGGTTCCGCCGCGTGCCGGCGCTGACGTGGCTGCTGCGCACGTTCCTGTTCTGGAACCTCGATTTGCGCGTCTACGGTTTTCTGAAGCCGGGCTGGCTGCGGCGGCTCGGCGCAAAGGTCGCGCGCAAGCACCTCGCGCGTCAGGTCCCGGACCCGAAGCTGCGCGAAAAGCTCACGCCACGCTATGAATTTGGCTGCAAGCGCGTGCTGATCTCGAGCGATTTCTATCCCGCGCTGCTGCGCCCGAATGTCGAGCTCGTGACGGAGGCGATCGCCGAAGTGCGCGAGTATTCGATCGTCACCGCCGGCGGGCGCGAGCGGCCGGCCGATGCCATCGTCTACGCCACCGGCTTCCGGGTTACGGAGATGCTCGGCGGAACGCCGGTCTACGGCCGCGGCGGGCTGGAGCTGCATGAGGCCTGGCGCGAGCGCATCGCGGCGTACCTCGGGATCACGGTCAGCGGCTTCCCGAATTTCTTCCTGCTGCTCGGGCCGAATACCGGCCTGGGTCACAATTCCGTGGTCCTCATGATCGAGGCGCAAATCCGATACGTGATGAGCTGCCTTGCTCTCCTGCGAAAGCGCGGCGCGCGTGCGATGGACGTGAGGCCCGAGCGGCTGCGCGCCTTCGTCGAAGAGATCCGCGCCAGGCTACGGGGAACCGTGTGGGAGTCCGGCGGCTGCAAAAGCTGGTACCAGGACGAGCGCACCGGCGAGACTCCCGCGGTCTGGCCGGGCTCGGTCCGTGAGTACCAGCGGCGGACGCGGAAGGCGTCCGCCGAAGATTACGTATTCGGAAAAGTCCCAATTTCACTTGCAAAAAACAACTGAAAAGCCGCATACTGGCCGAGTGGGTGTTGGTCCGAAGCGGCGGCGCTCCGGTTGCCCGGTCAGTATCGGTCTGGAGAAGCTGGGGGACCGCTGGTCGCTGCTGATCGTCCGGGACCTGATGGTGCGTGGGCTGCACACGTTTCGCGAATTTCGGAATTCGGGTGAAGGAATCGCGACCAATGTTCTGGCGAGCCGTCTGAAGAAGCTGGAAGCGGCGGGAATCGTGTCGGCGGAGGTCGACCCGGCGGACCGGCGGCAGGTGCATTACCGGCTGACGGAGAAGGGGATCGCTCTGGCGCCGGTGCTGCTGGAGCTGTTCGTTTGGGCGGCGCGGCACGAGCAGAACGGCGCGCCGTGCGAATGGATCGCCATGATGGAGCGGGATCGCGAAGGGGTTCTGGCCGAAGTGAGAAGACGCTGGGAGAAGCGGGATTTGACGCCGCTGCTTCCCAGCCCGGCGAAAGCGGGAAAGGAGAGAGGCAAACGATGAGCGGAGTGCGGTTACTGGTGGGGACGCGCAAGGGCGCGTTCGTGATGAATTCGGACGGCAAGCGCGCGAAATGGGATATCAGCGGTCCCCACTTTGCCGGATGGGAGATGTACCACATCAAAGGGTCGCCGGCCGATCCGAACCGGATCTATGCGTCGCAAACCAGCGGCTGGTTCGGGCAGCAGGTGCAGCGCTCGAATGACGGCGGCGTCACGTGGGAGCCGGTGAGCAACAAATTCCTTTACGACGGCCCGACCGGAACGCACCAGTGGTACGACGGCACGCCGCATCCGTGGGAATTCAAGCGGGTCTGGCACCTCGAGCCCTCGCACACCGATCCCGACACGGTGTTTGCGGGCGTGGAGGATGCTGCCATGTTCCGCTCGACGGATGGCGGCGCAAGCTGGCAGGAACTCCCGGGTCTGCGCAATCACTCGACCGGCAACCGCTGGCAACCCGGCGCCGGCGGGATGGGGCTGCACACCATCGTGATCGATCCGTCGAACGCGGGCCGCATGTATATCGCGATTTCCGCGGCGGGCGCGTTCCGCACCGAGGACTGCGGGGCGACCTGGAAGCCGATCAATCGCGGGCTGCGCTCGGAGTACATTCCGGATCAGACGGCGGAGGTCGGGCACTGCGTGCACCGCATCGCGCTGCACCGCTCGAAACCGGATACGGTCTTCATGCAGAAGCACTGGGACGTGATGCGCACGGACGACGCGGGCGAGAATTGGCGGGAAGTCAGCGGCAATCTTCCGACGGATTTCGGCTTCGTCATCGACGTGCACGCGCACGAGCCGGAAACGATCTACGTGGTGCCGATCAAGAGCGACCGCGAGCATTATCCGATCGACGGCAAGCTGCAGGTGTGGCGCAGCCGCACGGGCGGCAACGAGTGGGAGCCGCTGACCAACGGTCTGCCGCAGGCCAACTGCTACGTGGACGTGCTGCGGGACGCCATGTGTGTCGATTCGCTGGACGATTGCGGCATCTACTTCGGCACCACGGGCGGCCAGGTGTTCTGCTCGCCCGATGGTGGCAACCGTTGGAACACCGTGGTGGACCATCTGCCGCCGGTGCTTTCGGTCGAGGTGCAGACGCTGAAATGATCCGGGTCGAGCTGCCGGCGCAGTTGCGCATCCTCGCCAAAATCAAAGGTGAGGTGGAGGTAGAAGTCGCGGGACCGGCGACCATCGGAGCGGTGCTCGATGCGATCGAAGCCCGCTATCCGGTGCTCGAAGGCGCGATCCGCGACCATGGCACGCTGCGCCGGCGGCCGTTCGTGCGGTATTTCCTCTGCGGCCAGGACTGGTCGCACGAACCTGCCGATACGCCGTTGCCGGAGGCGGTGGCGGAAGGCCGCGAGCCGTTTCTGGTGATCGGCGCGATCGCGGGAGGATAGCGCCCCGGCTAGAATCCAAGCGGATGCCCAAGCCACTCACGGCAGACGACATTCTTCCGCTGATCGCCGCCCTCACTCCGCACGAACGCGCCCGGCTGCTGCGCTTTATGGCCTCGACACGCGGCGACGATGCGTCCTCCTACCGGCTACTTCCGCCTTTGAGCGACGAGTTCTCGACGGATGAGGAACCGCTCGCGTGGGAGGCAGAAGGCTGGGAGGACGTCGCGTGAAGCGCGGCGAGATCCGCTGGTACACGTTCCATCTCCCCGATAAACGACGACCGGTTCTGGTCCTCAGGAGCGATGGCCCGAGGTGCGGCAGGCGTTACTACTCGCGTGCCGCTTCTGACGAGAGAGCCTTTACTCCGCCCGCAATGCCTGCATCGGATCGACGCCGGCAGCGCGGCGCGCAGGGAGGATGCTCGCGGCTAACGTAGCGGCGGCGAGGACGGCGACCATGAGGCCGAAAGTCGCGGGCTCGTTTGCACGCATGCCGGCGACCAGTTTTTCCAGCAGGTGAGCGGCGAAGAGCGCGCCCGCCAGTCCGATCCCGATTCCGCCGGCCAGCATGGCGAGGCTCTGCCACAGCACCAGCCGCATGATGTCGCCCGAAGTGGCGCCGAGCGCGACGCGCACTCCGAATTCCGGAACGCGGCGGTTCGTGACATAAGCCAGCACGCCATAGAGCCCGATCGAGGCGAGCAGCAGCGCGAGAGCGGCGAAGGTCGCGAACAGCAGCATCAGGAAGCGCTGCATAGCCAGGGAGCCGCGGAACAGGTCCTCCATCGTGCGGATCTCGTAAATCACCTGATCGCCGCCCGTGCCGCGAACGGCGCGGCGCAGCGGCTCGACCACGGCCAGCGGATCGGACCCGGTACGGACGGCGATGGACATCAGCTCCGACCACCGGCGCAGCAGGTTGTCGGGCACCTGCGCCAGCGGGTAGTAGAGCTGGGCGCGCACCATAGAGGCGCTATCGTCGGCCGCGCCCCAATGGCGGACGTGTCCGACTACGCCGATGACACGGCGGGGGTCGGCGCCGAGATCGATCCAGACGTATTTGCCGATCGGATTTTCGTTGCCGAAAGCTTCGCGGGCCATTACTTCGTCAATAACGGCGACGGGCTCTCCGCCAAGGCGATCGTGGCTGGTGAAAAAACGGCCGCTGCGGAGCGGGATGCCGGTGACCCGGAGATAATCCGGAGTGACGCAGGTTGCGGAGACGATCCGCTGGCGGTCGGGCGGCACCGGAGCGGCCGAGGTTCGGTAGGCGATCCGGTTGTTTCCTTCGCGCAGCGGAACGGTGTCGACAATGGCCGCAGCCTGGACGCCGGGGATGTGGCGGGCGCGGTCGAGGATGTCATCCCAGGCGGTACGAATGCGCGCGGGATCCGCGAGAGTGGCGGGCGCGAGCGCGGCGCGCGCGGTCAGCAGGTTGTGAACGTTGAGGCCGGGATCGAGCGAGGCGAGGCGCAGCAGGGTGCGGCCGAGGATCCCGGCGGAGACGAGCAGGACGACGGCCAGCGCGACCTCGGAAACCACGAACGCGCCGTGCAGGCGGGCGCGGCCGCCGACCGCGCGGGCGCCGGCGTGGATGGCGCGCGCGAGGCCGCCGGCGGGGACCCGCAGCGCGGGCGCGAGGCCGAAGAGCAGCCCCGCCCCGAGCGATAAAGCAACCGCAAAGAGCAGCACGCGCCAGTCGATAGCGATTTCCTGGGCGCGCGGCAGATCGCCGGGCCAGAAGGCGAGGAACGGACGCAGCCCTGCGGCGGCGAGCAGGACGCCGAGCGCGCCGCCGGCCACAGCGAGCACGGCGCTCTCGGTCAGGCACTGTCGGATGAGGCGTCCGCGGCCGGCGCCGAGCGCCGCGCGCATGGCCAGTTCGCGCTCCCGCGATACCGCACGCGCGAGCAGCAGGCCAGCGATGTTGGCGCAGGCGATCAGGAGGACCAGCGCGACCGCGCCGAGGAGCAGCCAGAGCGTGCCTTGGACATCTTCGACTGGCGGCCGGAGCGGATCGGCGATGAAGGTCCGCCCGAGATTGGCCACGGGATACTGGGCGGCGAGCCGGCGGCCCACCAGCGAGAGCTCGGCCCGCGCCTGCGCCAGCGTCGCGCCGGGACGGAGGCGGGCAATAGCGCGCAGACTGTGATTGTGGCGGTTCTGCATGAAAGGCGCGGTGTCCTGCGCGAGCGGCGTGAAGATGTCGATCCGGTCATCCAACACGCGGAAGCCGCGCGGCGCGATGCCGACGATGGTGTAGGCGTTGCCGTTGAGCTCGATCTGACGCCCGAGAGCGGAGGGATCGGCGGCGAAGCGGCGGTGCCACATTTCATAGCTCACGATCGCGACCGGTGGTGCGCCGGGGCGGTCGTCTTCCGGAAGAAACGCGCGGCCGCGGTACGGCGCCACGCCGAAGATCGAGAAGAGGTTGGCCGTGACTTCCAGGCCATCGATGTAACCCGGCTCGCCCGGCTGCTCGACGATGCCGCCGCTGTAGCGCCAGGCTGCCATTTCGAGCGAGTGGACGGCATCGCGGCAATCCGTGAAGTTGGGATAGGCGAAGCCCCAGAGATTGCCGGACCGGGTGCTCCAGTCCGTCTGTTCCTGCAGCAGGACCAGCCGGTCCGGATCCGGGTAGGGCAGCGGTTTGAGCAGAACGCCATCGACGATGGTGAACATCACGGTGGCGGCCCCGATTCCGAGGGCGAGGGTGGCCAGAGCTACGGCGGTGAAGCCGGGCCGCTGGCGCAGCATGCGAAGGGTGTAGCGCGAATCCTGAGCCAGTTCTTCGAGCCAGCGTGTGCCGCGGGCATCGCGGCAGGCGTCCTTGACCTGCTCGGGGCCGCCCAGGGCGCGGCGGGCCTCACGCCGGGCATCTTCGGGGGATGCGCCGCGCGCGATCAGGTCGGCCGCATGCTGGTCGAGGTGAAAGCGCAGCTCCTTTTCCAGATCGGATTCCAGCTTGCCGCGGCGCCACAAGCGCTGCCACCATTTCATTGCGAGCCTCCTTCGGAAAGCGCCAGAATCAGGCCGACCGCTTCCGCCAGCCGCCGCCAGCTTGCGGACTCCTCTTCGAGCCGCGCGCGGCCTTTTCGCGTGAGGCGGTAGAACTTGGCTTCGCGCCCGGTCTCGGTCTGTTTCCAGTCGGCGGCTAGAAGTCCGCGGTTTTCCAGGCGGTGCAGAGCGGGGTAGAGCGAGCCCTGCGGTACCTGGACGACGTCGCGCGAGACCTGCTGCAGGCGCTGCGCAATGGCGTAGCCGTGCACCGGGCCGAGGGCGGCGATCTTGAGGATGAGGAGGTCGAGTGTGCCTTGCGGGAGCTCGGCTTTGGCCTGCATACCTTGCACTTCTGCATATTACGCCAGGATGTGTAGAAGTGCAAGGGGTGCCAAGGGATAAACTGGTGCGATGGACCTGCGCCACGCTCCCTTCGACTCGCCGCTCGATGTTTACGAGCGCCAGGCCGCGGACCTGCTGGCCGCTCACCGTGCAGCCGCCCCGAGGCTATCGACCCCTTCCACCGCAAGCACCCCCGCTTCCTCGATGAATCCATTCCGTGGCGGCCGAGGAGCATTCCGGACTCCGAAATCCGCGGGGCGGCCCTGACGCTCGATGACGCGCGGCTCGCGATTGCCCGCTTCTATGACTTGGCCGATTGGGCCGCGCTGGAATCCTATGTTGCTGCGGCCGGTCAGCGCGGCCCGGTCTTCGTGTTCGAATCCGCGGTGGAAGCCGCGGTTTCGGGAGATCTGGCGGCCGTGAAAGAAGCGTTGCGCGGGCATCCGGAGCTCGTGCGCGCTCGATCGGCGCGCCTCTGCTGCTTCGATCCCCCGGTGCATCGCGCCACGCTGCTCCACTACATTGCGGCCAATGGCGTCGAGGGTTATCGCCAGAAGACGCCGCCCAACGCGGTCGAGATCGCGCGGGCGCTGCTCGAAAGCGGCGCGGGGCGCGGATCGATCTGCCCGCCGCGGCGGGACTGGGATGGGCGGCAGAAGCGGCGCGTCTGCTCCCGGCGGCGGACGGGCCCGCGCGGCACCGCGCGCTGGTTCTGGCGGCTCAGCTCGGGCATGCGGACGTCGTCGCGCTCCTGCTCGATGCCGGCGAAGATCCCAACCGCTACAACCCGGAAGGGTCTCATGCGCATTGCACGCCGCTGCATCAGGCGGCGCATGCCCGCCACGGTGCGGTGGTGCGGATGCTGGTGGAGCGCGGGGCAAAGCTCGATATCAAAGACCGCATCTGGCACAGCACGCCGCTGGGATGGGCGGAGCACGGCGGCCAAACGGACATTGCGGACTATCTGCGCGGGCGCGGCGCGGTGAGTTAGCTTAGAGAGGTGCCCGTTACTCTCGCGCAGGTGGAAGAAGCGCGCCGCAACATCGCCGGCACGGCGCTGCGGACGCCGGCGGTGCGGCTTAATGCCGAACCCGAAATCTATTTGAAGCTGGAGAACCTTCAGCCCATCGGCTCGTTCAAGATCCGGGGCGCAGCCAACGTGATGGCGAAGACGCCGCGCGAGCGGCTGGAGCGCGGCGTGCTGACGGCTTCGGCGGGCAACATGGCGCAGGGCGTGGCGTATTGCGCGCGGCGGCTCGGCGTGCCGGCCACGGTGGTTTCGCCGGACACCGCGCCCGCGACGAAGATCCGCGCCGTCGAGCGGCTGGGCGGCCGGGTGATCCTGGCGCCATTCGAGCAGTGGTGGCGCACGTTCGAGACCCGCTCCTACCCCGGCGTGGATGCCACCTTCATCCACGCATTCGACGATCTCGACGTGATGGCCGGAAACGGCACGATCGCGCTCGAGCTCATCGAAGACCTGGGCGAGTTCGACGCGATCGTGATTCCGTGGGGCGGCGGCGGGCTCTCCTGCGGGATCGCGGCGGTGCTGCGCAAGCTGCGGCCGGCGGTGAAGATCTTCGCGGCGGAAGTCGAGACGGCGGCGCCGCTGGCCGCATCGCTCGCGGCCGGGGAGCCGCGTACGGTCGAGTATCGCCCGTCGTTCGTCGATGGCATCGGCAGCCGCATGGTGTTCGCCAATATGTTTGAGCGGGCTCGCGGCCTGCTGGACGGATCGCTGGTGGTGTCGCTGGCGGAGGCGGCCGCGGCGATGAAGCTGGTGGCGGAGCGCAATCGCGTGATCGTAGAAGGGGCGTCGGCGTGCGCGATTGCGGCGGCATCGAGCGGCAGAGCGGGCGGCGGCCGCGTGGTGGCGGTCGTATCGGGCGGAAATGTGGACTTGCCCAAGTTTGCGGAGTTAGTGAGTTAACCGCCGATCTCAGGCCGTTCTCGTGGCCCTGCCGTCCCCTCCGGCGCTATCCTGGGAGCGGAGAGGGAGGGACGGTCTGTGTTCGACGAAACAATGGGGCCTGAATCCGAGACCGCCAATCCGGTTTCGCGAGACGTACTGACGGAACTGGAGAAGTCCCGGCAATCCGCGGCGCGGCTGCTCGAAACACTGGCACAGAAACTCGGCGCCGCTCCGGGCATGCGCGGCGCGGCTGGTGGCGTGCAGCGCGCGGCACATTACGTGCAAGCACACTCTATCAGGGATGCGATTACCGGCATCGACCGGGCGGCGCGGCGGCGTCCCGCTTACGCGATCGGAATCGCGGTCGTGCTGGGCTTTTTCGTCGGGCGCGCCATTCGCTCCCGTTAGAGAGGGCATACCATGGCGAACGGAGATGATGTCCGCTCGCCGGGCGATCTCATGCAGGATGTCCTGCGCGACATGAGCGAGATCGTGCGCGGCGAGATCCGCCTCGCGAAGGCGGAAATGAGCGAGAAAGCTCGAAAAGGCGCGAACGTGGGCGCATTGTTCGGCGCGGCGGCCCTCGGAGGGCTGCTGGCCGCGATGGCGATCGTGGCGTGCTGCATCGCGGCGCTGGCGATTGTTCTGCCGCTGTGGCTGGCCGCCCTGATTGCCGGCGTGCTGTTGGGGATGGCCGCCGGAATGGCATTCCTGGCCGGCCGCGAGCGGCTGAAGCGAATTGACGTCGCGCCGCGGCGCACCGTGGAAACCATGAGGGAGAATCTGCAATGGGCGAAACACCGGATGACATAAGGAACGACGTGGAGCGCGTCCGCGCCCGCCTGGGGCAGAACCTGAACGCGCTCGAATCGAGGGTGAAGAGCGAATTCGACTTGCGCGTGCAGTACGAGCGGCGGCCGTGGGCCTTTCTGGGGGCGCTGTTTGGCCTCGCCGCGCTGGCCGGCTTCGCCACGAAGCGAGGGAAACGCGCTCTGGAAGCGGGGCATGGCGAGCGCATCCTGCTGCCGTCCCGCTACGGCAGGGTCTGGATCGAAGAAACCAGTCCGCCGGTCAGGCGCAGGACGTTCCAGCGCGCCTTTTCCAGGGCGTACTCGGCATCGTAGAACGTGATCCACTTCTGGTCCTCGGCGGCGCGTGCCTCCTCGACGTCGCGCAGCGTCAGGCGCCCTTCTTCCATCTGTGCGAGATCCACGGAGAGTTGCTCGCGAGCGAGGTCGAGGTCCAGTCGCGCCACATTGGCGGCGCCTTCGGCCCGGCGAACATCGCGAAACGATTGCTGCAAGTCCGCAGCAATGCGATTGCGCGCATTGGCCATCTCGACACGAAGGTGGGCGGCATCGGTTTCGGACTGAGCAACCTGGGCGCTGACGCCTGAGCCCGCCAGGATCGGCAACTGAAAGGAAACGCCGACCTCACCGTTGTTGCGCTGGAACTTGGAGAAAAACTCGGCGTAATTGTTGAACTGCGCAAGCATCGCATATTGCGCCACCAGATCGACGCGCGGCCACCGCGCGGCTTTTTCCCCGCGAATTTCATACTGCTTGGCAGCGAGCTGCGATTGCAGATGCCGCAGGTCCTTGTTGTTTTCGATAGCAGCTTCGAGCGCCTCTGCCTCCGATGCGGGCAGGGCCGGCGCCGCGCGCTCCTGCTCGACCGGCCGGACGCGATCCTCCGCCGTGAAGCCGAGCGCCACGGCGAGCGACGTCTCGGCGGCGGCCTGATCTTCGGTCAGGTTCTCCGCGGTCTGCTGCGCATACGCCAACCGATAGGCGGCGGTCTTTTCGGCCAGCGGCAGAGCGCGGCCCTCCCGCACCTGCGCCTGCACCGCGGCGAGGACTTTCGCCTGGCTATCGGCATCCTTGCGGGCCAACTCGCCGATGCGCGCGGCCCGCTCGGCATCGAGGAAGAGCGAGGTCACCCGGTAGGCGACCTCGTCGCGCTTGCCGGCCGTGGCGATGGCGGCCCCGCGCGCCTCCTCCTTCGCTTGCGCCACCTGCAGGCTTTGCTGCCGGTTGAAAATGAATTCGCTGGCGCGCGCTTGCATGACGCTGGGCGCCGAGCCTTCAATGCTCATGGGAAAGCCGTTGCTGTAAGCGAGGCCGCTGCCGATCGTGACTCGCGGCGTGAAGGGATCGTGTGCGACGCGGACGGCCTGCCGCGCATGTTCTTCGTCGAGGCGGGCGAGGGTGAGATCGGGATTCTGCTTGAGCGCCGTTTCGACCGCCTGGCGCAACGTCATGGTATGGATCTCCGCGAGGAGGATCGCGGGGATCAGAAGAAGGAGTGCGAGACGGGACATGCTCCTATTGTCTAACTCTGAAAAGACCAATGCGGTGGGCAATCAGGGCACGGCATGTGACTGTAAGGCACGCCTCACGCGATTTCGAGCAGCAAATCCTTCGCTTCCACGTGCTGGCCCGGCTCGACCAGGCGCTGCTTGACGGTGCCCGCCACGGGCGAATACACCGTGCTCTGCATCTTCATCGCTTCCATCACCAGCAGGCGGTCGCCCTTCTTGACGGTCTGCCCGAGCTCGACCGCCACAGTCGAGACGACGCCGGGAATCGGCGCGCCGATCTGGCCGGGCTGCGCGGGGTCGGCTTTCCGCTTCGGCTTCTCTTTTACTTCCAGCTTGCGGTCCCGCACGGTGACCTCGCGCGGCTGGCCGTTCAGCTCGAAGAACACGGTGCGCGTGCCGTCGGGATGCGGCTCGCCGACCGTCTGGAACTTGATCGCCAGCGTTTTGCCGGGCTCCAGGTCCACCGTAATGTCGTCGCCACGCTGCATCCCGTAGTAGAACTGGGGCGTGGGCAGCACGTCGACATCGCCCCACTGCTGCCGGGCGCGCGCGAATTTCAGGAAGACGTCGGGATACATCAGGTAGCTGAGCACCTCGTCGCGTGCCGGCGCGCGGCCGATCTTAGTTTCGATCGCGGCCGCAGTCTCTTCCAGATCGGCGGGAGGAAGGTGTGCGCCGGGGCGGCCCTTGCGCGGTTTGGCGCCGCGCAGGATGGTGGCCTGCAATTGTTTCGGCCATCCGCCCTCGGGCTCGCCGAGCGATCCCATGAACATGTCGATTACGGAAGCGGGCAGCGTCAGGTTGTGGTCCGGCCCGAGGCGCGCGAACTGCTGCATGGTCATGTTGTGGTTGACCAGAAAAATCGCCATGTCGCCGACCACCTTGCTCGACGGCGTGACCTTGACGATATCGCCGAACGCGAAATTGACATCGGCATACGCCCGCGCGATCTCATGCCAGCGGGCGCCGAGGCCCATGGCTTCGGCCTGCTCCTTGAGATTGGTGTACTGGCCGCCGGGCATCTCGTGCTCGTAGACCTCGGCGGTACCGGACTTCGGACCGGTATCGAACGGCGCGTAAAACTCGCGGACCACCTCCCAATAATCGGCGCATTGGTTGAGGGCCGCGAAATCGAGGCCGGTGTCGCGCCGCGTGTGGGCGAGCGCCGCCACGATCGAGTTGAGGTTCGGCTGGCTGGTCTGGCCGGACATGGACGCGATGGCTCCATCGGCGATGTGCACGCCGCCGTCCGCGGCTTTGAGGACGCTGGCGGCATTGATGCCGCTGGTATCGTGCGTGTGGAAGTGGATCGGGATGCCGATTTCGTCGCGCAGCGCCCTGACCAGCTTCTCCGCGGCGTATGGCCGGCAGAGGCCAGCCATATCCTTGATGGCCAGGATGTGGGCGCCCATGCGCTCGAGCTCTTTCGCCATACGGACGTAGTATTCGAGCGAGTACTTGTCGCGTTTCGGGTCGAGGATGTTGCCCGTGTAGCAGATGGCGGCTTCGCAGATGGAGCGCGTGCGGCGTACGGCTTCCATGGAGGCCTTCATATTGGGCAGCCAGTTGAGGGAATCGAAAATACGGAAGATGTCGATGCCCTGCGCGGAAGCCTCGTAGATGAACTCGGCGACCACGTTGTCGGGATACGCCGTGTAGCCCACCGCGTTCGAGGCGCGCAGCAGCATCTGCAGGCAGATGTTCGGAATCGCCGCGCGGATGGCCCGCAGGCGCGCAAACGGGTCCTCGTAGAGGAAGCGCATCGCGACATCGAACGTCGCGCCGCCCCAGACCTCCATGCTGAACAGGTTGTGCAGGCGGTGCGCCACGAAGTTCGCGATGGCGAGCAGATCATAACTGCGGACGCGAGTCGCCAGCAGGGATTGGTGCGCGTCCCGGAAGGTCGTATCGGTGCAGAGCAGGCGGCGCTGCTTGAGGGCCCACTGCGCGAATCCCTCCGGGCCAAGCTGATCGAGCAGTTGGCGCGTGCCGGCCGGCGGCGGCGCGGGATCGTGCCGCGGCACGGGCGGCGTGCGGATGTGGGCCGGCCGGGGCTTGCCGGCGACCGCGGGATTGCCGTTGACGATCACGTCCGCCAGATACGTGAGCAGCTTCGTGGCGCGGTCGCGGCGCGGCGCGAAGCGGAAGAGCTCGGGCGTGTCCTCGATCCAGCGCGTGGTGACGCGGCCGGCGCGGAAATCCGCGTGATTGACGACGTTTTCGAGGAACGGGATATTCGTCTTGACACCACGCACGCGGAACTCGCGCAGGCCGCGATCCATGCGGTCGCAGGCGTGAGAAAATTCGCGGCCCCACGCGGTCATTTTCACCAGCAGCGAATCGTAATACGGCGTGATGACCGCGCCGCCGTACGCCGAGCCGCCATCCAGACGAATGCCGAAACCGGCCGGCGAGCGGTAGGTGGAAATCTTGCCGTAATCGGGAACGAAGTGGTTGGCCGGATCTTCGGTCGTGATACGGCACTGCAGCGCGTAACCGTAGAGCGGCATGCGTTCCTGCCGCGGCAGGTCCATTTCCGGGCCGTGCAGCGCGAGGCCCTGCGCCACCTGAATCTGGCAGCGGACGAGGTCGATGCCGGTCACCATCTCGGTGACCGTGTGCTCGACCTGGATCCGCGGATTGACCTCGATGAAGTACCACTCGCCGGAATCCGCGTCCACCAGGAATTCGACGGTGCCCGCGTTGTAGTAGCCGGCTTCACGCGCGAGGGTGACGGCGGCTTCGGCGAGCGCGGCGCGAATCTTAGGATCGAGCGAGACGGCGGGCGCGACTTCCACCACCTTCTGATGGCGGCGCTGTACGGAGCAATCGCGCTCATAGAGGTGCAGGATGTTGCCGTGGCGGTCGCCGAGGATCTGGACCTCGATGTGGCGGGCGCGCCGCACGAAGCGCTCCAGAAACACCGCGCCGTTGCCGAACGCGGCCGCGGCCTCACGGGTGGCCTCTTCGAGGCGGCCGCGGAACTCGGCGGCGCTATCAACGACGCGCATGCCGCGTCCGCCGCCGCCGAATGCGGCCTTCACAATCAGTGGGAATCCGATGCGGCGCGCGATTTTTTCCGCCCGTTTGGGATCGGTGACCGGCTCCTCGGTTCCGGGGACGACCGGGATGCCCGCCTTCGCCGCGAGCCGCCGGGCCGCGGTCTTATCGCCGAGCAGTTCGAGCAGATCGGCGCTCGGGCCGATGAACGCGATCCCGGCCCGCTCGCACGCGCGCGGCAGCGCGGGATTCTCCGAAAGGAACCCGTAGCCGGGGTGGATCGCATCGACGCCCTTTTCGGCCGCTAGCGCGACGATGCCCTCGTAATCGAGATACGCCTCCACCGGCCCCTTGCCTTCGCCGACGAGGTACGCTTCATCCGCCTTGAAGCGATGCAGCGCAAGCCGGTCTTCCTGGGAATAGACCGCGACCGTGCGCAAGCCGAGTTCGTTGGCGGCGCGGAGGATGCGGATGGCGATTTCGCTACGGTTCAGCGCGAGCAGTTTCTTCATTTTGAGGATTTACCCGAGTGGATATTTTCAGGTTAGCAAAGAGGGCCGTATCCCAGCAGCGCCATGCAGCGCGCCGTACTGCTGGAGCAGGCTGGAGCAGTGGATGCGAGTCTCATCGTCGCGCGTGTGGCGTGCGCGATCGAACGGCATGGGCTGGAGGCGGTGCTGATCGGCAACGCCGCCGCCGCAATGCACGAGGCGCCCGTGACCACGGTCCGCCTGGATCGCCGGTTACTGCACTTCGAAATCCATCCACTGCGTCGCGGTGCGGTATTTTTCCTTCGCCAGCTTGTCTGTGACGGTCACCTGCAACACATAATCGCCCGGCGCGATCTGCGCGCCGAGCTTCAGCGTGCCGCCAGCCACCAGCCGCTTGGGATCGGTCTGGCCGTTGAAAGAAAGCGCGTTGACCTTGCCTTCGTACACCTGCTTGCCGTCGCGGAAGAGCCTGGTCTGCGATTCGATCTGCGGCTGCTGTCCGGCGCCGGTTTCGGCATTCAGAATCTCGTAACCGTAAAGGATCTGCTCGCCCTGGTGGAACACGCGCACGGCGGCGCTGCCCTGCACGTTAGGTGTCGGCACCTGGCCTTCGGGGTGAGCCGGTGTGGGCGGGCCGGGCTGCTGCTGCTCCTTGAGGATCACGGAAGAGAGCGTCAGCCGGCCCTTCGCGACATCCGGCACTTCGATGAACTGGCTCGCCGAACCCACCTGCT
>Ga0209062_1003376_pt1 | contig 18578 bp, 18 predicted proteins | sample Coa_R2_2_FD_187158 | JGI IMG/M metagenome (GOLD analysis project Ga0209062, IMG submission 187158) | Surface soil microbial communities from Centralia Pennsylvania, which are recovering from an underground coalmine fire - Coalmine... | ecosystem: Environmental > Terrestrial > Soil > Unclassified...
GTGATTGCACACTACGATCATTTTTCTGTTGTCTTTCTAACCAACTTAACCGATGATGGGATATTTGATGTCGCTTCAATAATTTCTGCGACGAATCCTGATTCTGCTCATACTCCACAAACATTTGTTTGATCTGTACTTGTTGCCCTGCTAAATTTTGACGCCAACATCTTCTTAACTGGCTTGCCGGAATATCTCGCCATATCACTGGCTGCGGAACTGTTTGTGGGATTGCCAACCGATGAAACACCGAACGTATGATTGCTGCAGATTTGGGGAATATTGGTTGCGCTGCTACCCGCTTCCTCTGGATCACAGTTACTCTTCTTCCTCCTATTCCTTTAGTATTCGGCGCTAAACATCGTCGCTTCAAGGAACATTTTTGACATGTTTTAGGATTGATCCCAAATTGTATTTTCAAATCTCCGTTGTCTTTGATTTGCTGAGTTTTGCGATACATCTCATGTCCTGCCGGACATATCACAGTTTTTTCATCTACAATCTTAAAGTCATCATTCCCGAAACGATTTGCAACTCCTAATCCTTGTCCCCACTCTGTCGTTACCCTCATTGGTTCATAAATATTCTCTTGTTGCTCAGTTGAATCTGGAATTGATGGAGTTGGCTGTTTAATTGCCTGTTCAGTTGCTTGTTCAGTTGCTTGTTCTGGTGTCCGTTTGGCTATATAGTACTTATCTCTGAATAACGATAGTGAGGGTGGCAGTGCTCTCGGTTGTTCCAATGACTCTAATGGTGGAAACTCTTCCACTTGAGCCCACAAAATCTCTCTGATCTTTGGTTCATTGTCCTGATGCCATCCCATCCATATTCGCCAGTTCCACACCCACTGATTTATTATTTGCCAAAATTCCTGTCCACATGGCGTCCAACTACACCATTTATCTACTTTTTGCTCTTCATCTTCTTCAAATAATTTTCTCTCAAAACCTCCTCGCCCAAAATACAAATTTAATACATCTGTTGCATTCAAGCTCGATTCTGATTGCGATGTCATGAACAATTCATATACTTGTCCATTCACCAATTTCCCCACTCTTCCCGAATGCAGTTTTTCTGGCGTTCTGACTACTATTAACCGCATCGGTGCACTATAACCTCTTCCTAACTCTTCTATATATCCCAGATCCAACATTTTCTGGAAATCATTTCCATTCACTATTTGCCATTCCCAACTCGCTGCATTCTTCATTCGGGAATTCACATCAAGATGTTCCAGCAAATGATAATCCCGGCAACGCATCACATATCCCAACCCACTTTTCTGGACTATGCTTGCCATCTGTGGTGCACCATACAACCCATCTAGTCTCACTATTGCATGACCTACCTTCAAATCTTGCGCTTTTAAATAGTTAGAAATTGTTAACAGCGCTCGCTCTAAATCTTCTTGTACTTCTCCATTTCCACAAGCACCGTATGTCCCCAACCATTCTCCGGTTTGTGCATGAGAAATTGTCGTTCTTGTTCTTACCGCTTCCCCTCGCTTCCGACCCCGATATCCTGGTGCCGCCACACTACTACTGCGCCGTTTTCCTATTGGGTAATCCGGTGGATCACTCAAGTCCCTTCGCCTAACTGCACACACTGTTCCATCTATATCAAATACTGCATATCGCGCTCCGCAACGATCACTTATTCCTAACCCATTACTAAATTTAATTGCATTCTGATTCGTATTGCTCTCAAATATTTGCCGCAATGATTCCACTGCTTGCGGATCTACATCTGCTAAAAATCTACTTAAGCTTGATGCTACTGGACATTTTTCTCTCCTCCACATCGACATTAATATATCCTGTACTGGCTTTAACTCAACAAAAAATTCCTTCAAACTTTTGTGTCCACTTATTGCGTATGCATTTAGTAGCAGCACATAGTCACACACCTCATAGCGCCCCATTCTTCCTCTGGTTACCAGTACTTTGTCTATTAAATCATTCAATACTCCACTCTCTAGCCAGTACCTTCCCAATAATGCTACTTCTCCCAACCATCTTGGTATTACTGGCTTTTCTCCCAACCCTGCTTCCAACTTGAACCACTCCTCATTCTTCCCCTCTACTGACAACTTTTGTTTCTCCTCTTACTGTCCTTTTTCTCTCTCCTCCGTATTCTCTCCCCTTTTTAGTCCTTTTTATTACTTCTTTACTTTTATTTACTTACGGCGTTGCGCATCTCGTGGGTAGATCAACCTCACTCAGATTAGCCCCACTTAGGTCAGCCTTACTCAGGTCAGCCCCACTCAGGTCAGCCTTACTCAGGTAAGCCCCACTCAAATCAGCCCCGCTCAAGTCTTGACCGGATAGATCTCGATATCTTTGACGCTCCTTATTAAGAATCTCCCAAACTAACATCCACTTAGAATCAATTGTTGTTTTGTTAACCTTTGTCTGATGAAGAGAAGTAAAAGAGAAATCAACCCCACTCAGATCAGCCCCACTTAGATCAACCTCAATCAGAACAGCTCTAATTAAAACAACTTCACTTAGATCAGCCTCACTCAGATTAGCCCCACTTAGATCAGCCTCACTCAGATTAGCCCCACTTAGGTCAGCCTCACTCAGATTAGCCTTACTCAAATTAGCCCTACTTAAATAAGCCCCATTTAGGTAAGCCCCACTTAAGTCAGCGCTACTTAAATCAGCACTACTCAGGTCAGCACTACTTAGGTAAGCTCCTCTCAAGTAAACTCCTCTCAGGTCCTTCCTACTTAGATTAGGTATTATGTTATTGTTTATTATCTGCTTATTCAATGCGTCTACAGACTTTTGCAGCTTTTCGAAATCCCTTTTATTTACCATCTTAAGTTCTCTTTATCTATAGAACAAGTGCTGTTCATCTTAGAAAGTCAAAGTTAATAATGCAGTATCTAAACCTTCATGTAGCAACTCTAGTGTTTTGTGACCAGAAATACTTTGTTAGACAAAAAAATAGTTCCTTAAATAAATAACAAAATTATTTACACAAAAAAATCAAAAAAAATATATATCTAACTTATGCATTTTAAAAAATCTCAGTTAAATTGTGTAAGCATCTCATGGTTTAATACCCCATGTAGCACAATTAGCTTTGCCACTACCCTTCAGGCAATCGTACTCAGAGGATGTTTTACAAGCCAAAGCTAGTTAAAAATCATGCGAGCCGTCTAACCATAATACGAACCATAGCGATATCGATAAAAGTCTCAGAAGCTTTTGGTAATCTTTCATAGTCCTTACTCAAGCGACGATACCAGTTAAGCCATTGTCAAATTGCTACGGTATGCTTTAGTCATTTGCTCACAAGGTGTTGCTATCTACAAATCTCAGTATAAACATTGTGAGATATCTTACAATATCTCCTACTCTTTAAACATTCTCCCAACCATTTCTAAATCCTTGCAGTACAAGCTAAATTTTTAAGTTAGTAGCTTCAATACTTCCTCTCACATCTATAAGTAGAGGAGTGTGAGTAAGAGAAACTTGGAGGAATTAAAAATATTAAGTCCATAGAATTAATTATCTAATTGCTTTTTTCATTGTTTATGTACTAACAAATATTTGCATAACTGGTTGTTGAAAATCTATCTAAGAAAACTAAAAATGAAAAATATCTATCTTTAGATAGATAACGTAATTAGCTATTTTAAATAGCCCAAACTATTTATATAAGTGCAAACTAAAACAACTTATGCAATTTTGAAAAATCTTAGCTAGATTATAATGTCTCTGTTACTCTTGATGAGGGAGATTGCCCAAAGGGCAGTCGCAAAGCCAATCACGCTCTTTGCGTAGTGCCAGAGTACCTGATCGCAATTTCTTCACGCTCTCTTCAGGCAGAAACTTTAGGTAACATCTGTACATTAAATAACCGATTCATCGCACTTAACAGTTGCGGTGTAAACTGCTGCAATGCATCTCGTAAAGGACTGTAGGCAAGGACAAAGCCATAGAAATCAACCCGTAAAGTGAACACCAGTGTTAAGTTATTCTGATGAATCACTGGCAACAGTGCATCCGCAAAACACTCAATCTTCTAAGATGCACATTTTAGAACCCTGATACACCAAGGGTTTTGGAATTTCCAGCCAATGTGCTTCTTTCATTTGTTGCTAGCGTAAGCTGCTAGTTGGAGGCTCAGATCTTGCACCTCTCCGTACAAACCCAGATGATGCCAACATAATAAAGATACCTGGATTTTATGGTCTTTTATCGCCAAATCAACGGTTGTAGTTTAGTACTGAGTAATTAAATTATATCACATTTTTCAGGTGCAAGATATGAGCCTCCGACTAGCGCCGTTTTGGCGCTAGCAACAGATGAAAGATGCACATTTTTCTTCCATGACCGAAACCATTGCTACATAAGGATTACAAAATGTGCATCTTAGAAGATCTGCTAAAGCATCATAAAAAGCCACAGAAAATGCAATTGCTGCTTTATCTCCAATCGTTTTGTTCATGCCAATCACATAGTTAACGTGTTGGCTAATAGCTTTTGCTTGCACCTCACTATAGCAGGCATTGGGAAGTACACATTCGACTCCCTTTGCGGCAAATAGCTTAAACATACTTGCCAGTGCCGAAGTGTTCACTTAGACTGGCTGTTCAGTTTCATCTTCTAAAAGAATTTCATCGACACCTGTACCATGGCCACTGAAGTGAACAATCTGGGGTCAGTAATCTAAGATTGCGCGGTAGAAATCACGCTGACTTACTGCCCATTTCTGTTCTAACTTGAACTGCTCGCGTTTAGAGGCTCGTCGCAATCCTTCATCAGTTTCCCCTACTTCTTTATCTAATCGCAAACTTAAAGTACTTTTTGGATTGGCTGCCAAAAACAAAATCGTTTTGACATAGGGGTGTTACTATCAGAAATTTGCTGAGAGCGCATACAACTGGAGCATATAGGTTGGGTAAAAATTCATACGAACATGAGTGTACCACACGCGAACGAGCGGGTAATACCAAGTTACCTTAAATCGTATTATTTGCTCGAAAGTCAGTCCAGTAGGAAGCTTGGGTATTTTGCTGACTAGATAGCTTGAAGTAGTAATATCTCGTGTTTGTGGCAGCAAAAACAAAGCGATTACTCTAGTAATTGTTCTAGCTCAAGTAGCAACTTCTCCAATCGCTTGCGCTTTTTGCTGTCATCCCAAACCTTGGCGCTTTTAAGACGCTTGCCCAGATCAAAGTATCGCTCGCTCAAAGTCTTATCTGGCATTGAGCTTGCAGACTGCAAATCCTTAATCAGTTGCTTGATTTGACTTAATGACAAATTTTCAGTAATGATTCGTTCGAGTAAAAAAGCCCGCTGTTGTTCATCTAGTACCCGTGCAATAACTCTTGCTTTGGTATACTCCAACTTCCCAGAACGCAGTGCTTCTAGTACATTGTCTGGAAGATTGAGCAGAGGAAGGCGGCTAGAACGAAAGCTTTCAGCGTTAAATTTTCCCAGCCCTGCTAAGACTGATTCAATTTGTTCTAACTGACGGGAAACGTTTTCCGTCAAATCCAAATTCCGTTTTTTGGCATTCGCAGCCGAGTTGAGAACTGATATAACTTCTTCAGTTGTAATATCCAGGTTGATTGCCAGTAAATCAAGCACCCCCTCTGTTTCATCAACTGGATTCAAATCTTCTCGCTGTAAGTTCTCAAGTAGAGCAACAGCAAGCGCTTCAGTATCAGTCAATTCTTTACTGACAATAGGAACATCGGTTAGCCCTACCTCAAGCGCTGCCCTCAGTCGCCTTTCTCCTGCAACCAATTCGTATTTTCCTTCAGGAATTGGGCGAACTAACAAAGGTTCTAAAATACCGTATTTCCGCACAGACTCAACTAGATGCATCATCTTCTGTTGGTCAAACCAACGGCGTGGCTGTTTGTGTGGTAGTTGAATTTGGTTGATTGGAATCATTGATGAAGGCTGTTCCACCTCCATAGAGAGTAAATCCTCCACCCCTCGCATTCTAGGAGCTTCTAGACGTTTTTTGGTTGACATTATAGCCCCTCCATTCCTTTAGCAATTGTCTCTAATATAGGAATGGCTGGATGTTTTGGCGAATAAATTGCTAGAGGTTGGCGGTTCATTGCCGCATCGGCAAATGCAGTGGCACGCGGGATAGCAGTATAAACCCTAGCTAGTGGTGATAGCTGTTGTTGCAGTGCTTCGAGAATCATCTTATCTTGGCTAGCGTTACTGTAAAGTGTAGGAACAACTCCCGCGATCGCCAGTTTTGGATTAACGTGTTTTTTCACCTGCTTAATTGTAGAAAGTAGCAGTTCTGTGCCTTTAAAAGCTTTGAAGTGAGTCTGAATGGGAATCAGGACGTGAGTGGCAGCCGTCAAACTTAAAATGCTGAGGACTCCCAAACTAGGTGGACAATCGATCAGGACGAAATCATAGATTGAACCAATAGGTTCTAAAGCTTGTTTGAGCCTGACTTCTCTTGCCATAACCGAAGCCAGTTGCAGTTCTACAGCGCTGAGTGTAATGTTAGAAGCAACCAAATCCATACCATGTAGATCATGATGAATTGCCAATTCATCATTTTCTCCCAAAATAGCATCTCCGATAATTTGGGTCACCTCATGTGCTTCTTTGCCCATAAAAGTAGTCAGCGACGCTTGGGGGTCCATGTCTACAAGGAGCATTTTATGATTCAGTAAGTGCAGATGATAACCCAAGTTCATAGTTAAGGTCGTTTTCGAGACCCCACCCGCTTGATTGAAGATAGCAATGATTTTAGACACGGGCACAATACGAGCTTTATTCCTAGCAATACAGGATAGTGTAGGATAATTTATCCAACAACAAACACTTTCAAAGTTAGGATTTAGCTTATATTCGTAACTAGCATCACACCAACCTCAAAAAGAAGGTACAACTACACACTCTCAAGCATCAGTTACTAGCAACAGAAATTCTCAGATAACAAAATACGTAAAATCACACTATGAAGCAAAAACACCCGCCTTCTAGATCATCCTGAAAGGGGTGTTTTTAGTAGATTGGGAAACTATGTGGTGAAACCAGAAACTGAAAGTCTTGCTCCGCTGCAGATTGTATTAGAGCTTGACAGTGCTTGCTTATGTCTTTGGCTTATCACATCAACTCGATCAACTACGCTGACTCTAAACCACCAAGGATCTTCTATTTACCTGCCTGCAGTAAAATTTGCGTTAACATAAGTAGACTTTATAGTTTTTCTCCCCTCAACGATCAAATGGGGGTTCTGGCTCTCTAGAAGTATAAGTTTTGATTAATCCCGGCACGAGTCATTTTCAAGGAGAACGCAATTACAGTACTTTGAGGGGTGTATTCCACGAAACCTTTATTTCGTGTATGATACCAACATCAGAGAGATCAATCCCCATGAAAGTAGACGGGAACGGGCAAGGGAAAATCTTAACCGCCGAGGAACTGCGGTTACTCTTTACTGATGGATTAATCACAACGCGCGATCGCGCCTTATTTGGCATCTGCCTCTACACTGGTTGCCGTGTTAGTGAAGCGTTGGCACTCCAGACTACTGATATAAAGTCTGGAACCATCACTTTTCGCAAGTCTACCACTAAAGGAAAGTTAAAAACCCGCGTTGTTGATATTCAGACAGGACTAGCAGAACTATTGGCTGATTATCAGCCCACTCCAGGAGCACTGTTTCCTGGTTTGCGTGGTGTGACTCTCCGTCTGACCAGGTTTGCCGCTGACAAGATTCTTCGGGATGCTTGTAAGCGTGTTGGGTTGGTAGATGTTAGTACTCATTCGTTCAGAAGAACGGCACTAACTATGATGTCTTCTGCTGGCGTTCCCTTACGCCATATCCAGGAAATCAGTGGTCACAACGACCTTGGGACATTACAGCGCTACTTGGAAGTGACTCCAGAGCAAAGGAAGAAAGCTGTTTCGGTGATTGGGTTTTGAATAATCTCATATATTTCACTAACGTGTTAATACTGGAATTTTCCGTTTCAATAAACATATATTTTTGTCAATAGAACGAAAAATAAGAGTTTTTAGCCTGCTTAAAACAGGTTTTCTTGTATATGATTACACAATTAATTTGCAAGGATAAATATGAGTAAATGGCATTTTTTCGGAAATGCCGTTTTTACTTTTGTAGCTTTATCCATGTCTAAGTGAATTTCATGAATGCGAAAACAACTAAAGAAATGCACATTAATATTTCAGATGATTTGAAAAAGCAGTTTCATGCTACCTGCGTTATGCAGGGCAAAAAGATGAATCAGGTCGTTATTGAGTTAATTCAGCAATGGCTTAGGGCAAACGAAATTTCAAAAACTGATAGTGAAATCGGTAATAATTTACCACCAAAATTCTTTTGAATAACCTCGCTAGTAACAAAGTTAATTATGCAAATATTTTCAATTTAATATAACTAGATATAACTAATTTATGCAGCAAACAATCTTGATTTTATCAGCAAATCCTAAAGGCACAACCCCACTGCGTTTGGATGAAGAGGTGCGTGAAATCGATGCTGGACTTAAGCGATCTAGAAATCGCGATCAGTTCATCTTAGAGCAGAAGTGGGCAGTGCGACCAAGAGACATTCAGCGAGCAATGCTGGATGTTAATCCGCAGATAATTCATTTTTCTGGGCATGGGACGGGAGATGAAGGTCTGGTATTTGAAGACGAAACAGGCTCCACAAAGCTAGTTGATGGAGAAGCTTTAGCGGGATTGTTTGATTTATTTGCTGATCAAGTTGAGTGTATTGTCCTTAACGGCTGTTACTCAGAAGTGCAAGCAGAAGCAATCTCTCAACACGTTAACTATGTGATTGGCATGAAAAAGGCGATTGGAGATACAGCAGCCATTGAATTCGCTGTGGGCTTTTACGATGCTTTAGGAGCAGGGAAGCCCGTGGAATTTGCCTACAAATTTGGCTGTGCTGCAATTCAGTTAGCAGGTGTTCCAGAGCAACTAACCCCAACTCTAAAGAAGAAGTCTTCAACTGGATCTAAAAAGCAGCCTCCAGTCCCTAAAGAACCAGCGTCTGAGTTAGATCAGGAACTAAACGACTCTGATAGAGAATTACTTACAGAACTCTTAATACGTAGTGGACGTGCAGAATATTCGGCACGAAAACCACTTTGTATAAGAATTGGAATTGATCCAAATCAACTTGAATTTTTAAGGCAACCTACCGATACTAACTTTGCCTTAGAGTTGATTAGCTATTTACATGGTGTAGATGACAAACAAGCTCTTTGTAAAATATGCTCCGAATTAGACGTTGTTTTTAAAAGAAGTAAGTATTCAGGAAATTTAAACAAGATTAAATCACAACTCAATTGTAAGTAATCTGTTAATTTAAACATATGTTAGAAGATTTCACTTTAAATCAAGATGAACTAAACACATTAGCAGAAATACTAGCTATTAGCCTGAAGGTAAAAGAAAGAAAAGCACTATGTATAAAAATTGGAATAAACCCCCAGGAACTTGACTTTCTCTACCATTCTTCAGATGAGAGCTTCGCTACATCTCTAGTTGATCTATTATATCAAATAGGAAATACTGAAGCTATTTGTCAACTCTGTTGTAAGGAATTAGTGCCTATTTTTAAGAATGGAAGACGGGAACTATTTTTAAAAAAAATCTCGTCAAAACTTAATTGTAATCAGGAGTTTAGACAGAATTCTCCAAATAATAAACAGCCTACTTCTTCATCGTCTAGTCCTGCTCCTAGTGTCAGCATTAATCCCTTTAATCAACTTGCTAAAAACAAATTAGTTATAGGTGCAATGGGTGTAATCATGGCAGCGTTTATAACTGCTGGCTTAGTGAAATATAACCAGACAACGACACCAACACCATCTCCTACAACCACAAGTAATTCATCACCTGCCGACTCCAGCCCAACTATAAAAATAACCCAACCCTCTGACGGAAGTAAACTCCTCTATCAAAACAACAAGTTCACTGGTACATTTAAGAACTTACCCGCAAATTCAAGAATATACTTATACGTTAAGCCCTCAGTAGACCCTAAATATTACTGCTATACAGCTGAGCAGGACACTGGAAATAGTGGGTATTGGCACGTGGATTCGGTATCCATTGGTGGAATAGGGAATAGTGATAGTGGGGCAAGTTACGATGTATCTGTTCTGGCTTTAGATTCAAAGACGAACAAGGAATCGCAGTCCTGTCAAGGGGGTTTAAAGGTTTTAACTCAACCGTCAAACACGATAGCAGGCGATAAGATTTCACTTATTAGACAGTAGATCTCCACCCTTTAGGATCGTGGATTAAATAAGGTGTAATAGGTGTCGAGTCGAGATGGCTAGGCTATTGGCAACTAAGGGTGAACACATTGGTCACAATCACGAGAAATCAATACTTTTCGCACCTTCTTCCACGAAATAGCAGGAACGTGGAATGAGATTTGTATGGGCAGTGGCGATCGCCAATCGCTCGTTTTGGTTCTAAAAATGTGATTATCCAAGCCATCCAGCAAGCTACAGTCAGCGAAATTGCTAATGATATTATGCCAAGCCATCTAGAACTGGCAGATGGGGCTAGTTGGGAACTCGATGAAAACCGTAGCCGGATCAAGCCATACTTAGTGCGTCAAATTTACCTACAGATAATCTCTAAATTGACCCATAAAGCTGTTAACAATGGTGTTTCGATTGAACCTGACTTAGCAGTGACCTACTATTCTAGGCACTATTTAAGCGTAGATGGCAAGGACGCAAATGCTGAAAGCTATTTGGCTGATATAGTCATCTCTGATTTAGAGGCTATTGAGGAAATCTGGCAATGGACGCCAGATTTATCTACAGAGGAACTGCAATCAATTCGTCAGAAATGAGTTTTACCAACTAATTTCATTTCAGTGACTGAAATGAAAGAACCCCTAGTAATTCACTAGGGGTGTTTGTTAGTTGATTACCTCCAGAACCATTGAATTAGGGTTAAACAGGCAGCTAAGGTAATGATAATTCCGCTGAAATGGTCAAAAATACGACGTTTACTCACACCATGATACTGGTATATAGAGATACAAATCACTAAAAAGATGATAGGTATTATAGACTCAGACATGAATACTGCAAAAGTTGATCAACGTTTAACTGTCGGAGGTAAGATCAGTCGCTGAAGGATTAACTCGGGATCATCTAAAAACGGATTAATTTGGTTGAAATCATAAATTTGTTTTTCAGGATTCTTAGTTACCGTACCTGTTTCTGGATCTATGTCTCCAATATACTGATGCAGCAAAACTTTACAAGGAACTGCGATTACAGGTTTCACTTTTTCTCGGTTCCAAGGGCTAATCTGCGGTTGTTTGTCATAATTAGCGACCCATAAACCATGACATTGGGCACCTTCTTTCATTGCTGCACTAAGATTTCGTTGTGAAGTTGGGTCGCCTTTAGCATTTATATAGATACAAGGAAGAAACTTTACCTGATGACTGGCGTTGGCAACAGCGTTTGACCATCCCTGGTAAAACTCCTTAGATAATGAGGGTTGATCGTCAACTCCCTCAACATCAAGAAAAATGTAGAAACTATCGCCCTGCGAAACAAGGTAATCTTCCCCGAAAGTGGCTAAAACGTCTTTTGCATGGCTAGTGCCTAATTCCATTCCATCTTGCTCTGTGCCGCCAACTTTATTGGTTTGTCTAGAAATTGGTATAACTCGAATTCCAGCATCATGCAAAGGATTATTTTCATCAGCATGGAGGTATTCTCCATCTCGTGTATTGCCTTGGAAATATCGCCCCCAAAAACGAGGCTGAGTTCCCATGTATTTATGTACTGGTGGAATCAAGCTGGGTTGTACACCTTTTAAGGTATCAACACCACCGATTCCAGTTAAATGCAATGAACCTGATGGCCACTCTGATTGCCATCCGAATAATTTCTCATGCTTATCAAGGGCAGTCCATGTAGTTGCATCCACAATCCCATTTACTGTCAAGCTATTATCTAGTTGAAATTTTTTGACCTCTTCCAGCGTATTAGGACCAAAAATTCCATCTAGATCTAAAGGTCCATAGCCACACCCATTTAACTCATCTTGAAGAAAGACAGTCCATTCTTCTGAGTCTCCTTGTTTAAGGGTTGGTCGTTCATTTGGTTCAGGTTTGGGTAGATTACTCATGTTCACTTTCATCCTGATAAATATGTCTAAATAGAGCTGACTCCACCTTTAGAAACAGGTGGGATTTTACATTTTTTGTCTTTGCCTAAAATTGATTAGGTTTAATTCGCATTAACATATGCACTTTAAAGAACACGGAGTTCTTTTGTTTTCACCGAAGAAGGGCAGAGGGACATGGAAAGCTATGCTAAAGTGTATTTACTTACATACACGGCAGTATATTTTTTTCATGAGGACGGTCTTCTTCAAAGAACTTTTATCAAATGAATACGTCTAAAAAGGTCTGATTGATAGTTGAAAAAAATACAAAATCATCATGAAATCCAATCATTTTTCCAACCTCATTTGCACATCTGCTATCTATACGCTCCTCGCCATAATTACACTAATGACGGATAGTGCTGCTATTGCCCAATCCAAATCTCAATTCAACGTTGTTGCGAATATTACACGTTGTCAAACTAGCCAATTATCAGTACGCCGCGTGAGTTCTCAAGGGGCTATGGGTCACATTGGAGTAGTATATGCTTTTACTAATACCTCCTCATCAACTTGCACTCTTTATGGTTATCCTGGGTTTGTGCCGCTAGATGCTAAAGGTCAGCCGCTAAAGGGAATTAAGGTCACTTGGTCTGAAGGCAATTACATGCATCATGCGCAGCGACAGCGATTAACTCTCGCCCCTGGTGCTCAAGCCTCGTTTGAGGTTGTTTATAGCCACATCCCCTCTGATAATCAGTTATGTCCAAAGTCTGCTAAAGTTCAAATCACACCCCCCAACGCCTATCAATACTTCTCTTTTACCGAACACCTAAGTCCTTGTCGTGAAATTTTTGTTACCCCGGTGGAGGCTGGTGTTATCCAGAACTAGTCAGTGTAAGTACACAAAAAGACAGTTATTTCTGAGCCAGAAGTAACGCAAGGAAAGTAAATGTACATTTGTTGTAAAATTTAAAAGCCTTAACGGGACTTAAAGACTTAAACATTTTTTAGGGAGAAACGAGGCTCAAAGCGATGCAGGACAAGGGAAATACACCAAATGCCTAAAAATTCGTATCGGCTCAAGAGGACTCACTCCTTAAGAGTAAGCCCTTGAAACTTAAGAAATATTCATATTTATAGACCAATATTTGCTATATCAACTTCATCACCCTTGTGATTTCCATGTATATATTTCAGAACAATTTCAACACCTAATCCTTTTTCGCGAACGGCAATTTGATAATGAACTGAATCGAGATCATTATCATGTTTTTTTATGAATTCAAAGAGATTGACTAAGTTAAAATTGACACCTAGACTCATAAACTATTTCCTCATGAAAAACTTTACTCAAGCATGTCTAGAAACTACAAAATCTATATTTTGAGCTTCTGATTACTAATAGAGCGCAGATGAATTAACTTATGCACCTGATAAACACAGAACGTAGGTTGTGGATTGGAAATAGCTGTCAATTTGTAATTCAATCATGATTACTTGACAATCATTCTTCTAACCTTTTAGCAATTAAGCTATTGGTTTCTCACCATGTTTTTCAAACAAGAGGTTTAACGCTTCCGTCAATAAAGCTTGTACCGTAGTTTCTTTCTCTGCTGCCATCCTTTTCAACTGGATAGCTACCACTGGATCAAAATGACCAGCTATTGTTCGGGTTCCCTGGCGACTTGGTGGTAACGGATATTTTTGAGGTTGTTCATCTTGTGCTGCAACCTCTTTAACTGCCTCTTCTTTAGCCTTATGTAAAGCGTTGCCCAGTTTCGTCGTTTTCTTTGGGTTCATATCCACTCCTCCACTTTCTTACACTTTAACTTGTGTACATGTCCACTTGTACAAAGCATTAATTTCCTTTGCTGCTTTACCTTTTGGCTCGTACTCAATAGCGGTTAGTCCATCTGTGAGCGAGCGAACGAATGCGGATCTATGCCCAATTTTGACTGGGGCAACAGCTATACCATAACCAGCGATCGCTTCAACTGCTTCATCTCCCAGTGACCCTTGGGGTGGAACACCATTGAGAACTGCGGCGGCAACAGATGTTTTTTTCGCTAATTTAATCAAATCGATAGTGTCATCAATGGCGCGTAAATCTACAATCGACGGGCGGCAAGGAACCAAGATTAAATCAGCAGCACGAATAGCAGCAAGAGCTGCTGTTTCTGTGTGTGGAGAGGTATCAATAAAAACTAAGTCTGCTCCCTCTTTTGCAGCTGCTTCCAATACCTTCTCTAGTCGGGAAGCCTGAGCAGAAACCACAACAGGGAATTCAGATGAGCGAGAATCTGACCATTTTGCAGCTGATGACTGCGGGTCTAAGTCAATAATTGCTGTTTCCTTACCTGCCAAGTTAGCAGCAACAGCCAAGTGAATTGCAATAGTTGACTTCCCGCTCCCACCTTTTCTCGACACGATTGCTATTACTTTCATACCTCAAAATTATCACACATACACAGTTGTACTTTTATACGTGTCCACATGTCTACAATTATCAGATGAGAGAGGACATGGATCTTATAGCCAAGTGTAAACCATTTCCCTCGACTCTCCCGGACGGCTCCCACCTGAATAGACCCAAAAAAAGACATGAGCAGAAAGCGATTTAAGGGGCTTAAAAGGAATTGGCAATACCAATACATCAAAATGAAAATGTCTAAGGATTTGCCCCTTAAATCGCATTCGCTCAAAATGGACTATTAAAGTGTTTTTAACCTAATTGTTACTCAAGCTCGTGACGCTGCTCAAAACCACGATAGATTAGTACTTTCAGACCCCTATTCCACAAAATGCCTCGTTTGTTGAGTGCAAGCGTCGTCACTTTCTGTATGGTGGTTTCTGGTGGAGGCTTTGAGCAGGCATATAATGCCCAGGCGTCAGTGGATACCGAAACCATGCTAATTGTGGGCAACCATGTAAGCCAAAACCCCAACGATAAGCAGGAAGTTGAACCAGCTTTGGTGGAACTCGATCAACTGCCTGAAAGTCTGGGCAAAGTTGAAAAGCAATTAATTCACTTAATAAAGATGTAGCCGTAGTTAGATGGTACATCAACTTTGATGAATTGCTCGGCACTACTAACAGAAATCTCCAAGGTAGTGGAACGTAGACTATCATCAATCATTTCTCGATAAGTACCTGCTTCTGGGAAAGGAACCCAGATTGGTCGCTTTTCATCAGAGAAATTGAGAAACACGAGCGCAATTTGACCGGCTGCTGTGGATTGTCTTCTGTAAGCTACTACTTGATTATTAGACTGTGCATTATAGTAGTAGGAATCGCGGCTACGGAGAGCAGGGTAGGTGTGCCTTAGCTTTCCTAAAGTTCGGTATAGACGCACAAGAGGCGCACCGAAATCATCATAAAAGTACTCCCAATGTACATCCCGCCGCAAACGAATGCGCCCATTGCCACTGTTTGGCAGAAAGTAGTTCTCTGCAAACTCTTGTCCTTGCCAAAGCATGGGAGTTCCTTGACAGGTATATAGGGCGATCGCAAAAGGTTGTAGCTTATAAAATTTGCTTCTATCTCCAAATGGGATATTATCTCGGTCTGTTGTACCGGCTTCAGTCCCCACAAAATAAATTAACTGGCTATGGTCATGGCTCTCAAGATACTGGAATGGTGCAACAGGCATCTCTACTGGTTGCTGAATAATGTCCTGTACTGTTTTGGTAACCGGGTAGCCAATAATGCGTGTATCTAGTTGGTTAATGAAACTAGCATCCACATAATTCCACTTGGCCATATCCTCTGCTTTGTTTAGCAGTCCATCTTGCCAAGTACCGTTAGAGTAAGTGTTTGTCAGAATTGTTTGGGGTTGGTTTAATGCTTCTGGTACTTGAATAATCCGGCTGTATTCGCCATTCTTAACTCCACCAGAAGGGGTAAACCGGGGAATCTGAAGTGATTTACTGTAGTTGTCGTAGGCTATCTTGGCGTACTTAATACCTGTAGCGCCGTCGTAGAGATCAGTTACTTCATCGTAACGGAAACCATCTACATGGTACTCAGAGAGCCAATGAAAGTTAGCAGCCTGAATATAATCACGGGCAAACTCTTGATTGAAGTCAATTTCCGGGCCGAATTGCCCATTGTTACCAATCATAGGACTGGTAATACCAGCATTCTTGTAGATCAGATGATAGGGAAAGCTATAATCAACGTGTTGATAGACAACATCCAGAATCACTGCCACTCCAGCATTATGGCAGGCATTAACTAGGCCCTTCAATCCCTGGACACCCCCCCAGCGTTCATTAGGGGCAAAGTAGTGTAGTGGCCCATAACCCCAATCAAAGTCTAACTTTAAACTAGTCACTGGCATTAACTCCAAGCAAGTGACACCAAGACTCTTGAGGTAAGGTAGACGCTCAACTACACCATCAAAGGTGCTGTTAAACTCTTCTACATGCAACTCATAAACAACCAAATCTTCTAGTTCTGGCGTTTTCCAATGGTCATCAGTCCAAACAAAGTCAGGAACAAAGCCGGGAGTTACAAAAGCAGACAGTTCACCTACATCTGTTGCTTTAGCAAAAGGATCGGTAAACCAGGAAGTGATTACCGTTTTGTTCCGTAGTAGCTGGTATCGGTATAGATAGGTTCCTGGTTGTCCAAAATGAGTTCCAGGTTTAACGGGAATGTTAATATTGGCTTCCCAGCGATTGTTAGCAGAACCCGACACAGGTTGTAGGGGAAAATCTAGAGGTGGGATATCTGGATTAAAGCGATCGTCCTTGTGTATTACCCGCACCAGCACCTCGTAACCATCCTCTACGCGAATCGAGGGTAGGTAAACCCCAAACCTGACATCTACTCCTAAGTTGGTAATTACAGAAACCAAGGCACCAACTTCGTTGAGATTAATCATTTTTTATCTCCTGTTTTTTGTACGACTCATCTTGGGTTGAATTTTGGCGGTGACAGACAATTTTGATACTTAGGCGATCACCTCGACACAAGTTTGATTTGATGTAATGCCTACCTTATTTACTTCCGTATTTTTATAGATGCAAGTGAAATCAACCTATGCACTTTTTCGGAATGAGTTTGTTGGTAGTCGTAAATGTAGCGAACTGCAAACATAAACGCTCAAAACTGCAAACAAGGCAAAATTGAAACCACATTAAGGTTCTTGTCAGCTTTTGGTGATCAACACGGAAACTCGTTTTAAGGCAGAAGGCAGACGGCAGAAGGCAGAAGTAAGAAAAAAGGAAGAAGGAAGAAAGGATATAATTGAAGTACTTCAAACTTCGTTACATCAAACTTTCGTATGGAATTGTTGTACCACTTATTACCTAATAAGACAGATTTTCAACTGGAAACTTGGTATCTTGACGAAGCACTTTTCTAGCATCAAGTTGATGTTGTTTTCGACGCAAGCGCTCGTTAGATGCCCAGTTTGTAGCAAACCAACTCATAGAATTCATAGTCGTTATGAACGAACATTAACAGACCTACCATGGGCTGATTACAACATTACCTTACAACTACGGGTACGAAAGTTTTTCTGCATTAATACTTTGTGTAAACGGCGCATTTTTACAGAAAGACTGGCATCGGTAACTGCACCTTGGGCACGACGAACTTTGAGGTTGGCTCAACGACTAACTGACATTGGTTTAGCATTGGGTGGTGCAGCAGGTGTACGGCTTTCACAGAAGTTGGGTTTTAGTGCAAGCCGTAACACTCTGCTGTCTTTAGTACGCAGAATACCCTTGCCATCAGTTGGAAAGTTCTCGACTCTAGGAGTAGACGATTTCTGTTTCCGTAAAGGTCAGACCTACGGCACAATCGTGGTTGATTTAGAGCGCAGCCGACCAGTGAGGTTACTAAGCGATCACGAGCGCAGAAACCTTAGCTCAATGGCTCAAAGCCTATCCTGACATAAAAATTGTTTCCCGTGACCGAGCTTTAGCTTACGCTAAGGGGATTCGCCAAGGAGCACCCGATGCAATACAGGTGGCAGACCGTTTTCATTTACTTCAAAACCTAGCTGAAACGCTCTACCAGATGTTTGGTACACATCATCAAGCACTCAAAGCCGTTGATGAAGCTTTTAGTCAAGCATCAGTAACGCAAACTGAGGGTACTGTAGTCGTGCGAGTACCAAGACCAAGCCGGGAGGAGGAGGCACAGCGTTTAGTCGAACAGCGCCACGCAAAAAAGCTTTCTATCTATCAACAAGTTTGGGACTTACACCACTCTGGTTGGAAAGCAAAAGCAATCGCCCGCAAACTCGGTATTGGTGTAACAAGCGTATTTCGTTATTTACGTACTTCTACGTTCCCAGAACCTCAAGCACGAAGAAGTCTCGGTCGAAGTATTTTGGTTCCATACCAGAAATACATTCTCCATCGCTGGAATGAAGGCTGTCACGAAGCTTTAGTATTGTTTCAGGAAATTGAGCAGCAAGGTTACACAGGTAGCTATGATACC
>Ga0209062_1003377_pt1 | contig 18571 bp, 12 predicted proteins | sample Coa_R2_2_FD_187158 | JGI IMG/M metagenome (GOLD analysis project Ga0209062, IMG submission 187158) | Surface soil microbial communities from Centralia Pennsylvania, which are recovering from an underground coalmine fire - Coalmine... | ecosystem: Environmental > Terrestrial > Soil > Unclassified...
CAAACAGGTACCAAAGGATCGTCACCAGCCCGGTAATGCCAAGGCATTGGGCGAGCACGGACAGAACGTTCTTTCGACGCACAAGGCCGCCGTAAAACAACGCGAGTCCGGGCAGAGTCATGAAGAGCACCAGGGCGGCGCTGGCCATCATCCAAGCGTTGTGCCCGGGGCCGGGGCCGGGGACCTTTGAGACGGTGTTGGTGTCGGCATTGCGCGAGCCGTTGTTGACGTACGCTTCAAGATCTTCGAGGCGCTGTTGAATCGATCGCTCGGGTGGAGGCGCGGCAGCTCCAGCGCTTTGCAGCGCCGGGCCGGACAAAAAAATGGCATATAGCAAGCCAGACACAAGGAATAGCTTTCTCATTCTCGGGGTTCTCTATTTTTTTTGGGGTGGTTAGTTGTTCAGTTCAGACGGCTGAAACTCCTTTCTCCTCCGTTCGGATCCGGACCGCCTCGTCGATCGTCGAAACGAAAACCTTTCCATCGCCAATTTTTCCCGTTTTAGCGGTCTTAACAATGGCCTCCACGGCTTCGTCCAACTTCTCGTCCGGAATTACTATTTCGATTTTGATCTTCGGCAGAAAATCGACCGTGTATTCACTACCTCGATAAATTTCGGTATGGCCCTTTTGGCGCCCGAAACCTTTCACCTCCGTCACAGTCATTCCCTCGATGCCGATTTCACCGAGGGCATCTTTCACTTCCTCAAGCTTGAATGGTTTTATAATGGCTTCGATCTTCTTCATCTCGTTTTGGGTTTAAGCGGTAACTTGTAACCGTGAGAACGCGACACAGCCTCCAGCAATGCGGTCCCCGCGATGACGCACCGGGCAGATGCACCCTTCGTGCCAAAGCTTGGATTTGAGCCTGTATTAACAGCTCAAGTGTTTGTAGATTAGTTACTTGTGATAAATCAGAAGAAACGATCGAAAGGGGATTTGCTGCTCAGTTTCGATCAATGTGGGCATAAATGGCCACACTTCCTGTTCAACGGAGAGAACCGCGAAACCGTTTCGGAAGCTGAGTTTTCCCGAGATTTGCTGGGTCAAATCTCGACCTGCATCCCTAGTTCAACGACGCGATTGGCCGGAATGCGATAAAAGGAACTGGCAGCCTGGGCGTTGCGGGACATGAGTGCGAAAAGCCATTGGCGCCATCGCGCCATGGATACGGAGCGGTTGGGAACGAGCGTTTCCCGGCTGAAGAAAAACGTGGTCTTGTTCAGATCCATAGGTTCGCCGACGAGATTGGCGGATTTCAGAAGCTCGGGAATATTTGGCTCCTCCATGAAACCATAATGGGCGATCATGCGCTGAAAGCCTCCACCCAGGTCATCAACCTCAAGGCGTTTCTCGGAGCTGACTTGCGGTACCTCGTCGGTCAAGACCGTCAGGATGATATTGCGTTCATGAAGCACCTTGTTGTGCTTCAAATTATGAAGCAGGGCGATCGGTGTGCCTTCGGGGTTTGCGGTCATGAACAGGGCGGTGCCGGGCACACGCGGCAGTCTTTTGGTTGTTTCGATGCTGTCGAGGAACATCTCCAGAGGCATGGATGATGGCCCCAGTTTGGCCCAGACCAATTGGCGGCCCTTTTTCCACGTGGCCATGAGAACGAAGATAACGAAGCCCAGCATCAAAGGCACCCAGCCGCCGTTAAGAACCTTGATCATGTTGGCCGCAAAGAAAGCTCCTTCAACAATCAGAAACAGTCCGCAGACGACTCCGGCCTGAAGCACGCTCCAACTCCAAAGCCGTCGCGATGCAAAGAAGAACAGTACAGTTGTTGAAAGCATCGTTAAGGTTACCGCGATGCCGTATGCCGAGGCCATGTTGGTGGAAGATCGAAACCCGAGAACCAGAGCGATGCAGGCCACCATCAGGGCCCAGTTAACATGAGGCAGATAAATCTGCCCACGTTCGTGGGACGAGGTGTGCTTGACCACCATCCGCGGCAAATAACCCAACTGGATCGCCTGAATAGTAAGCGAAAACGCGCCGGAGATGAGGGCTTGCGACGCGATGACAGTGGCCGCGGTGGAAAGGCCAACGAGCAGATAAAGCGCCCAATGAGGCGCCAGCAAAAAAAACGGATTTTCTATCGCGGAAGGATCGCGCAGCAGGAGCGCTCCCTGTCCAAGGTAATTCAGAAAAAGGCCGGGCAATACGATGAAGAACCAGGCAAGCCGGATGGGCCGGGTTCCAAAGTGGCCCACGTCAGCGTAAAGGGCCTCCGCGCCGGTAACTGCCAGGAAAACCGAGCCCAGGACGATAAACCCGTCCCATCCGTGCAGGGCCAGGAAATCAACTCCGAGCCACGGATTGAGCGAAAGCAGAACCTGATGGTTATGATAGATCTCGCTAAGACCCAGCAAACCAATCGAGGCGAACCAAAGGACCATGACCGGCCCGAACACTGCCCCGACACTGCCCGTGCCGCGGCTTTGGGCAGCGAACAGGATAATCAGCGTCAAAATCGTCAGAGGAATGACGAAAGGCTCAAATGCCGGGGTCGCCACCTTAAGTCCCTCGATCGCGCTGAGCACGGAAATGGACGGCGTTATCATTCCATCGCCGTAAAGCAAGGCGGCCCCGAAGACCCCCAAACCGATCAACAACGCGCGACGACGCCCCGTGCCTTTTGAACGTTTTGGGAACGTCAGGGCCATCAGCGCCAGGATGCCCCCTTCACCCTTATTCGTCGCCCGCAAAACAATGGCGAGGTACTTGAGCGAAACGATCAGCAGCAGCGACCAGAAAATCAGAGAGAGAACGCCGAGAACGTTTTCATGCGTCGGCGGCATGGGATGGGCTCCCGCGAAACATTCACGCAGAGCATACAGCGGGCTGGTTCCTATGTCGCCATAGACCACCCCGAGGGCTCCCAAAGTCAGCAGTGCCAAACGTCGGCCACAGGCCGGACTGGAATTCATAGACTCGAACCGAACGGCGCGCAGTCTATGGACAATGGGCTGTTTGATTCAATGACGTTGTTGCACCCGGGGACGGGCAGCAGCTGGGGCCTTCAACCCGTGTTTTCGCCGGTTTGCCGTTGTTTTTAGGCAGCCGTGCGCTGCGAGGCCTGGCTCGAGTCTCAAAAGCGCCTTTACTCTCTCTGAGTGGCGAGGTGAAGAAAAGCCGGCCCAGGCGCAACGGAGATCACGGGTGACCAATTCGGCGCTGAACCAGTCGGCGATACAGAACGTAGCCGTAGCCCATGACCACGCCGGCGGAAAGCCACCATTGAGTCCCATCTTTGAAAAGCAAAGGGCAAACAATTTGGATAGCTACCAGCACGACCAGTAGGTACGCGACCCGGGTCATCGACCCAGGCATCACGGCCCAGCCACTGGCCAAATCCCCACTTTGCTGGCGTCGTTCGTTGCGGCGCAACGCCAGGTTCTGGATGATCCCAAAAAAATAACCAATGCCGCCTCCGGCAGCGACCGCCAACAGAATCAGGAATGTGTTCATAAAAGGTAATGTCATGTACTTAAAAGGGTTCTCTCACGAGGGAAGCTGCGCGAGAGGTGAACTCTCTCGCGCAGCCCGTCGCATTAGTTGATCAGGGACACCTCACTATGCGCTGATCGCGGTTTGGGACCGCTTGGTCGCGTATGGTTCGCCTTTGATCATGGGAGTTTCTGATTGCTTGTCCATGACAACACCGGCGTATCCGGGAACGCCCATCTCCGGCACATCAAGGCCTTCGATCTCGACGTCGTGAGATACTCGATTTCCTACCAGCTTCTCACCGATGTAATAGACCACCAATGAGAGGCCTGCCAAGGTAACGAAGCAGGTGGTCACACCAATCAACTCCGCCCAGAACTGGCCCATGCCGCCACCGTAAAAGAGGCCCCGCACGGTTCCTGGTACAGCGTTCCACCCGTCACCGTAGGTGCCATCCGCAAACAGTCCGAGGGAAAGGCATCCCCACGCGCCGTTAACGCCGTGAACCGAGATGGCGCCGACGCAGTCGTCGATTCCGATCTTGTCAAAGAAGAACACCGACTCGACAACCAAAATACCAGCGATTGCCCCCAGGATAGAAGCTCCGCCGGCGCTGACGAATGCGCAGGGGCAGGTGATGGCCACCAATCCGGCCAACATGCCGTTGCACATCATGGACGGATCGGGCTTCTTAGTCCGGACCCACCACATCCACAAGGTGGCCGCCAAAGCGCCCGTGGCAGAAGCGAGCATGGTATTCACGGCAACCACCGCGATGCGTAGATCCGTTCCGGCAAGGCTCGAGCCCGGGTTAAACCCGAACCAACCAAACGCCAGAATGAATGTGCCGAGCATCACCATCGGAACGTTGTGAGGGATGATTGGATGGACCAACTTGCCCTTTTCGTCGTACTTCCCGTAACGGGGACCAATCAACCAGGCGAAGATGAGCGCAATGACGCCGCCTTGCATGTGGACGACTGAAGACCCGGCGAAGTCCACATGGCCATGACCGAGGCCCGGAAAATTCGCTCCGAGATTAGCCAGCCATCCACAGCCCCAGACCCAATTGCCGAATATCGGATACATGATCGTGCCGATGAAGCAGCCGTAGATCATGAACGCCGAAAATTTCCAACGCTCAGCTGTTGCCCCGGTTGGGATGGTAGCGGTGGTGTCCATGAACACCATTTGGAAGAGGAACAACGCGAACGCGGCGGTGTCGTAGCCGGCGCCCTGAAGCAGGAAGCCTTTCGCGCCCAATAACCCAAAGAACTTGCTGCCGATGTGGAAACCCAGTTCATGATTCAGGCCCGCATAACCGCCCATGGTCGCGATGCCTCCATTATTTGGGCTGGCCGGATCAGCCATCCCTCCAAACATGAAAGCGAAGCCGCACAGGTAAAATCCAAGCATGCCCATAGGATAGATCATGAAGTTCATCGACATGGTGTGACTGGCATTCTTCGCGCGGCACAATCCAGTCTCTACCAATGCGAACCCGGCTTGCATAAACATGACCAGGAACCCGGTGACGAGTGTCCACATGAAGTTGATCGCCACGCGATTGTGGCCGACCGAATCGGACAACTTCACTGCCAACGGTTCGAGCTTGGCTTGGGCTGTGTAATCGTCAAAGGCCTTCTTGGCGTCATTGTAGGCTTTGACCTTGGCTGGATCTTTCTTGTCCTGGTCGCTCAAATCCGCAGGCGCCGTGGTGACAAAAGCGCCGGCCGGTGATTGAGCGTCAACGGACATGCCGGTTGCCGTTCCCGCCGGATCGGGCTTGGGCCCTGTGTCCGCCGCCGGCGCGTTAGTCGCCGCCGCCGCCGTCATTGCCGACGCATTAGTGTCCTCCGCACGCAGGCTGGCGAGGCTACACGCCCCCAACACTGCTATTACAAACAACATTTTCTTCATCATGTTTTCTCTTGATTGGTTTTTTGCTGGTTCCCCGCTGTTAAACAGCTTTTTCTCCTTTTTCTTCGGTCCGAATGCGAATCGCCTCCTCTACATTGGTCAGGAAGACTTTGCCGTCCCCGATCTTTCCGGTTTTTGCTGCTTTGACAATCGCCTCGACGGCTCCTTCGGCCTGCTCGTCGGGGACGACCATTTCAATCTTAAGCTTGGGCAGGAAGTCCACCGTATACTCGCTGCCTCGGTAGATTTCGGTATGGCCTTTTTGCCGGCCGAAGCCCTTGCACTCAGTCACAGTCATTCCGGAAATCCCGATGCTGCCGAGAGCATCCTTGACCTCCTCTAATTTGAATGGCTTAACGATCGCTTCGATTTTCTTCATTTTTGGTTTGGTTCATTGGAAAGTTCCGACGCTGCGCGGCCGGCATTCGCCGGTCGAGGAAACGCAACTTGGGTTCTCTTTCCAATCCGCTGGCGGGCTTGTTTTGCTGGTAAATACCCACGGTTTGAGGCGTTTAGCAGTCGAAATGCCACTAATGGGGCGTCCAAAGTAAAACCCAGCATTCTCAGGCATTTATGTATTTTTAATTTTTTTTAGACTTATTTTAATAATACATTTACACCTATTTCGTTGTAGCCTTTTAACCACCCAGCAAGTTATTGAACAACACCCTCGCCTCAGGAACAGGCTCGCAACCGGCCGCGTCTTGTGAGATGGATCACGTGGACGAAATGCCTCCCGCTCCATACAAGCCCTGGGTTGAGTACGCCGCGGCCCTTGGGACCTTTGCCGGGGTTTCGCTGCTGAACCTATGGCTCCAAAGCTGGATCGGTTATCAAGCGATCGCGCTGGTTTACCTGCTGGCCGTCGTGCTGCTGGCGCTTTTCGTCGGGCGCGGCCCTATCCTCTTCGGGACGGTGCTTACAGCGTTGGGGTGGAGCTTCATCTTCGCTCCTCCGCGCTATTCCTTCCATATTGGAAGCTTTTACGACAAGATGATGTTCGCGATGTACTTCATTGTTGCCCTTACGGTAGCGCAACTGACGGCGCGACTCAGAGCGGAGCAACTTGCTGAGCAGAGACGCGAAGAACATGCCCGGGCGCTATATGTATTCACGCGGGAACTCGCCGACGCAGGAGACCAGGCAGACATCCTGGATCGGACGATCGGCCAAATAGGCAAAGTGTTTCAAGCCGACGTTGCCGTGGTTTTTGCGGCAAGCAACGGAAAGCAAGCAACCCAATTCTCGCAGAGCACCTGGAGGCTGGACAATTCCGAGCAGGCACTGGCACAGCAGGCGTTGACCGGAAACCAGGTCGTGGGCCGCGGGACACAGGCCTCCCCCGAAACCGCCGGAATTTACTTGCCGCTCAGCGCGGGAAGCGCACCCGAGGGGGTACTGGCTGTTCGCACCAATTCCGGGCAGGAACTGAGTTCCGAACAGAGGGATTTACTGGAGAACTTCGCGAGGCAAACCGCGTTGGTTTTGGAACGTCAGCGCCTGCGGGATGCAGAGGTGAGGACCAAACTATTGAGTGAATCCGAACGACTTGGCAGAACGCTCCTCAATTCCGTTTCGCACGAGCTCCGCACACCGTTGGCGGCGATTGCAACGGCCGCCGGCACGCTGCGTGACTCCGATCAACTCACTCCACTGCAGCAAAGGCTCTCGATCGAGATTGAGTCGGCCACGGCGCGCCTGAATCGTGTTGTGCATAGCCTCCTGAATGCCGCCCGTATCCAGTCCGGACAAGTGCGTCCGAAGCTGGATTGGTGCGATCCGGCCGACGTGGTTCGAGCGGCGCTGCGCGAAGTGGCTCCATTACTCGCGCAACATCGGGTCGAGAAGAAGCTTCAACCGGGTTTGCCTCTGATTCGCGGCGACTTTACCCTGCTGCAGCAGGCCGTGACAAACTTACTGGTGAATGCAGCTACATACGCGAAGGCTGACACGACAATCGAGGTCAGCGCGGTGGCAAACGGGAATGAACTGGCCCTTGAGGTAAGCGATCGCGGACCTGGCCTGCCTCCCGATGAGCTCAATCGAATGTTTGAGCTGTTTCATCGCGCACCGAGCTCAAAACCGGGCGGCACCGGCCTGGGCCTCGCAATTGTAAAGGGATTCGTTGACGCGCAAGGCGGGCGGGTTCAAGCCGCTAACAGGCCTGGCGGCGGTGCGACCTTCAGCATCTTTCTTCCGATCGGAAAACCACCGGAAGTCTCAGAGGAAACCGCATGAACTCCGAAACTGCCACCTTAGCTCTTTCCGTGCTGATTATTGACGACGAGATGCAGATACAGCGGCTGCTTACAATTGCTCTCGAATCAGCCGGCTACAAAGTGAGCACTGCCGGCACCGGCCAGGAAGGTCTGGCCCTTATAGCGCGTCACCGGCACGACTTAATCATTCTGGATCTTGGGCTTCCGGATGTAAGCGGTCTATTGGTCTTGAAGCAGCTGCGCGAGTGGACGAACACCCCGGTGATCGTCGTAACCGTTCAGGACGGAGAAGCCGAGAAAGTCGAAGCGCTTGATAGCGGGGCTGACGACTATGTCACAAAGCCATTCAATACCGCCGAACTGCTGGCCCGATTGCGGGCCTCGACCCGCAGGGCGAATCAGGGTCAGTCCCGCGAGCCCGTATTCACCTCGGGCGATCTCAAAGTAGATCTGGCTGCCCGTCGGGTCATGCTGAAAGACCAACCCGTCAAGCTGACGGCGAAGGAATACGCCCTTTTGCGGCTGTTTATCATCCACGCAGGAAAGGTGCTCACCCACCGCCAGATCCTGCGCGAGATCTGGGGCGCGAGCCACGAAACCGACACACAATACCTGCGAGTCTACTTGATGCGGTTGCGAGAGAAACTCGAGTCTGAAAATGCCGGCCCGCTGTTCATCACCGAGGCTGGCGTAGGCTACAGGCTCGCGGACGCCAACTAAGGCACTGGCGTCTCCTCAGGTTACCTCAGCACTGCTGGCCAGCTACTTCTGGATCTCCTCGCACCCGTCTGCAAGCGAAACCGACGGGCGCCCGATGGCTCGTCGGGAGGCCGACCCGCGCTCATTTTTTTCGAAAATACAGAAACAGTAGCAAGAAAAAGAGGGCCTGAAGCACAAAAAACGCGAGGACCATTGGCAGCCAGCGAAAACGCGACTTCCAGATCTGCGGAGCCTGCAATCGGCTGCAGCGATCGGTCATTTCCACCACTTCATAGTCATCCAATTCGCGCTTCATCTCTCCGGCGGATTGATAACGCCGCTTCGGATCGCGCTCCATCGCGTGCAGAATTATTTCCTCCAAAACCGGTGTCAGTTTGTTATTGAGCTTCCGCGGCGCGACCGGGTCGCCGGTGACGCGCGCATTCATGATGACGTAGGCGCTGTCACCACCAAACGGCGGCTCACCCGTTACCATTTCGTAGAGGATGGCGCCAAGACTGTAAATGTCCGTGCGGGCATCGCCTCGGCTGCCTCGAACCTGCTCGGGCGCCATGTAGTCCGGCGTGCCCATGGTCGGGGTAAACCCGACGAAAGTCAGTCGGCGGGCGCTTTGGGCTTTGGCGATTCCGAAATCCATGATTCGAATGGTTCCATCATTACAAAGCATGATGTTCTGCGGCTTGAGGTCGCGATGCACGACGCCGTGCCCGTGCATGTACTCGAGCGCCTCGCAAATGCGGCTGGCGATTTTCACGGCGTCCGGCTCCGGCAAAGGCCGAACATTCTTTAACAACTCGCTCAAGGTCTGTCCCTCGAGGTATTCCATGACGAGGTAAGGGCGGCTCTTGTTCTCGACGGGAATGAACTTCAGAAGATACGGATGATCGAGTTGGAGGCCGATTTCCTCTTCTCGCCGGAAACGGTCGAACCCGGCCGGGTCACTTTCAATCTGCAGATACGGCACTTTGACAGCCACCGCCGCGCCCGTCTTGCGGTCAATCGCCTTGAACAATGAGGCCATGCCGCTCTTGGCGATGACGTCCGTAATTTCAAACCGGTCATCCAGTAACGCTCCGACTGCCAATTCGTGGCCCGGGTTACTGCGGCCTTTCGCGGCGGCTGGATTGGAGGCATGAGGGTGGTCGACGTCCCAGATCTGAATAAGCTGCACGGAGACGTTGTCGCTGACCTGGCGTTTTTCCGCCAAAGCAATCAATCGCTTGCACGCTTCGCCCGGATGATATTTGACGACGGCGTCCAGGATCTCCTCATCGAGTAGAAATCCGTAGAGGCCGTCCGAGCACTGCAAAATCATATCCCCGTACTGCAGGGCCTGGGTGGTGATGTCATAATGGCAGATCGGTTCATAACCGATGCTCCGGGTAAGCGTGGACCGATGCGGGCTGGTCATGGCGTTACGCTCCAGCAGCAAGCCCAGCTTAACCTGCAATGCAGTATAAGAATGGTCGGTAGTCAACCGTTTGATTTTTCCTCCGCGCACAAGATACGCGCGAGAATCCCCGACATGCGCGATGGTGACCTCGTCGTGACGAAACAGGGAAACCAGCAGAGTTGTCGCCATCCGGCCCTTTTCGCGTGCCTCCTGGAATACTTTGGCGGCGGTGGTGTCGAACATCTCTCGAATCAAATTAGATGGCGAGGTCTCCGGTTTGGATTCCTTGAAAACCTCCAATACCGTTTCCGCCGCCAGACGGCTGGCCAGGTCTCCGTTGCTCTCTCCACCCACGCCGTCCGCCAGGATCGCCAGGCTTCCAATCCGCTGCCGCAGTTCGAAATCGTCAGGTTCCCAGAACAAAAGAAAGTCCTCGTTATGGTCCCGAACCATTCCGGCGGATGAAATCTGGTGGCATTTAACTTTCATTGATTCAATCTAGTGCTCCCCAAAATGGATGGGGTAGCGACCTTGAGGTTCCAAGGTTCTCCCAAAAATTACGATGAAAATGTGAAAAAGCCCGGCCACCCTTGCGGGCGGCCGGGGCGTGTTTCAGGTCTGAAGGCGTTCGGCGGTTCAGGCCGTAACAGAGGCGGGCTTCTGACTCAGCAGTATTTCTTTGCCCTTGGCCTTACTTCCTTTGATGAAGTAGAAGGCCCCGTAAGCGCCCCATAAGGCAACGACGCCCAGGGCGATGTACGGTTCCTTGACGCTCATGCCGGGAACCATGAACGGTCCAATTAGATAAAACAGCATGCACGCCAGGTTCGCGATGAGCCCGAAGACCGGGATCACGAAATGTTTGATGCCGTTAAACGTGTGATGTTCCTTGAACGCCACGATGGCCACAAGGCAGGTGGTCATATACAGCAGGAACGTTCCGAAATTGCTGATCAGGGTGATCATAACCAGCGTGTTGGGAAGCTTGGCATACTTGGCCGGATCGCTGAGAATGCCAAAGCTGTACCATAGGTTGTGCTTGTCCAACGCGGCAGGCGTCGTGCCGCCCAGGTAAAGCCACACGGTGGCAATGCCGATGAAGATTGAAATAATGGTCAGCGTCCAAATCGCGCGATGCGGCGAGAGGGTTTTTCCGTGTACCAGGCCGAAATGGGACGGAACCTCTTCGTCCCTGCCCATCGCGTAGGTCACTCGCGCGCCGGTGCTCAAACAGGATAAGGTGGTCCCAATCAACGCGAGGAATACGGTGCCGGCCTGAACGAGCATGAAGGCTTTGCCGGCCGAGGCGCTGCCAAAGGCCCAGGTGCCGACGATCATCATCATGTCACCGAGAGGCGCTCCGGAAGCGCCCGCATTAGAGATGGTATAACCATTGTTCAGGAAATAATTGGCGGCAAAATATTCAAACAGGTAGCAAACAGCACCTTGAATCGCCAAAGAGAGCAATACCGCCCTGCCGATGTCCTTCTTGGGGTTCTTTGCTTCTTCGCCCATCGCGGTAACCGACTCGAAACCGACCAGGAGGAGAATTGCGATACAGGCCTGAATGATCATGAAGCTGAACCCGTGCGGTGACACAACTGAGGCGGCCGAAGCATGGTTGTTGAAGGTCAACGGATCCTTCGCGTCGCCGGGTTTGCCCGTGAACGCGTCTTTGTAACTGATGGTAAACGGATCGGCAATGGCATGGCCATCTTTGTCCAGCTTGAGCTTCCCGGCGTCGTCCTTTTGGAAAACCGGATAAGGATCGCCCACACCCAAACCCATCGAAGTTAAAGTTCCCAGGACAACCGCATCCGTGTTCTTGGTCTTGTCCAGGTCGTCGGCGGTAACCGCGCGATCCTGGGTTTTGAAAACCGGCTGCCCTTTGTCATCGGTCTTGGGAGAACCATCGGCGAAGGTGTCTGGAACCGGCTTGCCCTTGTCGTCTGTCACAGGCACCGAGTCCACGTTGTAATTGATGGCGGCGCCGTTGGACAAATGGATGGCCTGCGCTCCTTCTTTGTGACTGGCGCGATATGAAATCGCCATAACCGAAAACACCACCAGCGCGGAGATCTGAATCACATTGATGGCCATGTTGACGGCCGTCGTGCCATTCACCCCACGGAAGGCGATGTAACCAACGCCCAACGAGAAAACGACGCAAAACAGAATCATGAACAACGGGCTGTTGTAGACGCCGCTGAACGTGTTCGGCCAGAAGATGCTCGCCAGGTAACTGGCGATTAGCGCAGTCACACCCACCATTAACCCAGGGTAAACCCAGTAGTAAAGATGGCTGGCCCAGCCGGTGAAAAACTTCACCACGCGCGCGAACCTGAACGCCTTCGTCTTGGCGGCGAACGCCTGCTCTGCGTAAAGGTAGGAGGACCCCGCGCCGGGATACAATTTCGACAACTCTGAATAACTTATGGCCGTGGCAAAACACAGCAGAAGCGCTGCGAGGAGCCCAAACCACATGGCGCAACCTGCCAGAGGCGCGCCATACAGCGATTGCTCCTGGAAGGTCAGCCATAGGAATGCCCCTGGCGCGATCAGCGCCATGGCGTTGATTGTTAAGCCAGTTAAGCCCAGCGTTGCTTTACTCGTAGAGGACGAGCCTCCGGATCCCGATGATTTATTGATTGGTTTTGTTTCGACGTTTGCCATATGTGTCTGCTGCTCGGTGGTTCTCTGGTTTTGGTCTGACTTCTGAACCGCCCCTCTTTACACAGAGGGTCTTCACTTCACCCGATCGCCAGCCAGCGGTGGTTGGCCACTGATCGCGAAATCTTCGCGGCCCTCCCAGTCCTCAACCGCCAATTTCAGCTTTGCTCATGCGTCAGGTGCGGAACTGGCGCTCCTTTAGCACCCGTGATGCCATCGAGGATCGTCACTTCTATAAGCTGCTAATGATTAGGATTTTGAACATTTATGCAGCCGTTTGTTTTTATAGGAAATTTATGAGTTCTGATTAAAAGTTTATGGACCTTTAATGTTTTTCTTGTGTCGATTTGGCCAGTAAGCGCATTTCGGTCCATGCTTCCACCCCGCACTCCAAACCCGGTACCTTGGATTTCAGGCAATTCCCTAAGGAAAATCAAGGTGGTCCGAGGCGGGCGCGGAAGCTGCTTAGGACCCGTTCAGCATGGAACCCTCGACCGTTCAGCCAGTTTTGTTGATGGCCGCGCCTTTTTGCATACTGCTGGGCGCCATTGCCTTAGCGCCATTGTTTTTCGCGCGATGGTGGGGACGACATTATCAAAAAGTCGCGTTGGGGTTGGCGGCTTTCGTGATCGCGTACTACCTGATTTATTTGCGCGCGGGAGCACACGTCTGGCAGACGGGAACCGAATACATCAGCTTCATTTGTTTGGTTGGATCGTTGTTCGTCATTTCGGGCGGCATTCACATCAACGTAAAGGGAGAAGCGACGCCGCGGGTCAATGTATTGTTCCTGCTTATCGGGTCGGTGGTGTCGAACCTTCTCGGGACGACCGGAGCGTCGATGCTTCTCATCCGGCCCTGGCTGCGAATGAACAAATACCGCCTGACGGGCCACCACGTTCTCTTTTTTATTTTTATCGTTTCCAACGTTGGCGGCAGCCTGACCCCGGTCGGCGATCCTCCTTTATTCCTGGGTTATCTAAAGGGCGTGCCGTTCTGGTGGGTGGCGCGCCAGTGTTGGCCGATTTGGCTGACTGGCGTGGGCATCCTGCTGGCAATGTTTTTTGTTGTCGATACGTTGAACTTCAAGAAAGCACCCCGGCAAGTTCGAGAAATGGAGACTGCGCACGAAGAATGGCGCTTTCTCGGGCTGACAAATATTTGTTTCCTCGGAGTTGTTCTGGCTGCTGTGTTCATCAATCGGCCGCCCTTTCTGCGGGAATTGGTCATGGTGGGCGCCGCTTGCGGCTCCTATTTCACGACAAAGAAGCACGTCCATGAGGCCAATGATTTCAACTTTGGCCCAATCAAAGAAGTGGCCGTGCTCTTCGCCGCTATCTTTGCCACGATGATGCCGGCTCTGGACTGGCTTCAGGCCAACGCCGCTCATTTGGGCCAGCCTGGACCAGGCTTGTTCTTCTGGGGTAGCGGGGCTCTTTCGAGCGTGCTCGATAACGCTCCCACCTACCTGAGCTTTCTCAGTGCCGAATTCGGGGCGTTTGTCAGTCCAGATACGGCAGCGGCGATCGTAGCCTTCGTGAAAACTCACGGCGCCAATATCGCAGGTCCGGGGAGTGGAGACTACGCCGCGCAGGTTTGTCAGGCAGCCACAGCTCTGCAGAACGTGCATCCGCGCGAGTTCGCCGCCGGCATTGTCACTGCGGATCAAGCCCGGATGGCGGTGGTGCTGGCTCAGCCGATTTCCGTGAAATGCCTTCAGGCCATCAGCATGGGTTCGGTTTTCTTTGGCGCGAACACGTATATAGGGAATGGTCCGAATTTCATGGTCAAAGCAATAGCCGATCAACAAAAGGCCCATACGCCAACGTTCCTCGGGTACGTGTTTAAGTACACCTTGCCCTACATGTTGCCGATGCTCCTTGTTGTATGGTGGCTCTTTTTTAGATAAGCAGCCACGACTCCTCATCTTGTCTTCGTACCCGTTCAACTTCACCTGGAGCAGAAGAGGGAGGCCGAACGCGTGCCATCGTTTCCGCTTTCTTGATCTTGCGGATTGAGCTTTCCTGTCCTGGTGCTTGTGTCTGCCGTTGTCAAACGATCCTACGGTCAGCGCCATGAGGCTCACTTGCCGCGAGCGATGAGATGCGTCGCGAACCAGTCGAAACAATCGCGCATGAAAAGCTGTCGCCGGCGGGGCTACCTCCTCCTGTTGCTGCTTCTGATTAGCATCACGGGCTCCGCCGTTGTAAATGCATGGGGCGCGGAGGACCCGGCCCGATTTGAATATCAACGACCTGAAATGGGGATGGCGTTCAGGATTGTTCTGTACGCCAGTACCCATGAATTGGGTGGTCGAGCCGCCGACGCTGCGTTCGCGCGCATCAAGCAACTCAACGATATCATGAGCGACTACGACGAGGAGAGCGAGTTGAGCAAGCTCTCGCACTCGTCGGGGAGCGGCCGCGCAGTGGTGCTCAGCCCGGATCTGTGGTTTGTATTGAGCCGCGCGCAGGACCTCGCGAAGAGGAGCAACGGAGCGTTCGACGTGACTGTGGGGCCGTATGTGGGCCTTTGGCGTCAGGCGCGCCGGTTGCACAAGTTGCCCGACCCGGCAAGATTGGCGCAGGCCCGGCTGGCGGTGGGTTATGAGAAACTCATTCTGAATCCCACGAACCACACCGCCGAGCTCCTGGCATCCAATATGAAATTGGATCTCGGTGGGATCGCCAAGGGTTACGCGATTGGAGAGGCTTTAAAGACCTTGAGGCATGAGGGTATCCAGAGAGCGTTGGTTGAAGGGGGTGGCGATGTCGCCGTCAGCGATCCACCTCCCGGCAAAGAGGGTTGGCGTTTTGAGTTATCCTCTCTGGACGCCAGCAACGCCCCTCCTAAGCGCTTCCTGTTGCTGAAGGACATCGCCATTTCGACTTCAGGCGACCTCTACCAGCGGTTGGAGATTGAAGGAAAGCGATACTCGCACATTGTCGATCCGCACACCGGGATTGGCCTTACTGACCACAGCCAGGTCAATGTAATCGCGCCCGAAAGCATCACTGCCGACAGCCTGACCAAAGTGGTGAGCGTCCTAGGCCCCAAAAAGGGACTGCTTTTTATTCAGCAGGTACCCGGGGTCGAGGCGCGCATTTTCCGCGATCCTTCGGGTGTGGTCGAGACCTACCAATCACCCGGTTTTTCGCGGTATTACGAATAATTAGTCGGGAGGTGGCATGAGAGAGCACGCAGATGAAGGCTTATTGCCCGGGGAGGATCTTGTTAAGCAAGGTCTGGCCGACCTGCGCGAGAATCGAGAAACCGAATTGTCGTTGCTTGTGCTGATAGCCGCACCACGTCTGAGGCGACTTGGAATCTCCGTGCCGGAGGGGGCTTTTCCTCAGCCGTACGAACACAGCTTGTACGCACGCCTGAACCAGCGGCTCGGCGATGCTGCGCACTCTCACGATAATGGTCTGTTGCGAAGGATTGTCAGTTATGCGCACGCGCTGGAACGCGAGCAGACCCCGTAATACCCTCATCTGTCATTTACGCCCAGTCACACAAACCTTCGACGTATCCCGCAGAACCATCGCGCAACCAGCCATCGAGCTGAGCCTGGTCCTTAAGCTGTTGTCCGCGCAAGCGTGGCACAGACACGAAGCGAGACTCGACTTCGGGCAGCGCAGTCATATCGACCCAGAGCTTTTCGAACTGTGTGAGTGGGAAGACGTCTTCCTGGCCATGGCCCCACCGCTTCTTGACGTCCTTCAGAGTAATATAGGTCGGCATCTTGGCGGCCAATTGACGAATCGCGCTTGTCACCTTCTCTTGATCGCGCAACTCAGCCCGTGTCAGGCGAAAGGCGGCGAGGAGCTTATCGATGTCGATCCAACAGGTGTTGGAGTTGTAGAAGGTTAACTCGAACTCGAGCTCCTCGCGCGGCATGGCCAGGCCCTCGACCAGACGCAGGCGACCATCGACACGCGCCAGCCCGCCCCCGCGGTCTTCGAGCCGCCGGGCAATGACTTCAAACGTCAGCGCCGCCCCGGATTGGATGTGCCAGCCGAAAATGAACGGATCCACATCTGCCCCGACCGTATCAATGTTGTGCAAAAAGAGATATTTGAGGCTGGGCCGATCCCGAATCAGCGTTGCCAGGATGCCATTGCGCAGGAGATTTGGGACTTCGTACCAGTGGCCGACGGGATGCAGGCATTGGACCGGCAGGTTATCGGTGTAGTCGCTGGCTTCACCCGCTGAGCGGGCCCAGTTCATCATCGCCTGGCGAAGGCTGCCGCGGACTTTTTGTTGCTGTTCATCGAGCACTTGCTGCGGCATTTCCTCCCACATAAAGCGCAAATCGCGTTCGGTTGGCACGAGGCGCAAACCGACTGATTTGCCGCGGGAAAGCAACAGCGGGCCTTCATAGCTGAAATGATGGTTTGCGGCGAGGAATTGCGCGGTCGGTTCGTGGGTGAGATAGCTGGTCGTGAAGATGTGGGGCAGGGCGACCCCGGACAGCCGCGAAATGCGCCTGCTTTTCGCCAGGTGCGTTTCCATGAACGTGCGGTGTTTGCCGCCAAGCTTACAGAATGGGTGCAGCGCCTTGACAACCCCGGCGCCCTGCGTCCAGCGGCTGCCGGCGCCGGCAGCGAGCGTGATAACAGCTATTTCACCATTGCGCAGAGCTTCCAGGCCGATGCTTTCGAGGTGGGCCTGGCCGGTTTTCAGGCGCGAAACATCGGAAACGTCGTCTGGCGCCACATCTTCAATCGTGGTGCTGGTGGAGAGGCGGTTTTGCGCAAGCCCGATCCGGCCTTGCTTGAGGTCCTCGCGAACCTGTTCGTGTTGAGCGCGGTCGAACCCATTTTCTTCCAATAGCGCGGCCAGCGTCGGCCCGGCACTGGTTTCGGCACGGCTTCGTGGGAGCATCGCGTCGAAGAGGGTCTGCACCATGCCACGAAGCTCAGGCCGGGTTCGGCAAGCCGCGCCAAAACGGTCCAGCTCGGCTCGGCGCAGGGCCGAAAGGTTGTGGCGTTCCAGGCGGAGCAGGGGCGGGACCATGAGCGCATAGTACCCCGGCGGCATCAATGCGGCGTCGGCTTGCAAAAGCTCGGCAAATGTTCCCCGCTCGTTTATGGCAAAATCGTATACTACCGGCTCCATGGCGAAGGGAAGGGCGCTCTGGAGTTCGCGCTTGGTTTGCGACATTATCTCCTGGAGCCGCTGCTGGGCCTGGGCCTTCTTTTCGGGAGCAAAAATGAAACCCATGCCGCCTCCGGACATGCCTCCCAGCATCCAGAACCCCCAGAACGATGTGCCGAATTCACTCCCAACGCGTTCGATAAGAGTTTCCGTGAACAGGTTGGTGGCCCACGGGATGATCGTTTGAATCGGCTCGTGAAAATTTCTCGTGGTCGCCTGGCCCACCGCGCGGACGTTGCCCGCCTTCAAGGCCAAAAGGATCTCATCCAGGATGCCCAGCATGCTCTTGCGGGCTTTCCATTCGGGACCGGCCCGCAGCAGGTATTTTTCAGTCACCATCTCGAGGATGGGGCCAACGTTTTGTGCCATGCCCCCGTGAACCAGCACGAGGCTTTCCTGGAGATTGCGGCGCGTTTGCGGGGTCACCTCTTTGTCATCGAGCACCCGATGTCGCGGCATCAAGCGCCCGCGGCTCACCCCAAACTCAGGGTCTCCATCGGCTGCGAAGACACCCTCAATCAGTTTCATTCCCGGCCAAACGCCGCCCGAATCCTGCCAGCCTCCGCCGGAGCCCCCCAGCCATTCTCCGAGCAACGCGCGCGCGAGGACCAGTCGCCGCTCGTGTTCCTGGAGCGGTCCGGTGAGGGATGCGGCCTGGGAGGTAGCGCGCATGCATAAGCTCACGAGTGCGGCCAGGAGGTTGGTCGAGACGGCCAGGCGCGATCCCTTGGGGATGTCGTTGACGTTGCTGACGATCTCCAGTCCGCGACCTGGCCCAACCATTCGCGCCAGGAGTTCTGCCAGGTCATGGCCTGAGCCTTCAATGCCCGGAGGCACAACGCCCGAGGCGATAACCGCCGCCTTGAGCAGACCCAGGTAATCCTTTGCAAAATCAAACACTTCGCCCAGCCGCGTGATATCGGCCGATGCTCCAAGGTCCACGCTCACCAGCCGCAGCAAAGGCTCTTCAATCACGCGCAAGTACGCTTCGATGGGCGGCCGCGGAGCGGCGTCGCGCCCGTGCACACCCAAATCGA
>Ga0209062_1003380_pt1 | contig 18544 bp, 18 predicted proteins | sample Coa_R2_2_FD_187158 | JGI IMG/M metagenome (GOLD analysis project Ga0209062, IMG submission 187158) | Surface soil microbial communities from Centralia Pennsylvania, which are recovering from an underground coalmine fire - Coalmine... | ecosystem: Environmental > Terrestrial > Soil > Unclassified...
CTGCTTCCGCGCCCGCCCGGGGGCCTCGCCGCGGTGTAGGAACCACCACCGGACCTTGGCGAGGACGCCACGGGCGGGTTCACCCCCCGTGGCGTTTTTGTTTTCCGACGCCGGCGGGAGGTGAGCCGGGAGACAAGGAGATGGAGCGAGTCCAGATCTTCGACACGACGCTGCGCGACGGGGAGCAGTCGCCGGGCGCCACCATGAACGCGGAGGAGAAGCTCGCGGTGGCGCGCCAGCTCGAGCACCTCGGCGTCGACGTCATCGAGGCCGGCTTTGCCGCCTCGTCGGACGGCGACTTCGAGGCGGTGCGGCGGATCGCGGAGGCGGTGAGCCGGCCGATCGTGCTCTCGCTCGCCCGCACCCGGGCCCAGGACATCGAGCGGGCCGTGCGGGCGGTCGAAAAGGCGAAGCGGCCAGGCATCCACGTCTTCATCGCGACCTCGGACATCCACCTCCGCCACAAGCTCATGATGAGCCGCCAGGAGGTCATCGACGCCGCGACGTGGGCCGTCGCCGAGGCGCGCAAGCACCTCGACTACGTCGAGTTCTCGGCCGAGGACGCCTCCCGCAGCGACCCCGAGTATCTGATCGCCGTGTGCGCGGCCGTGATCGAGGCCGGCGCCCGCGTGGTGAACCTCCCCGACACGACCGGCTACGCGCTGCCGGCGGAGTACGGGGCGCTCTTCCGCACCATGCGCGAACGGGTTCCCGGGGCCGAGCGCGTCATCTGGAGCACGCACTGCCACAACGACCTCGGCATGGCGGTGGCGAACTCGCTCGCCGCCGTGCAGAACGGGGCGCGGCAGGTGGAGTGCACGGTCAACGGCATCGGCGAGCGGGCGGGCAACACGGCGATGGAGGAGGTCGTGATGGCGCTCAAGACGCGCCGCGACCGCTTCGGCGTCGACACGGGAATCGTCACCGAGGAAATCTACGCGACCAGCCGGCTCGTCTCGCAGATCACGGGCTTCCCCATTCCGATCAACAAGCCGATCGTGGGCGACAACGCCTTCGCGCACGAGGCGGGCATCCACCAGGACGGCGTGCTCAAGTACCGGCAGAACTACGAGATCATGAACCCCCGAAGCGTGGGGCTCGCCTCGAACCGCCTCGTGCTCGGCAAGCACTCGGGCCGCCACGCCTTCGTCGCCCGCCTGCGCGAGCTCGGGCTCGACACCTCCGACCTCGACATGAACCGCGCCTTCGCGCGCTTCAAGGCGCTCGCCGACGCCAAGAAGGACGTCTACGACGAGGACCTGATCGCGCTCGTCGCCCAGGAGTCGGTGCGCGGCGGCCGCGACCGCTACGAGCTGCTCGAGCTGTGCGTGACCTCGTCGACCGGCACGGCGCCCGAAGCGCGGGTGCGGCTGCGGGTCGGCGACGAGGAGAAGACCGGCCACGGCCGCGGCGACGGCATGGTCGACGCCTGCTATCAGGTGATCAGCGCCCTCGCCGGCAAGCGGCCGCGGCTCGAGCGCTACGCCGTCAAGGCCATCAGCGGCGGCACCGACGCGCAGGGCGAGGTGAGCTGTCTTGTCTCCGAGGACGGCATCACGGTGACGGGCCAGGGGAGCCACACCGACATCGTGCATGCGAGCGCGCTCGCCTACGTGAACGCGCTCAACAAGCTCGAGTACCGTCGCCAGCATCGCCAGCAGGCGGAGGAGGTGGGGCCGTGAGCATGCCCATGACGATGACCGAGAAGATCCTCGCTCGGGCCGCCGGCCGACGCGCGGTCGAGCCGGGCGAGAACGTGTGGGTGCGCGCCGACGTGCTCATGACCCACGACGTCTGCGGGCCGGGGACGATCGGCATCTTCAAGCGGGAGTTCGGGCCGACGGCGCGCGTGTGGGACCCCGACCGCGTCGTGCTCATCCCCGACCACTACATCTTCACCGCCGACGAGAAGGCGCACCGCAACGTCGACATTTTGCGGGCGTTCGCCGCCGAGCAGGGGATTCCGCACCTCTACGACGTGGGCACGCCGCGCTACAAGGGCGTCTGCCATGTGGCGCTGCCCGAGGGCGGGCACACGCGCCCGGGCGAGGTGCTCCTCGGCACCGACTCCCACACCTGCACCGCGGGGGCCTTCAACGAGTTCGCCACCGGCATCGGCAACACCGACGCGGCCTTCGTGCTCGGCACCGGCAAGCTCCTGCTCAAGGTGCCCGCCACCATGCGCTTCGTCTTCGACGGCGAGATCCCGCCGTATGTGCTGGCGAAGGATCTCATCCTGCACGTGATCGGCGACATCGGCGTCGACGGCGCCACCTACCGGGCGATGGAGTTCGCCGGCGAGGCGATCATGCGGCTGTCGATGGAGGAGCGGATGACCGTGTGCAACATGGTGATCGAGGCGGGCGCCAAGAACGGCATCATCGCCTGCGACGAGACCACGCGCGCCTTCGTGCGGGCGCGGACGTCGCGGCCGTTCACCGAGGTCGCCAACGATCCCGGGGCGCGCTTCCTCGTCGAGCGCCGCTACGACGCGCGCGCGCTCGAGCCCACGGTCGCCAAGCCGCACTCGCCCGACAACCGCGCGCTCGCCCGCGAGCTTCGCGAGGTGCGGCTCACCCGCGCCTACATCGGCTCGTGCACGGGCGGCAAGGTGAGCGACTTCGTGAACGCGGCGCGCGTGCTCAAGGGCCGGCGCGTGGCGGTGGACACGTTCCTCGTCCCGTCGACCACCGACGTGGCGCGCGCGCTGCGCACCGAGACCGTCGACGGCCGACCGCTGCTCGACATCTTCCGCGACGCCGGCTGCCAGATCTCGCTCGACGCCTCGTGTGCCGCCTGCCTCGGCGGGCCGCGCGACACCTTCGGCCGCATCAACGGGCCCGAGGTGTGCATCTCCACCACCAACCGCAACTTCCCCGGCCGCATGGGCTCCAAGGAGGGGCAGGTCTACCTCGCCTCGCCCTACACGGTGGCGGCCTCGGCGGTGACGGGGCGCATCACCGACCCGCGGGAGCTGCTCCAATGACGGCGATCCGCGGCCAGGTCTACGTGGTCGGGGACAACGTCGACACCGACCAGATCATTCCCGCCGAGTACCTGAACCTCGTGCCGACGATCCCCGAGGAGTACCGCAAGCTCGGCAGCTACGCGCTCTCGGGACTGCCGCGTGCGGCCGGCGAGCCGCCGTTCGTGCCCGCGGGCGCGACCACCAGCCCGTACGCCATCGTGGTGGCCGGGCGGAACTTCGGCTGCGGCTCTTCGCGCGAGCACGCGCCCATCGCGCTCGGCGCCGCCGGGGCCCGGGCCGTCGTGGCCGAGTCGTTCGCCCGCATCTTCTTCCGCAACTGCGTGGCGACGGGCGAGCTCTACCCGGTCGAGACCCCCGAGCGGATCGTGGACGCCTTTCGCACCGGCGACGAGGCGGTCCTCGACCTCGACGCGAGCACGCTCACCAACGCGCGGACCGGGGCGACCTTCGCGCTGCGGCCGCTCGGCGATGCCGGCCCGGTGATCGCGGCCGGCGGGCTCTTCGAGTACGCGCGCAAGACCGGGATGATCCCGGGGACGAGGCCGGCGTGAAGGTCCTCGTGTTCCCCGGCGACGGCATCGGCCCCGAGGTCATCGCCGAGGCCGTGGGGGTCCTCGAGCTGGTTGCCGCGCGCACGGGGCTCGCCCTCGAGCTCGAGGAGGGGCTGATCGGTGGCGCAGCCATCGATGCGACCGGCAGCGCGCTGCCGGCGGCGGACCTTGCCCGCGCGCAGGCGGCCGACGCCGTGCTGCTGGGTGCGGTGGGCGGCCCCAAGTGGGACGACCCGCGCGCCGCGGTGCGCCCCGAGCAGGGGCTCCTCGGGTTGCGCCGCGGCCTCGGCGTGTACGCCAACGTGCGGCCCGTGTGGACGGTGCCGGCGCTGGTAGGGGCCTCGCCGCTCAGGCCCGAGGTGCTCGCGGGCGTCGACCTCGTCGTTGTCCGCGAGCTCACTGGCGGCATCTACTTCGGCCAGCCGAGCGAGCGGCGCACGGGGCCGCGCGGGCGCGCGGCCGTGGACACCTGTGCCTACGACGAGGGGGAGATCGCGCGCCTGCTCGACGCGGCCTTCGCGCTCGCCCGGCAGCGCCGCCGCAAGCTCACCTCGGTCGACAAGGCGAACGTGCTCGCGACCTCGCGGCTGTGGCGGGAGGTGGCGGGCGAGGTCGCCCGCCGCTATCCGGACGTCGAGCACGAGAACGTGCTGGTCGACGCCATGGCCATGCATCTCCTGCGCCGGCCGCGGGACTTCGACGTGATCGCCACCGAGAACCTCTTCGGCGACATCCTCACCGACGAGGCGTCGATGCTCGCCGGGTCGATGGGGCTCCTGCCCTCGGCGTCGCTCGCCGGCGCGCCCGTGCCCGGCGGGCGCTGCCGCGGGCTCTACGAGCCGATCCACGGCAGCGCGCCCGACCTCGCGGGCGAGGACCGCGCCAACCCGCTCGCGGCGATTCTGTCGGTGGCGCTCTGCTGCCGCTGGTCGCTCGGCTGTCCGGAGGGCGCGGCGGCGATCGAGCGGGCGGTCTCGGAGGTGCTCGCGGCGGGCGCGCGCACGGCCGATCTCGCGGCCCCGGGCGAGCCGGTCCTCGGCTGCCGCGCGATGGGGGCGCTGGTGCGCGCCCGGCTCGAGGCGTAGATGGCCGCCGCGGACGCGCTCGGCGTCGCCGTCGTGGGTGCCGCGGGGCTCGTCGGCGAGGAGATCGTCGCGCTGCTCGGCGAGCGGCAGTTCCCGCTGGGCGAGCTGCGGCTGCTCGGCTCGGTGCGCACAGCCGGCAAGGTCGTCGAGGAGCACGGCCGCCGCGACACGATCGCGCTGCTCGGCCCCCGCGCCTTCGATGACATGGATCTCGTGTTCTTCGCGGCGGGTCCGGCGATCGCCGGCGAGCACGCGCCGGCAGCGGTGGCGGCAGGGGCGGCCGTGATCGACTGCTCGAGCCGCTTTCGGCTCGCCGAGGGCGTGCCGCTGGTCGTCCCGGAGGTGAACGCGGAGCGGATCGGGGACCGCCGCACGGAGGGAATCGTCGCGAGCCCGAGCCCGACGGCAATTGCGCTCGCCGTGGTGCTCGAGCCGCTCGCAGCCGCGGCCGGGCTGCGCCGGGTCACGGTCGCCACCTACCAGGGCGTGGCGAGCGCCGGCCGGCGCGGGCTGCGCGGGCTCTCGCGCGAGACCCTCGACGTGCTCAACAGCCGCGGCACGCGGCGGTCGCGCTTCGCGCGGCCGATTGCCTTCAACTGCCTGCCGCAGGTGGGCGAGCTCGAGCCCGGCGGCTGGACCACGCACGAGCTGCGGACCGCCGAAGAGGTGCGCAAGATCCTCGACGCCCCGACGCTCGGCATCTTCGTCACCGCGGTGCGGGTCCCGACCTTCTTCGGCACGGGGCTCAGCGTGACGGTGGAAACCGAGGAGCCGCTCGGGGCGGCTGCCGCGACGGCGCTTTTTCGGGGCGCGCGCGGCCTCCTCGTGCACGAGAGTCCCGCCGACGCCTACCCGACGCCGACCGAGGTGGCGGGCTCGGATGCGACCCACGTCGGGCGCATCCGCGACGATCCCACCGTGGAGCACGGCCTCGGGCTGTGGATCGCGATCGACAGCGTACGCAAGGGGGCGGCGCTCAACGCCGTGCAGATCGCGGAGATCCTCGTCCGCGACTATCTCTGAGGCCGAGGGCCCCCGGCGTGCAGCTCCGGCTCGTCGTGGAGTACGAAGGGACGGCCTACCGGGGCTGGCAGCGGCAGCCCGAGGGGCCGACGGTGCAGGCGGTGCTCGAGCGCGCGCTCGCGACGGCGCTCCGCGAGCGCGTCACGGTGCGCGGGGCGGGGCGCACCGATGCCGGCGTGCACGCCTGCGGGCAGGTGGCGACGGCCGCGATCACCCGGGTGCCGCGCGACCTCGGGCGTCTTTGCCGCAGCCTGAACGCGCTCACGCCCGCGGACGTCGCGATCCGCGAGGTCACGCTCGTCGACGACGCCTTCGATCCGCGCCGGCACGCGACGAGCCGCGTCTACGAGTACCGCATCTGGAACGCCCCCGCGCCGTCGCCCTTCTGGCGCCGGTTTGCCTGGCACGTGGCCGCACCCCTCGACGTGCCGGCGATGGCCGCGGCCGCCCGCGCCGTCGAGGGCACGCACGACCTCGCGGCGTTCCAGGGGGCCGACGCCGTGCCGGTGCGCTCCACCGTTCGCCGCGTCCTCGCGAGCACGGTCGTCCGCGACGGCGCGCTGGTCGTCTACCGCATCGAGGCGACGGCCTTTCTCAAGCACATGGTGCGCAACATCGTGGGCACGCTCGTCGAGGTGGGCCGTGGGCTGCGCCCCGCCGACGGCATGCTCGCCCTGCTCGCCGGCCGCGACCGCACCCGTGCCGGCGCCACGGCGCCTCCCCACGGGCTCGTGCTCGTCGCGGTCCGCTACGACGGCGAGGCGCCGCCGCGCGGTCAGCGCGACCCGCGCTCGCGCTCGCGCCGCCAGGCGGCGAGCCGCTCGCCGATGGCGCGCTCCTCGCCGCGGTCGGTGGGCTCGTAGTAGCGGCGGCCGAGGAGGGCCTCGGGCAGGTAGGTCTGATCGACGGCCGCGTCCTCGTGGTCGTGCGGATAGCGATAGCCGGCGCCGTAGCCGAGACCCTGCATGAGCGGCGTGGGAGCGTTGCGGAGGTGGAGCGGCACGGAGAGCGGCCCGAGCCGCCGGACGTCCTCGGCGGCGGCGAGCATGCCGCGGTAGGCCGCGTTCGACTTGGGACAGGTGGCGAGGAAGGTCGCTGCCTGAGCGAGCGGGATGCGCCCCTCGGGCATGCCGACGAAGTGCACCGCGTCCTTGGCGGCGACGGCGAGCGCGAGCGCCCGGGGCTCGGCGTTGCCGATGTCCTCGGCGGCGAAGATCACCATGCGCCGCGCGACGAACAGCGGGTCCTCGCCCGCCTCGAGCATGCGCATGAGCCAGTAGAGCGCGGCGTCGGGATCGCTGCCACGGAGGCTCTTGATGAAGGCCGAGACGACGTTGTAGTGCTCCTCCCCCGCCTTGTCGTAGCGCAGCGCGCGCTGCTGCGCGGCCTCCTCGACGAGGGCGAGATCGAGCGTGCGCGTGCGGCGCCGCCCCGCGAGCCGGGCGGCGAGCTCGAGCGTGCCGAGCGCCACGCGGGCGTCGCCCCGGGCATGCTCGACGAGGAAGGCGCGCGCCTCGGGGGTAAGCGCGAGCTCCTGCCGGCCGAGGCCGCGCTCGCGGTCGGCGAGCGCCCGGTCGACGAGGAGGCCGAGCGCGTCGGGGCCGAGGGGCTCGAGCACGAGCACGCGGGTGCGCGAGAGCAGGGGCGGGATCACCTCGAACGAGGGGTTCTCCGTGGTGGCGCCGATGAGCGTCACGACCCCGGCCTCGACGTGCGGCAGGAAGGCGTCCTGCTGGGCCTTGTTGAAGCGGTGGATCTCGTCGACGAAGAGCACCGTGGGCTGCCCCGTGCGCGCGAGCGCCTCGCGCGCCTCCTCGATCACCTGCCGCAGCTCGCGCACCCCCTGGAGGACCGCGGAGAACGGGACCAGGCGGGCACCGCTCGCCGCGGCGAGGAGATGAGCGAGCGTCGTCTTGCCGGTGCCGGGCGGGCCCCAGAGGATCACCGACTCGAGCTGCCCGCTCTCGATCAGGTCCCGCAGCACGCGGCCCGGACCGAGGAGATGCTCTTGGCCGACGAACTCCGCGATCGTGCGCGGCCGCATCCGCTCGGCCAGCGGTGCCCGGCCGTGGGCGGCCGCGGGCGGCGACGGGAACAGCTCCGGCTGCCGCGGCATCGACGGGCCCTCCTAGCACACGGCAGAAGCCTGGAATAGCCGCGGCCGCCGTGGTAGGGAGGGCCGGGGCGGCGAGGCGGTCGATGGGGCGCATCCGCACGGTCGGGCTGGTGGTCAAGCGTGACCGGCCGCGCGCGAGCCGGCTCGCTCGCCGCATGGCGGTCGCGCTGCGCCGCCGGCGCGTCGCCGTGCTCGCCGACGAGGAGGCGGGGCTCACGGGGGTGGCTGCGTGCAGCAAGGAGGCGCTCGCCCGCGCCGCCGACCTCATCGTCGTGCTCGGCGGCGACGGGACGCTCCTCTCGATCGCGCGACGGGCGCAGGCACGCGTGCCGATCCTCGGGGTCAACATGGGCGAGCTCGGCTTCCTCACCGAGGTGACCGAGTCGGAGGCCATGCCCATGCTCGCCCGCGTGCTCGCCGGCCGCTACGAGCTCGACCGGCGCATGACCGTGGAGGGCGAGCTCGTGCGGGCGGGGCAGAGCCGCCGCCGCTTTCGCGTCCTCAACGACGTCGTGGTCTCGAACGGGGCGCGCGCCCGCATCGTCGAGTTCGCGGTGGCGGTCGACGGGCTCGCGTTCGCCGACTACCGCGCCGACGGCGTGATCGTCGCCACGCCCACCGGCTCGACGGCGTACTCGCTCTCGGCGGGGGGCCCCATCGTCGAGCCCACCGTGCAGGTGCTGCTGCTCTGCCCCATTTCCCCGCACACGCTGACCAACCGGCCGGTCGTGCTCCGCCCGGATGCGATCGTCGAGATCACGGTCGCCGCCGGGCAGCAGGACGTCGTTCTCACGCTCGACGGCCAGGAGGGGCTGCCGCTCGCCGGCGGCGACCGGGTGATCGTGCGCCGCGGCCGCTCCCCGGTCTCGCTCGTGCGGTCGCCCAACCGCACCTACTACGACGTGCTCCGCTCGAAGCTCGGCTGGGGCACGCGATAGCGAGGGATCATGCTGCGGACGTTGCGAGTATCGGACCTGGCGATCATCGACGAGCTCGAGCTCTTCTTCGAGCCGGGGCTGAACGTGCTCACCGGCGAGACCGGAGCGGGCAAGTCGGTGCTGCTCCATGCGCTCGACGTGGCCCTCGGCGGGCGCGCCGAGGCGGATCTCGTGCGCGGCGGCGCGGAGGAGGGGGCGGTGGAAGCGCTGTTCACCGACGTGCCCGAGTCCACGCGACGGGCGCTGGAGGCGGCCGGCCTCCCGACGGGTTCCGACGAGCTCCTCGTCCGCCGAGTGATCCCGCGCGGCGGTCGCACCCGGACCTACGTGAACGGGGCGCTCGCCTCGCAGGGGCTCCTCCAGGACCTGGCCCCGACGCTGGTGCGCGTCTACGGGCAGGACGAGCACCAGGCGCTGCGGCGCGTGGAGAGCCATCGGGAGCTGCTCGACGACGTGGGCGGGCTCGCGAGCGCGGTCAGGGAGATGCGCCAGCGCCACGCCCGGCTCGGCATTGCCCGGCAGGCGCTCGCCGATCACGAGGCCGAGCGCCAGGCGGCGGCGGAGCGGCGGGAGCTGCTCGAGTTCCAGTTGGGCGAGCTCGAGCGCGCCGCGCTTGCGGCCGGCGAGGAAGAGGCGCTCGAGACGGAGCGGCGGCGGCTGCTGCACGCCGAGAAGCTCGCGACGCTCGTCGGCGGCGCCGAGGCCGGGCTCTATTCCGGCGAGGGCGCGGCGGTGGATGCGATCGGGCGCGGGCTCGCCGCGCTCCGCGAGGCCGAGCGCCTCGATGCGACCCTCGCCTCCGCGCGCACGCTCCTCGAAGCCGCGATGGCCGAGGTGCAGGACGTGGGTGCGACCCTCGGTCGCTACCTCCGCGACCTCGCGCCCGACGGCGAGCGGCTCGACGCGGTCGAGGCGCGGCTCGCGGAGCTCGCGCGCCTCAAGCGCAAGTACGGCGGGACGGTCGCCGACCTGATCGCACGCCGCGACACGCTGCGCGCCGAGCTCGCCGCCGTCGACGCCGGCGCCGAGGCGACCGCCGCCCTCGAGGCCGAGTGCGCGGCCGCCGAGCGGGCGGCGATCGAGTGGGCGAAGCGGCTCTCGGTCGAGCGGCGGCGGGTCGCCCGCGATCTCGAGCGGACGCTCACGGCCGAGCTGCGCTCGCTTGCGATGGCGGGCGCCCGCTTCGCGGTCCGCTTCGCCGAGACCGAGGGCCGCCCCGTCGCTCCCGAGGGCTGGGACGAAATCGAGTTCCTCCTCTCGGCCAATCCCGGCGAGGAGCTGCGGCCGCTGTCGCGGGTGGCCTCGGGCGGGGAGCTCTCGCGCATCATGCTCGCGCTCAAGTGCCTCGGGGCCGGCGAGGAGCGGGGCGCGACGCTCCTCTTCGACGAGGTCGACGCGGGGATCGGCGGTGCGGTCGCCGAGGTGGTGGCGCGGAAGCTGCGCCAGCTCGGCCGCCGCCGGCAGGTGCTGTGCGTGACGCATCTGCCGATCGTGGCGGCATTCGCGGAGCACCACATCGGCGTCGTGAAGCGCGTCGTCGAGGGCCGGACCGTCTCGACCGCGCGGCCGCTCGCGACGAGCGAACGTGTCGCCGAGCTCGCGCGCATGCTCGCGGGGGCGCGGGTGAGCCGAGAGGCCGAGGAGCACGCGCAGCAGCTTCTGCACCAGGCGGGCGTGCGCGCCACGGCCTGACGCGCGCCACGAGGAGGGGATATGCCCAGGGGGAGGTGGTGGGCGGCGGCGGGGGCGGCCGTGCTCGCGGCGGTCCCGCTGCTGCGGGCGGTCGGGCGGCGGGACGCAGGCGGTGACGCGACCCAGGCGCTTCGCCGCCGCCTGCGCGCGCAGGCCCGCATCATCGCGCGCCAGCGCGACGCGCTCGCGCGGCTCGGCGCGGCCGTCGACGACCTCGCGCGGGTGACGGCCGGGGCCCGCGAGCGCCTGCGGACGGCGCGACGGCTGGCGCACCTCCCGGACGACGCGGCCGCGGCGCCGCCGCCGCGGGTGGGGCGCGCGTCGGACGGGGCGCTCACGCTCGAGCAGCTCCGGCGCATCGCCCGCAACGCCGAGCTGCTGAGCGACTCGGTGGCGATCCTCGCCGCGCTCGTCGACGAGCGGCGGCTCGAGACGGCGACGGCGCCGTCGCTCTGGCCCGTGCGCGGACCGGTCACCTCGGATTTCGGCCTGCGCCGGTCGCCCGACGGCTCGGGCGCCGAGCATCACCCGGGCGTCGACATCCGCGCCGGCGCGGGAACGCCGGTGGTCGCGAGCGGCGCGGGCGAGGTGCTGTTCGCCGGACGCGATCCCGGCTACGGCGTGCTCGTGATCCTCGGCCACGGCCGCGACGTCGAGACGCTCTACGGCCACCTCTCCGCCGCCTACGTGCACGCCGGGCAGGCGGTGCACCGCGGCACCGTGATCGGCGCCGTCGGCGCGACCGGCCGCGTCACGGGCCCGCACCTGCACTTCGAGGTGCGGGTGCACGGCGAGCCCGTGGACCCGCGGGGCTACCTCGCGCAGACCGGTGGGGCGGTGATGCCAGTCGGGGCGCAGGTCTCCGCCGAGGTCGAGGGCACGGGCGCGCCGTAGCCGAACGGCAGGCGGCCGTGGGGATCAGGCGAGCGCGGCCGCCGGCCGCACCTCGACGGTGCCCCAGAGCAGCGCTCGGTCGTCGGCTGCGCGATTGGCGGCCGAGTCGGTCGCCGGCTCGCGGAAGCTGCGCACCACCGCCACCGCGTCCGCTCGGGCGGCGCGTCGCACCGCCGCGAACAGGCGCTGGCGGTAGACCTCGTCGGCGCCGTCGAGCAGGTTGGACAGGGCGAAACCGGTGAAGCTGCCGGCGGGGGCCTCCTCGAGCCACTCTGCCGCGTCCGCGTGCACGAGCTCGATCGTGCCTGCGGCGGTGCGCGGCGGCCTGTCGGGCAGCTCGCCGAGAAGGAGAGCGCGCGCGTAGGGGTTGGTGCGATTCGGGTGGCGGGCGAAGCCACGCGCGAGGCGCGCGCGCAGCACCGTGCCGAACCGGGGCGGGAGGACACGCAGAAAGGGCGCCGCGTACACCGCGCCGAGCACGGCGGGCGAGAGGAGGCGCTCGAGCGCGAAGCGGAAGCGCCGCGTGTCGAGCCGGGCGCACCAGAAGGCGTACTGCGCTGCCACATCGTCGAGGGCGAGAAAGGCGCGCAGGCGGCGCCGCGACCAGCCGGCCAGCGGCGCAAGCGCGCGGGCCACGTCGAGCAGCCGCTCGGCCGTGCCGCGCACCGCGGGTGCCCCGGCGATGCGCCGCGCGACGTAGGCGAGCTGCGCGGGGTTGATGTCGATGGCGACCACCTCGTGCCCCGGGGCGAGCGCCAGCGCGGTGCAGCCGGCCGACGCGATGCAGAAGACGCGGCCCGCAGGAGGAAACACGGCGCACTCGATCGCAGCGTCCTCGTACATCCGGCCGAAGAGCACGTGCCTCGGGCCCGGGCGCGCGTCGAAGCGGCCCGTCCGCCAGGCGGTGGCGCCGCTCAGCCGAGGGTCGCCGCGACCCACGCCAGAACCAGGAAGGCGAAATTCTTCACAACCATGCCCGCCGGGTCGTGAATGAGCCGGCGCGCCCAGACGATGCCGTTGGCGTTGAGCGTGACCAGGAGCAGGGTCTGGACGAGCGCGCAGGGGACAGGGGCGAGCCCGCTTAGCACCCAGGCACCGAGCGCGGTCTCGACGGCGCCGAGGGCCAGCAGGAAGCTCGCGCCCGTGCGCGGCCCGAGGCGGGGCACGGCCTCCACCACGCGACGCTGGTCGGGCGCCCCGCCGAGGAGCTTGCACCACAACCCCTCGTAGACCCACACCGCGGCAACGGCGGAGCGGATCAGCCAGGGCGGCGGCAGGCCTGCCTGCATGCGGTTCGCATTGCGCTCAAGATGTGGCGGTGAAATGCGTGGCACACCGCTGCCTCGACGGGCCGCCACAGGCAACGCGGGCGGCAGGTGCTTGCGTAGCGCGTGACGAGCGTCACCTCGACGCGGCGGCCGTCGAGTGCGCGCAGGGCATACTCGCCCCCCAGGAGTCGTATCCCGCCGCGCAGCGCGAGCGCCTGTTCGGCGATCTCGAACGTGTAGGACCGCCCGGGATCGATACGGGTCACGCGCTTGACGAGGTGGCCCCCCTCGTAGAGGCAGCGTGCCTCGTCCCCGACGGCGGCCGTGCGACCGACGCTGCCGATCGGCGTCGGCAGCAGCAGGCGGAGCGCCAGCGCCGGACGGGCCGCGATCTGCTCGTAGAACATGAGCTGCCGCCAGACGTCGTCGGCCGAGACGGGGAAGGTCATCCGGGTGACCACGACATCGCGCTCGGGCACGACCGACGAGATACCGCACAACCGTTGACCCGTCACCCCCACCGGGCTATACGGTGCCACCGCCCGGATTCTTCCCGCCTCGTGGGGCCGTAGCTCAGTTGGGAGAGCGCTTGAATGGCATTCAAGAGGTCGAGGGTTCGACTCCCTTCGGCTCCACTCCTGTTCCTTCGGTCCGGGCGGCTCAGCGCGCGGCGAGCAGACGCAGGTTCGCCTCGTGCCGTTCCCGGCTGATGCGATAGGTCGCGAGGAACGCGATCGCGGCCAGGTAGAGGCCGACGAGCAGCGGCGCGTAGGCGAGCCCGAGGCGACGGACGACGCCGGCATCGACGGCACCCGGCTTGGCGCCCCGCGGGAAGCCGATCGCGCCCAGTAGGAGGCTCGAGGCGAGAATGCCCACGCCCGACGTCGTCTTCTGGACGAGGCTGTTGGCTGCGACGAAGAGGCCCTCGGCGCGGCGGCCCGTGACGACCTCGCTGTCCTCCACGACGTCGGCGACCATCGAGGCGGTGAGGATGCTCGAGACGATCGTCAGCGTCACGGTGAGCAGCGTGAACGCGAGCAGGATCGGGAAGAGCGCCGGCGCGCCGTTCGGGGGCAGCGCCCCCACGAGCCGCAGCGCGATCGGCAGCGGACCGATGCCCACGGCGGCGAGGGAGACGCCGATGGCGGCGGCCTTCTTCCCGAAGCGCCGCGCGAGCGCCGGGGCGAGCACCCGGGCGAGCGCCGCTGCCGGGAACGCGGCGGCGACGAACCCGGAGATCTGCGTCGAGGTGAGCTCCCAGAAGTACGTGTTGAGGTAGATGCCGAGCGCCGCGGTGAGCCCGCCCGCCATCGAGGCGAAGATGCCCGCACAGAAGATGGCGAGGAAGGAGCGGTTGGCGAGCGTCTCGCGCAGCTCGCGCACGGCACCGCGGGACTGCCGGCGGCCCGGCGGGGGCTTCAAGTAGGGGATGCGCGCGTGCGTCCCGAGCGCGGAGGCGAGGATGGCGACCGCCATGACGCCCGCGGCGACGACCCCGTAGCGCTGGTAGCCCTCGCGGTTGAGCACGCCGACGGGATGCGTCGCATCCGGCTGCAACAGCACGGCATACGCGAACAGCGCGATGCCGAGCCCGCCGCACCAGCCGAAGAAGAAGCGGGTGCTCAGGATCGAGGTGCGCTCGTCGTACTCGGCGGTGAGCTCGGGAACGAGCGAGGCGCTCGGGATCTCGTAGACGGCGATGCAGAGGCGGACGAGGATCGCCACCGCGACGAAGAAGGCGAAGAGCCGTGCGGGGGGAAGCCCCGCGGGCGGATTCCAAAGAAGCCAGTACGATGCCGCGACCGGCATCGCCGCCGCGTACATGAACGGATGGCGCCGCCCCCAGCGGGAGTGCAGATGGTCGGAGAGATACCCGATGAGCGGATCGGCGAGGGCATCCACGACCAGCGCCGCCATGATGCCCGCGCCCACCCACGCCTCGGGCAGGCCGAGCACCTGGTTGTAGTAGAGGAGCAGGAAGAAAGAGAACCCACTATCCTTGACACCGAAGGCGACGGCACCGACGCCGTAGAGGACGTCGGTCGTGCGGGAGAGCGTGCGCGCCATGAGGCCTCGCGGGGCGCTCTGGCTCTTGCCACACGTCGGAAAGGCGGTGCAACGGCTGCGGGCCGCGGCACGCCGGCCGGGGCCCGCTCAGGCCTGGGGCGTCGAGTCGGAGCTGCCGGGGGCCGCGTCGCGCGCAGGGCTCCTGCCGACCTGCGGCGGCGGGGTGGTGCTGTCGCCGCCGCCGTTGAGCGCGCGGCGGAAGTCGCGGATCGCCTCGCCGAGTCCCTTGCCGATCTCGGGCAGCTTGCCCGGCCCGAAGACGAGCAGGGTGATGATCAGGATCAACAGCAGGTGCATCGGCTGAACCAGGCCCTCGAACATGGGCGCCTCCTTCTCGACGAACTTCCCCCGAACAGTAGCCTAGCGGGCGCGGGCGCCCGTGTCGAAGCGCGGGTTCGCAGCCGAGCGAATCCTTGCGCGCGGGGATTCCCGTCCGTGCCGCGACCCTGTCGGCATTCGCCCTCGCGGACGTGGCACGGCGCTTGAAGGCCCGCCGCGCGTGACCGCCCGTGAGCCGGCGCTGTCTCCGAACGCGCTCCGCGTTCTCGAGGCGCGTTATCTCCGCCGCGACGCCGCGGGGCGGGTGATCGAGACGCCGGAGGAGCTGCTGCGCCGGGTGGCGAGGGCGGTCGCGGCCGCCGAGGCCGCCTTCGGCCCGGCGGACGCGGTCGCGCGCTGGGAGGCAGGCTTCCACGAGCTGCTCGTGTCCCTCGATTTCCTCCCGAACTCCCCTGCGCTCATGAACGCCGGGACTCCGCTCAGCCAGCTCGCCGCCTGCTTCGTGCTCCCCGTCGAGGACACGCTCGAGAGCATCTTCGATGCCCTGCGCGCGATGGCGCTCGTGCAGAGAACGGGCGGCGGCACGGGCTTTGCCTTCTCGCGGTTGCGGCCGCGGGGCGACCAGCTCGCGTCGACCGGCGGGCAGACCTCGGGCCCGGTGTCATTCATGCGCATCTTCGACGCGGCCACCGAGCACATCAAGCAGGGAGGCCGGCGCCGGGGCGCGAACATGGCCGTGCTGCGCGTGGACCACCCCGACGTGATCGAGTTCATCGAGGCCAAGCGCGACGGCACGAGCTTCCGCAACTTCAACCTGTCGCTCGGTGTCACCGACCGCTTCATGCACGCCGTCGATGCGGACGAGCTCTTCGCGCTGATCCACCCGGCGACCGGGCGCGCGGTTGCGTCGGTGGCTGCGCGCGCGCTGTTCGCGCGCGTCGTCGAGGCGGCGTGGGAGACGGGGGATCCGGGTCTCCTGTTCCTCGACACGATGAACCGCCACAACCCCGTGCCGGCGCTCGGCCCGCTCGAGACGACGAATCCCTGCGGCGAGGTGCCGCTGCTGCCCTACGAGAGCTGCGTCCTCGGCTCGATCAACCTGGCGCGCATGGTCCGCGGAACCGACGTCGACTGGAGCCGCCTGCGGTACGCGGTGCGCACGGGCATCCGCTTCCTCGACGACATGGTCGAGGCGAGCCGCGCCCCGCTGCGCGAGATCGCGGAGGCCACGCGGCGCACGCGCAAGCTCGGGCTCGGGGTGATGGGCTTCGCCGAGGCGCTCCTGCTGCTCGGCGTCTCCTACGATTCCGAGGAGGCGGAGGCGTGGGCCGAGCGGCTGATCGCGTGCATCGCCGAGGAGGCCCGGCGCGCCTCGGAGGAGCTGGCCGCGGCGCGCGGGGTCTTCCCGGCGTGGGATCAGAGCGTGCACGCGCGCGCTGGGCGGCGGCTTCGCAACGCGACGCTGCTCTCGATCGCGCCCACGGGCACGCTCAGCCTGATCGCCGGCACGACCGGCGGGATCGAGCCGCTTTTCGCCCTCGCCTACCGGCGGGCGCACTCCCTCGGCGGCGCGCCGCTCGCCGAGGTGAACCCGATCTTTCTCCGCCACGCCCGTCGGCTCTGGCCCGGCCGCGACGGCCTGCTCGCGGAAGTCCTCACTCGCGGCCGGCTGCGCGACATCCCGGGCATCCCGGAAGACGTCGCCCGGCGCTTCGTGACCGCCACCGAGGTGCCGGTGCAGCGGCATCTCGCGATCCAGCAGGTCTTCCAGCGGTATGTCGACAACGCGGTCTCGAAGACCATCAATCTGCCGGACGAGGCGACGCCGGCGGACGTGGCGGAAGCCTACCAGGCGGCCTGGCGCCTCGGCCTAAAGGGCGTGACCGTCTTCCGCTGCGGGACCAAAGGGAGTCAGGTCCTGAGCCTCGGTCTCGGCGAGGACGCGGCTGCGCGGGAGCTCTACGCGAAGTGCGATCCGGGGGCCTGTCGGCTCTAGCAGCCGGCTCGAATCCCCGATCGACGGGCGCGTATCTCGGGGTTCGGGGGGATGCGGTGACCACCGCAGGGCACGGTAGACATGGCGTGGGTTCTGCAGCTCGATTCGTGAAGGAGGTGTTCCATGCGCTGGACGGTATGCGGTCTGGTCGCGTCGGTGATGCTCGTCGCAGCGCCCGTCGGCGCCCGCGCCGCCTGTAGCGATCCCGCGGCGGTGGCGGCGACGCGGGCCGCGGCGGAGACGACGTGTCCCTGCGCGACCGCGACGAACCACGGGCAGTACGTCAAGTGCGTCGCGGGGGTCGCCAAGGCGGCGGTGGCCGCAGGCACGCTGCCGAAGACCTGCAAGGGGGCAGTCGTCAAGTGCGCCGCGCGCTCGACCTGCGGCAAGGCGGGCTTCGTCACCTGCTGCCGGACGAAGGGCACGGTGACCAAGTGCTCGACGAAGAGCAGCGCGGCCGCGTGCAAGGCGCCCAAGGGCGGCACGGCGTGCGTCGGCGTGCACCCGAGCTGCTGCGACGCGTGCACGGCGACGGGCTGTGCGTCGCCGAGCGCAGCCTTCCTCGACACGGGCGCGGCCTGGTAGTCCTGCCGCGCATGGGCAAGGGCCCGCGCGGGGGGATCCTCGCCGCCGGGGTGGCTGCGGCCCTCGCGCTCGGCGGCTGCAATCGTGTCGTCGAGGATCCTCCCGCGCGGCACGTCACCGCCCGGGTGCTCGACCAGATGCGCATCGGCCGGACGACGCCGGCCGATGTCGAGCGCCTGCTCGGCGGGCCTGACGAGCGCACGCCGGACGGCGCGCTCGTCTACCGGGTCGCGCGCCCGCGACACGAGACCGAGACGTTCACCTTCCGCTTCGCCGGCGGCCTCCTGAGCCGCATCTGCCGGACGCGCTCCTGAGGCACGCGGCTGCCGCGTAGGCCCGGGGGGGGCAGGGCAGCCCGCGTGCCACGGCCGCCCCGGCGCTGTGCCCGCGTGTGTCACGCGGGAGCGGGGCGGCGTGCGCGCGGTGCGGCCGGGCCGGCGGCACGCTCCCGGCACGGCGGTTGCGACGGGCGGCGGGTGCAAGCGGGAGGTGTCGTGCGAACATGAAGAGTGTCGTGTGGATCGCGCTGCTCGTGGTGGGCATGGGGAGCGGGCTCGTGCGCGGCGCGGCGGCGACGCCGATCTTCCTCGTCGATTCGGACCAGGCCACCTACGACCGCTTCTTCCGCGTCGATCCGGCCAGCGGGGCGCTCACGGAGCTGGGTGCGGTGCCGTACGACCAGTTCGGCGCCGTGCTCGCGCTCGCCGCGGCGAGCGACCAGGTCCTCTACGCCGTCGCCGAAGGCGGCGCCCTCATCGAGCTTACCCCGAGCCCGTTCGCCTACGCCGTGGTGGGCAACCTCGGCCCGAACGGCGTCGTGGGTCTCGCCTATGCAGCCGATGGGCACCTCTATGCGACCGACGAGGTGAGCAACCTCCTCTCGATGATCACGCCGTCGCCCTTCGCGGTGACGCCGCTCGGCACGATCCACGTGGGCAGCCCGTCCGGCCCGCCGCTTGTGATCTCGGGCGGCGATCTCGCGCAGGCGCCCTCGGGCGTGTGGTATCTCTGGACCAACGCGACGGAGACCCTCTACCGGCTCGACGTCGCGAGCGCGGTGG
>Ga0209062_1003381_pt1 | contig 18535 bp, 17 predicted proteins | sample Coa_R2_2_FD_187158 | JGI IMG/M metagenome (GOLD analysis project Ga0209062, IMG submission 187158) | Surface soil microbial communities from Centralia Pennsylvania, which are recovering from an underground coalmine fire - Coalmine... | ecosystem: Environmental > Terrestrial > Soil > Unclassified...
TCGGCCTTGGAGCGCACGAGGCCGAAGACCTCCTCCGCCTTATCCGCGACCACCCGGCCGATGGCGAGCGAGGCCGTGGCAGCGGGCGAGGGGGCGTTGCGCACATGCACCACCCCGCGGCCGGTGGCGAAGACAAAATCGTCCACCAGTCGGCCGTCGGCGGTCAGCGCCTGCGCCCGGACGCCGGCCGGCCCGGGGACGCAGTCCTCGGGGCGCAGCTCCGGCACGTAGACCTGCAAGGCTTTGACGAAGGCCGCCTTGCTGTAGTCGCGCCACATCTCGCCGAAGCCGGTTTGCCAGTATTTCCTGGCCAGGGCCCAGAAACCGCGATAGGTGAAGGTCTCCACGTTGTCGGCAAGATTGATGTCGAAGCGGCGATAGCCCTCGCGCGCGAAGGCCAGGACCGCGTTGGGACCGAGCGAGCGCTCGCCGTGGATGTGGCGGGTGAAATGGACGCCCAGGAAGGGGAAGGTGGGATTGGGCACCGGATAGATGAGGTTCTGTACCAGATAGTTGCGCTCGGGAAGCAGTTCGTAGTAATCGCCCCTGAACGGCACAATCTGCGGCACGCGGCTGGCACCGGTCTGCCGGGCCAGTCGGTCGGAGTACAGCCCCGCGCAGGTGAGCAGATTGCGGGCTTCGAGATGGCCCTGCGTCGTCTCGACGACGACCGATTCGCCCTTCCTGGCGATGGAGAGCACCTCTCGTCCCAGCTCTATGGCGCCGCCGGCTTTGCGCACATCGTCGGCGTAGGCGGCGGCCACCTCCTTGTAGTCGACGATGCCGGTCACCGGGGAGTAGATGGCCTTGATGCCCACGCAATGCGGCTCGAGCTCGCGCAGGCGTTCCGGACCGATCATCTCCACGCCCTCCACGCCATTGGCGATGGCGCGTTCGTACAGTTTCTGCAAGCCCGGCAACTCTCCTTCATGAGTGGCCACGATCACCTTGCCGCACAGCTCGTAGTGGATGCCGCGTTGGTCGCAGTATTCTTGCAGCAGATGCCGGCCCTGGACGCAGAGGCGCGCCTTCAGCGAACCGGGCGCATAGTAGATGCCGCTGTGAATGACGCCGCTGTTGTGGCCCGTCTGGTGGGCCGACAGGCGATCTTCCTTGTCCAGGACCGTCAGCCTGAGCTGTGGGTGTCGCAGCAGCAGCTCGCGGGCCGTGGCGAGTCCGACGATCCCGGCGCCCACAACAACCACATCACAGTTCGTAGCCATTCCTGTCGTACCCCTCCCTGTCCTGACGCGTCACACTCTCCACATGATACTCCTGGCCGAATAGCCATGACCAGACACGACGAGCGCGAGACCGCCTTTCCTGGGACCGCCGGCAAGCGGGGGCCGGCAAGGATGCCGGCGGTCCCAGGGTCACAATGCAGGCTAAAGCCTCGTGGCAGACCGCCGGCCATGTACGGTCGCATCCCTGCCATGGTCCCTTAGGGCCAGACACTACGCGCCGGCCCGGCCTGCCTCCCTCCAGGAGGTCAGCGCGATGCCAAGGCGGGCCAGACTATCGCGAAAATGCGGCCCGGCCAGGAGCTGTAGTTCGAGCTCGCGCTGGACGGTCAGCGGATCGATGGCGCGCAGGTGGTCGTCGACGTGGCCCGGATGGCACACAAACTCGTGCACGCCCGGCGGCAGCGAGCGCAGCAATGCCGCTATCGGCACCATGGACGCCACGGGGCGCAGATTGGTCAGCACGCTGAAGTGGTCGGTTCTGAACACGCCATCGGCGGTGCGGGCATCACGCCTCATACGGAACCGCAGCCGCGATCCGACCTGCAGGTGGTAACCGGCAAAGGCGCTGCGAAGTCCGCGGATGCCGTGGCGCCGCGCCAGGCGCAGGGCCAGCGGGTACAGGCCGTGGACAGAATGCAGATGGCAGTGGCTATCGACGTGGCTTGGCATGGCGCCTCGTCGCAGCATCCATTCGATCTGCGCCGTCCACTCGCGCTCTACCTCGTGCAGGTTCAGACGACCCAACGTGCGGCGCCGAAGGATCTCTCCCTGCGAGGCGAAGTTGCCCTGCGCATCGACCAACGTTGGTATCGCGGCGGGGTCTGTCAGCGGACGGCCGGCGCAGAGGTTCAGGTGCATGCCCACGTCGAGCCCGATCTCCAGGGCCTGCTCCAGTGCCTCCTCGCTGCCGGGCATATTGACCAGCAGGCTGGTGCTGGTGACGCTGCCGGCGCGGGCCAGCTCCAGGATGCCGGCGGAGACGCCGGGCGTCAGGCCAAGATCGTCGGCGTTGACGATCATCTGGAGATTGCCCATCGGCTATCGCACCACCTTCAGCGTGCTCAGCGAGCGGTCGACGGCGCCGGTAACGTGCATGCCGGCCGCGATCCCCTCTTCCAGGTACTCCACGATCTCGCGCGTAATCCGCTCCCCCGGCGCCAGCAGCGGGATGCCCGGTGGATAAGGCGTGATCACCTCGGCGGCCAGGCGTCCCCGGGCCTGGTGCAGCGGCACCGACTCGACATCGGCAAAAAAGGCCTCTCGCGGCGTCAGCACGCTCTCGGTTTGCAGCGCGGCAGTGTCACGCGGCAGCGGTCGCCGCGTCTCTGTCCTCTCGCACCTGCTCTCCGACAGCTCCCGGACCGCATTGACCAGGTGGCCGACCGAGGCCTCGTCGTCGGCAATCGAGAGTAGCGCCACGATGCGGCGGTGGTCGCTCATCTCGACCGTGATGCGATGGCGCTCGCGCAGCCAGACATCCGCCGCGTAGCCGCTGATGCCGCTCTCCGACAGATCGATGACCAGTTTGGTGCGATCCAGGGCCACGGCATCGGGCGCGCCGGCGATCTCGTCGCCCATGACGTGGAGGCCGGGCAGACGATTGATGGCCTCGCGCGCACCGTCGGCCAGCCTCAAGGTGCGGCCGAGGAGTTCGCGTCCGTGCAGGGCCATCTGCCTGCGGCAGGCATCGATGGAGGCCAGGACAAAGGCGGAGGGGCTGGTCGTCTGCAGCAGGCCCAGGCAGGTCGACAGGCGCGAGACCGAGACATGCGTCCCCTGCACGTTCATGATGGACGACTGGGTGAAGCCGCTGAGGACCTTGTGTATGCTGGCGATGCCGATGTCGGCGCCGCCGGCCATGGCGGTGGGCGGCAGGGCGGGGTGGAAGGCGAAGTGCGGCGCCCAGGCTTCGTCCACGATCAGCGGCAGGCCGTGCTGGTGGGCGAGTCCGGCCAGCGATGCCAGGTCGGAGGCGATGCCGAAGTAGGTCGGGCTGACCAGCAACACGGCCCGCGCCGCTGGATGCCGGTGCAGGGTCTCGGCCAGCGCGTGTGGGTCGACGCCGTACGACACGTCGAGCAAGCTATTGTGTCGCGGCCTGATGTAGACCGGCCGTGCACCGGTGAGGATGAGGGCGGCCAGCATCGATTTGTGGAAGTTGCGGGCCACGATCACCTCGTCGCCCGGCCCGGCCACGGCCAGCAGGGCGCTCTGATTGCCGACGGAGCTTCCATTGAGCAAGAAGAAGCTGTGCTCGGCCCCGAAGGCATCCGCCGCCAGCCTCTCGGCTTCGGCCAGCACGCCGCGTCCCATATGCGTGTCGTCGACGCCGCTGGCCACGGGGATATCGTTCAGGAACGGCTCGGCGCCGAGCCACGCCGCCGTCTCGCCGGGTATGCCGCGGCCACGCTTGTGGCCGGGCGTGGTGAAGGGGACGACGTTTTCCTGGCGGAAGCTATGCACGGCTTCGGCCAGGGGCGCGCGCCTCTGGTCCAGCTTCATCTATTCACTCCTGCCTCTTACGATAACGCATTGCCCGCGATGGTGGGACCGGGGACTAATGACGTCTGTTCAGGATGCGGGCTCGTCCCAGCCGAGCCAGGTCGTGTAGCTGCCCGCATCGCTCTCATGCTCGCGGGGCGGCGGCATGTCGGGGTAGCCCAGGTAGACAAAGGCCAGCAGGTGCGCCTCGTCGGGGAGGCCGAGGAATCGCTTGACAGGCGGGTCGTACGCGGGGTCGCCGGTCCGCCACATGGCGCCCAGCCCCAGCGCCGCGGCCGCCAGCAGCATATTCTGCACGCCCGCCGCCACCGCCGCGATCTCCTCAACCTCTTTGACCTTGGGATCGGACGAGGGGACAACGGCCACGGCGATCAACACCGGCGCGCGCAGCGGCTTGGCGCGCTCTCTCTCCAGCAGCACCGCCGTGCGCTCGTCGGAAGGGTTGTCCAGGCGCGACCGCAGCGAGGCGGCAAAGGCCGCGCCCAGTTCCTCGCGCGCCCGGCCGGTGACCACCACGAAGCGCCACGGCCGCGTCAGGTGGTGGTTCGGAGCCCAGGTGGCCGCCTCGATCACCCGCTCCACCAGCTCGCGCGGCACGGGATCGGGCTTAACCTTGCCCACGCTGCGCCGTGCGCGCAACGCCCCCAGTATCGTTTCCGCCACGTCAATCTCTACCATATGTGTCCTCTCGTCGGTACCCTCCGCCGCAATAGCACGGCAGCCACACCGCGTGCTGCTTACATCTTATCCCGTGGGAGGCTGCGCCCAATCAGTCGCGACGTGGGTGCCCTATTGGACCTGATGAGATTGGGGCGACGCCGACCCGCCTGGCGGTGGCGGCACCGTGCGCCACCGTCCCTCCAGCCGCCGGCAGCGATACCCATCGCACCCCATCGGGCCGCGATCCCGTGAGTCTATGCCAGGCGTAGGTGTTGCCTGTAGATGTCCTCGCACAGGCGGACGTCGCTCAGCGTATCCTCACCGCTGGAGCGGAAAGGCGCCTCGTCGCGCAGCGCCTGGACGAAGTGAGCGGCCTCTTCTCGGTAAGTCCAGGCCGATTGTGGGACGGCCACGGGATAGGAGAGCGCGGGCTGTGCGCCGCCTCCAGGATACGCTCGGCCTGCGCCACCGAAACGGCCATCGGTTTCTCCATGAAGACATGCTTGCCGGCGGCGAGGAGATCGCGCGCGATCTCGCCCTGCTCGGCATATCCGGCGGAGACGGCGACGGCGTCGATGGTCGGATCGGCGGCCAGGTCGAGGTGGCTGCCATAGACCGCCTCTATGCCATAGCGGGCGGCGACGAGCTGCGCGAGACGCGGGCGCTTCTCCGCCAGGGCGACCAGCCGGCAGCCTTCCAGGCTGGAGAAGTTGGGCAGGTGGACAAACTGCGCCATGAATCCGCAGCCGACATACCCGACGCGAAGCGGTGCCGTTCTACTCATTGCCGGCAGTGCTCCCGATCCCTCGAAGCTGGGGCCCCATGTACCCCGGACCATGGGCGGCACCGCGGAGCGCGTAGCTCCGGGCAGTGGCCTGTCAAGTAAAGGCCCGGTACCGACATGCTACAACAACGTCGAGCCGGAGGCAATATATCGCCGCTCGTCGAAGTACGGCGCCTCGGCCTCGGTGTGAAAGGTCTCGACGTAGGTAATGCGGAACCCGAGCTCCAGCAACGGAGCCAGAGCGGGATGCGGACCCGGCAGGTTGACCATAACCCTGGCGGCGTGGCCCGCCGCCCACCGCGCGGCCGCCAGCACGCAGGCCACGGCGTCGTCCGCCCGCTCGACACCGACGGGGCCGACCTCGCACGAGTCGGGGTGCGACAATGTCCCGGCGCTGAGCCGTACCAGGCCATAGCCAACGCGCCGGCCGCCTCGCTCGAACCAGAAGGGCACCGCGCGCTGTTCGCGCGCCCAGAATTCCAGGTCCATCGGCCGCTCCCGGCCGCTCACCCTGGCATCCCAGAGCAACAGATCGGCATCGTCCGGACTCGTTTCGCGCATCTCCACGCCTGCCTCCGGCCATGATGCCGGTTGTGCGCCGCGTATGGCCAGGTTGTAGTGCGGCCAGCGCGGGCGCAGGCCATGGCGGATGTACAGCGCATGGGCGCGATGATCGCTGGAGCTGATGGTGCTGCGCACTCTACCCTCGGCGGGCGGTAGCGTGTGGTCGAGCAAGAGCCTGCCGAGGCCGCCTGATTGCAGTCCGGGCTGCACGAACAGGTCGGTCAGGTAGTCGTGGTTGCCGCGCGCAATGGCGGCGCCAAAGCCGGCGATGGTGCCGTCAATTTCCGCCACGTAGACCCGGCCCGTGCGGAAGACATGCCACAGTTCGGCGTCGGACCCGGGTGGCGGCGGATTGGGATCGCCCAGCACCTCGGTCTGATAGAAGGCGTCGTAGGCGGCGGCTAGATCCGACTCTTCAGCGGGTCGAATAGTGGCCATAGCAGGACAATAGGCCGTGGAGTTACTACAACCCAGGAGACGTATTGGGATTGGTCGTGGGGCAGGCAGTGGCGGAGGTCAGATTTGAACTGACGACCAAGGGCTTATGAGTCCCCTGCTCTGCCGCTGAGCTACTCCGCCATGACCGTTGCACCGGAGTGCCCTCCGGACATCACCGCCAGTATATCAAGGCGCTGGCTCGGCTACAAGGCAGCCCGCGCAGGGTTTGACAGACTATTGGCATCCGAATTCGCCGTCTCCCGCTGGCGAGCGCGCTTCCCGGCGGCTCAGGGCACTAGACGGCCCGTGCGGTACAGCCAGCGCACGAACTGCAAGCGCTCAAGTTCGGACTGGCTGAGGTGATCGCCGGTTGCGCTGTAGCGTGCGCGCAGGTCTTGCAGTGCCCGCCACTGCGCCGGGGTGAAGGTCGAGTCAGTTGAGTTAGCGGTCGTCTCGCTGGTTTGGATGTGGGTGCTCATCGCGCTCTCCTTTACCTCTCTCACCACTGCTATAATCCTCCGAGCGCGGACGGACCGGAAAGCCGTATAGCTGAGTGGGGGGTGCGGGCAGAGCGTCGGGCCCAGAGATGAGGCAGTGGTGGTGCGGAAGGCGATGACGTCAGGCAGCCAGAAGGCGGCAGTGACGCCGCGCGGGTTACATGATCCCGAAGGTAGAGAAGGCCTCGGCCGCGCTTACGCCGGCTTCCAGGGCCTCTTGCACGCGCTTCTCGCCGCGCACCTTTTCCAGGGCCAGGCGAAAGGTCTCTTCGGCGGCCTGAGCCGGGACGATGCAGACGCCGTCGCAATCGCCGAACACGATGTCTCCGGGATCGACGCGCACGCCGTCGATCTCCACCGGCACGCGGAAGTCGATCACTTTGCCGCGTGGCCCCTGGTCCTGGGCATAGCCGCCATGGGCAAAGGTCGGGAAGCCGCTGCGCCTGACGCCGTGCGTATCGCGGGCGTAGCCGTCCAGCACCGCACCCGCCGCGCCGAGCTTCAGCGCCCGCAGGGTCATGAGCTCGCCCCACAGGGCATAGCGCGCGGAGGCGCCGGTGCAGAGGTAGACCTCATGGGGGCGCAGATCGTCGAGCGCGCGAAACATCAGGCCAAAAGGCTGAGCCATCAGCGGGTTCTCGGCCGTTGCGCGCGACTCCACGTAGACATCAGCTTCCAGGACCGGCATGGCACGTCCGATGACCACCATGGCGTCGTCGAGTGGCTTGATCCGCGGCGGCAGGAACTGGTGCTGGAGCTGGAGTTTATCCATCACGTCGCCCACGACAGCCGGGAACAACTCGCGGCGAGCCAGGGCGAAGAGTTCGTCGTCGGAGTGCCAGGGGTCCATCGCCCTACTGTAACACGATGGACCAGGGCATGGCAAAGGCTCGCCAGTGTCATTTCAGGTGTTTCTTTGCAGGGGCACCCTTCCTGGGAGCGCCGGCACGCGGGGGCCGGCAGGGATGCCGGCGCTCCCAGGGCGGCACGGCAACAGCGGTCCTCTGATCGTGCATTGGGCGATACGTTCCATGCCGGGCAGCGAGCACATCGCTAAGGCGCGACTGTGGCACACTATAGCGGGGAGACACTTATTGACCATGCGCATCATACTGTTTACAGGCAAGGGTGGGGTTGGCAAGACCAGTACCGCGGCGGCCACGGCCCTGCGCTGCGCCGAGATGGGCCAGCGCACGATTGTGCTGAGCACCGATATCGCCCATAGCCTCGCCGACTCGTTCGACCTGCCGCTCTCCGCCGAGCCGGTGCCAATTGCGCCCAACCTCTGGGGGCAGGAGAGCGATGTCTACTACAACGTCAAGAAGTACTACGGCGTCATCCAGACCTGGATGCATTCCCTTTTTACCTGGCGCGGGCTGGACGACGTGATGGCCGAAGAGCTGGCCGTGGTGCCCGGCATGGACGAATTGGCCAGCCTGTTCTGGATCGCGGAACACTACGACTCCGGTCGCTACGACACCATCATCGTGGATTGCGCCCCGACGGGTGAGACCCTGCGGCTACTGGCCGTGCCGGAGAGCGCCCGCTGGTGGTTGGAGAAGATCTTCCCCGTCCAGCGGCGCATCGCCCAGGTGACGGGTCCGGTGGTCCGCCGCATGACCGGCATGCCGGTACCCGACGACGGCGTGTTTGCCGCGGGCGAGGAGCTGTTTCGGCGCCTGGATCGCGTGCACCTGCTCCTGTCCGATCCGCAACTCGCCTCGGTGCGCTTGGTCGTCAACGCCGAGAAGATGGTCATCAAGGAGGCACAGCGTACCTACACCTATTTAAATCTGTACGGCTACGGGGTGGATATGGTTGTCTGCAATCGCCTGCTGCCGGAGGCTGCCGGCGACGGCTACTTCACGACCTGGCGCGAGGTGCAGGCACGCCACTGGCAGTTGATCGAAGAGGGCTTCTCGCCGCTGCCCATCCTGCGCGTGCCCTATTTCGAGCAGGAGGTGGTCGGACTTGAGATGCTGCGGCGACTGGGCGAGGCGCTGTACGGGGAGCGCGATCCCAGCGCCGTCTTCTACCAGGGCCGGCCGTACGAGATACACCGTAACGACGGCCGCTATGTGCTGGACATGTCGCTGCCCTTCGTCGACAAAGGCGAAGTCGCGGCAAAGCGCCTGGGCGACGAGCTGTTGCTCGAGGTGGGCAGCTATCGCCGCACCCTCGTGCTGCCGCGGGCGCTGGCCGAAGCGTCTATTGCGCATGCCCGGATGCAGGGTAGTACTCTGACGATAGAGTTTGCAGGAGGTCCCAATGTCACAGGCACCAGTTGACGGCGATGCCCGTTATCTTGCCGAACGATTGCGCCAGGTAGAAGAGGAGATCGAGGCGCTGCGCGCGCAGCGGCGGGGCGCACGCCTACGCAGCATGTTACCTCCCGAAGTACGCCAACACCTGCGCGCCGCGCAACGCGAGCAGTTGTTGGCCGTCCGCGCCCTCATCGACGCCGCCATCAAGCGCACCGAGGAGGAGCCGGCTCCGCGACGCCGGGCCGAAAGCGTCCGCATCGATTAACCACAGCGGGTAGATTGATGCAAAGCAAACCGCTCAGTGACCCGCAGCTTCTTCATGATGTGGCGAAGGGATGCTGTCCCGTGACCCGCTTGAAGCGCCGGCCGGCCAGCAGAAACCACAGCAGCAGGCCACCTGCGATGCAGTAGCGCACCAGGGGTGAGATCGCCAGGCCTGACCATCGTGCCAGACGAGGAGACCGGCGGCGGGCGGGGTTCGCGCTACCTGGCCGAGGCAGGATTGCTCGGGACAGGCGGCATCGGCATGCCGCGGCCGGGGTGACATACGGCCTGAGGCTGAAGCCTCATGGCAGGCACAAGACCATGAATGGCCGGCGATGGCCCTTCAGGGCCTAGTCTCCGCCATGACCCTTCAGGGTCAGGTCGCACCCGGCCGCCATCTCGTTCTTGACACGGATATGGCTGCTTGCTATTCTACAGTGGTGCGCTCGGGCTACCCGCGCGCCTTTTTTTGGTGCCCTGAACCATATTGTCGAAGATAATGAGGATGTTCGTCTCGTGTTTGCAATAGTAAGAACCGGTGGCAAGCAATACAAAGTCCGGGCCGGCGAGACGATCGACGTCGAGAAGCTGGAGATTGAAGAGGGTGCCCAGGTCCGGCTGGACCAGGTGCTATTGGCGGCCAATGACGGCGAGGTATCGGTCGGGCGGCCGGTGATAGACGGCGCCGTTGTCACGGCCGAGGTTATGTTGCAGGGCAAAGGCCCCAAGCTCATCGTCTTCAAGTACAAGAGCAAGGTGCGTTATCGCCGCCGCACCGGCCACCGCCAGAAGCTCACGCGGCTTAATATACGGTCGATCGAGATCCCGGGTTGGGAGATCGTGCGCGCGCCCGAACCGGCTGCCGAGGCCCCGACCGAGACGGCCGGCGAACCGTTGGCCACGGCCGAGGCGTCGACCTTCACCGCCGGCGCGCCGTCCGCCACACCTGAAGCGCCGGCCGGCACCGCAGCGGCGCCCGCGGCCTCGGCGGAGCCGCCGGTGGCCGAAACAACCGCTCCGGCCCCGTTTGCCGAGGTGCCGACCGAGGTCGCGCCGGACGTGGCGGACGAGGCGCCGGTGGTAGACGGCGATGAGGGCGAGGCGGATCAGGTCTCGCGGCCTGACTGAAGGAAAGGAAATAGGACATGGCTCATAAGAAAGGCATGGGCAGCTCGCGCAACGGGCGCGACAGCGAGTCGAAGCGACTCGGCGTCAAGAAGTACGGCGGCGAGCTTGTCCGGGCGGGCAACATCATCGTGCGCCAGCGCGGCACGCACTGGAAGCCGGGCGAGCACGTCGGCATGGGCAAGGACTACACCATCTTCGCCCTGATCGACGGCCACGTGAAGTTCGAGAAGCGACTCCCGGGCCAGCGCCAGCGCATCAGCGTCTACCCCGCCCGCTCATAACGTGATATCATGACGGCGGGTACCCCAAACGTGCCCGTTCCGACCGGGCCTGTGGCGCAGTTGGGAGCGCGTCTGAATGGCATTCAGAAGGTCAGGGGTTCGAATCCCCTCAGGTCCACCACTATCTAGGCGTGAGAACCGGCCCATCTGGGCCGGTTGTTTGCATGTAGCCAAGTGAAATATCACGCGCATATCACGGGAACTTCAGAATACTTCGGAAGAGCCCACAGGGTGGCCGTCCTCTACTGGACGACGGCCACGAGGACCCCCGAGCCTGGACTGCCGGGATTGGGTCGGTAAGCAGCAGGATTGTCCACCTTGAGCACGACCGTCTCGGCAACGTCGCCGCTCTCAACGTTCCCGCTCTTGGTCGCGGAGGTTGCGACGAGGGCACCGATGTAGCTCGCCACCCTGGACGGCGGGCCGCTGGAGGCACCGGGATCGCTCGTCCACGTCACCCCGCTCGCGGAGGTCGCGTAGCCTTTGAAGGTGGCGTTGGCCTGGAAGCTCCCGCTCTGGACTTGCTTGGCCCACTGGGCACCCCAGAACGTGTAGTCGCGGCCGACCGTCACGTTGGCGGGCTGGCCCGCGGGGATCGGCAGGTTCCCGCCCCAGGTCACGAAGGTGCTGGGCTGGTAGACAGAGAGCGTCTGCGTGGCCGCCGTCGCGGACTTGTAGAAGCCGTCGCCCGCGAAGCTTGCGCTCAGGATAGCGAGGATCGAGGAGGAGCGGAGGATGGCATATGTGACAAGTTGGGAGCGGCTGGGCGAGGCGAAGGGGCTACTGGACGGATTGGCGGTTGCCCTGGACCTGAAGTTCGGCGCCGCCGGCACCGCGCTCCTGCCCGAGTTAGAGCAGATCTCCGACCCAGGGGTGTTACGACGCGTCGCCGAGCGCATCAAGACGGCCGCCAGCGTCGATGAGCTGCGCCAGGTGTATCGGCCGGACGACCAGTCCTGAAGCTGGTATACGGCGGCATGCATGCCCGATGCCCCGCCAAGGTGCCTCCGATCGGCGGTCGGCTAGCCGGTGGGACACACCATCACAGGACGGATTTCTGTGCGACGTCGGTGCCCGAGACACTAATGCCATCAAGCGTCATCGGATGGTGCTATATGGAAGGTGTGGACGAGTATGACCAGGTGCTGCAACGCCTTCGGGCGCGCCGTGGCGCCAGGGCCGGTGCGCCGCGGTCCGCGGCACCAAAGCCTGCGCCGCGAGGCCGCGGCGCCGGGCGGCAGTGGGGCGTCACCATCGCCGTCTGGCTGCTCTATATGGCCGTCCCGTTGGTCGCTAGCTTGCGCCTGCGGGACGCGCCGGCCGATGCTCCGGGACAGGACGTGGCCTCGCCGGTCGGGGCAGATCTGCTGCGCGATCGGCTGCTGATCGGGGTGCAGGTAGCGCCCCTCGAACGCCTCTCGGTCGCTGCGGGCACGGCGGAGGTAGCCGCCTGGTCGCCCGGTGGACAATACCTGGCGGTCGGCGACTCGTCCGGCAGTGTGTTGCTCTGGGACGTGCGGCATCAACGCCTCGCAGCCCGGTGGTGGCGGGCCCACCAGCGCTTCGTCAGCGCCCTGACGTGGTCGCCCGATAGACGCCTTCTGGTAAGCGCCGGGGGCGACGGTAGCGTCATTCTCTGGAAGGTCGCCGCGGGGACGATGGTGGCCCAGGCCCGGTTGCAGGTCAATGCGCAGGTGCCCTATGTGCCGGCCGCGGCCATCTCATCCGGTGGCCGCTGGTTGGCTGTTGCCGACGGCCAGCGCTCCGTCTCTATCTGGGACCTAGCAATACTGACGGCACAGGGCTATAGACCAGGCCCCACAGGTCACACTGCACCGTCAACGCGCGCACGCCCGGCATTGGTGCTGCACGTGTCCGGCCACACCACGGCGTTGGCCTGGTCGCCCAGCGGCAGGCGCCTCGCCGTTGGGACGGCCGCCGGCCAGCTGATTCTCTGGACGGCCCATGCGCCGTGGCAACAGGTAACCCGTGCGCTCGGGAGTCCCGTCTTTGCCATCGCCTGGTCGCCGAACGGCTCACTCCTCGCCTCTGGCAACGCCGATGGAGCGGTGCGCCTGCTCGGTGGCAGCACCCTCCAGATGCGTGGGCTCTTGCTGGCGCCGTTCCAGAAGACGCCCGCGCTGCACGTTCCCGACTACGGCTTGCCGCCGTCCGCCAACGGCCAGGCCGGCGCTAAACCGGTCGCCGGCGCCGCAATCAACAGCCTGGCCTGGTCGCCGAGCGGCGATCTGTTGAGCGTGACGGCGACGGGGGTGCCGCTGCGCTTCTGGCAACCATCGCGCGGCAGCGTACTGGCCACGTACCGGGACAACTGGGACCTGAATGCGGTGACCTGGCGTTCCGACGGGCGCCGGCTGGCCGTCGCGCGCGACGACGGTAGCGTCCTGTTGCTCGATGTGCAGGAACCGCCCTCCACGCTGTCGCAGTGGCTCTGCGGGCTGTTTGGCCAGCACTGGTGCCCGCCGCTCTTGGGACCGCAACTGTCTGGCCCGCCGGGAAGCACCGTGCCGCCCAGCTACATGAGCCGCTAGAGCAAAGCACGCTCATCCCCCGGTTGCGTATAGGAGTGGGCAAGACGCGCCTGGCCCTGCGCGTAGCAGAGGAGCTTGGCACCTCCACAGGGCAGGGCGGCGCCCGTTTCCGCGTGGCCGGCGTCAGGGTCATCTGGTCACAGGCGGCCGCGGGCCTTGAGGTCGAGGTAGGTGTTGATGACCTCCGGCGTCAGACGCTCGGCCGAGACGTCGATGGGGATCACGCCGTGCGCGTGCAGCGTCTCCAACGTGGCCCGGCGGCGCTCCAGCAGGGTCAGCGCCACGGCGCGCCGGTAGACCTCCGGCAAGCCCGTCGGCTGCATCGCCAGCATCTCGTCCAGCACCGGGTCGCGTAGCGTGGCGCAGACCGCGACGTGCCGCGCGGCCATCCGCTGCAGCATCGCCACCAGCGTGCGAGAGGCATCGGCGTCGACCACCTCGGTGAAGCTGACCACCAGGCCACGCCGCCGTTGCCGCTGCTCGGCGTAGGCGAAGGCCACGCGGTAGTCCGACTCCATGGGCTGTGCCGCCACGTTGTAGAGCGCTTCGAGCATGGCCTGGAACTGCGCCTTGCCGCCCCTCGGCGCCAGGTACAGCGCCACGCGGTCGGCGAAGGCCAGCAGCCCGACGTTGTCGCCGCGCTGCAAGCAGACGTAGGCGGTGAGCAGGCAGGCGTTGACCGCGTGATCCAGCCGGGTCAGCGGCCCGACCGAGATGCTCATCAGGCGGCCGATGTCCAGCATCAGCAACACGTTCTGCGAGCGCTCGGTGCCGTAGTCGACGGTGATGGGACGGTGGCGGCGGGCAGTGGCCGGCCAGTTGATGCGGCGATAGTCGTCGTCGGGGTGGTAGTCGCGCAGGCGCTCGAACTCGGTGCCGGGGCCGAGCTGGCGGGTGCGGCGCAGACCCACCTCGCGCAATTGCCCGCGGCGCAGGGCCAGGTCGTAGCGCCGCACGTCGCGCAGATTGGGATAGACCTTGATCGTGCGCGCCAGGGCAAAGGTGTGCTGCCGCAGCAACAGGCCCAGCGGCGTCGGATAGCGCACCGTCAGGTTGCCGAAGGTGTAGGCGCCGCGCCGCACCGGCATCACTTCGTAGGTTGTGACGACCTCGCCGAATGGCGGCACCTCGACCGACAGGATGGGCGTGCGCACCTCGGGGCCGGGTGCGACGCCGGACAGCGTGACCAGCCGAAAGTCGTCCGGCGCCTCGTCGCGCAGGTGCAGGTGTAGCCCGACGCGAGCGCGGTTGCGCAGACGCAGGGCCACGGTATTGGGGGCGCCCAGCGAGAGGCGGTCCTCCAGCTCGCGGGTCACGGAGAGGGTGCGCGGCCGCGGCGAGACCAGGTAATCCAGCAGGACCACGCCTGCCAGGGACACGGCATAGGCGATGGCCAGGGCCAGCAGCGCCGCGTGGGCGCCCGCCGGCACCAACGAGGCGGCGGCGAACAGGGCAGTGCCGGCCAGCGCCAGGACCAGCAGGCGGAGCGTGGGCATCACCGCGGTACGGGGACGCGCGCCAGCACCCGCGCGATGGCGCTGTCCGGGGTCTGGCCCTCGATCTCGGATTCGGCGCGCAGCACGATGCGATGGCGTAGCACCGGTGGGGCCAAGGTGCGCACGTCGTCCGGCGTCACGAAGTCGCGCCCCTCCAGAGCGGCCAGCGTCTTGCAGGAGAGCAGCAGCGCCACCGAGGCGCGCGGGCTGGCGCCGAGCAGCAGGTCGGAAGAGGCGCGCGATTCGTTCGCCAGCGCCGTGATATATGACAGCACGGAGTCGTCCACGGTGACGCCCCGGATGGCGGCACGGGCCTGCCCCAGCCGCTCCAGGGTCAGCAGCGGACGCAGGCCGGCCGCCTCCAGGTTGTGCGGATCGAAGCCGCCGTGGAAGTTGCGCAGCACTTGCGTCTCGTCCATCGGGGAGGGATAGGCGACCAGGATCTTGAACAGGAAGCGGTCGAGCTGCGCCTCCGGCAGCGGATAGGTGCCCTCGTATTCCACCGGATTCTGCGTGGCCACGACCATGAACGGCTCGGGCAGCGCGTGGCGCACGCCGTCGATGGTCACCTGGTGCTCCTCCATCGCCTCCAGCAGCGCTGACTGCGTCTTGGCGGGAGCGCGGTTGATCTCGTCGGCCAGCAGGATATTGGTGAAGATGGGGCCGTGGCGCGTGCTGAAGGTGCTGGTCGCCAGGTCGAAGACGTTGGTGCCGGTGATGTCGGAGGGCATCAGGTCTGGGGTGAACTGCACGCGCGCGAAGCGTGCGCCGACGAGGCCGGCCAGCGTCTTGGCCATCAGCGTCTTGGCAGTTCCCGGCACGCCCTCCAGCAGCACATGCCCGCCGCTGAACAGCGCCACCGCCAACTGCTCGACGACCTCGGCCTGTCCGACGATCACCTTCGCCGCCTCCGCGCGCAGGGCGGCATACAACGCGCCGAGTTGCCGCAGCTCGTCGCGCAGCGGCGGCGCTGTCAGGCCGGCGTCCTCAGTGCTCCTCATGCTTTCCATACGCTCTCCTGATGCCCATGGCGGCGTTCTCCAATGACGCCAGTTGGGAAGCGGTTCCGATCACGGCCAGCGAATCGCCGACCTTCAGGCGCGTCTCGGGCGACGGGTTCAGCAGCACCTGCTCGCCGCTCTGCACGGCCAGGATGCCGACGGCGGTCATATAGCGCTCGCGCACCTCGCCCAGCGTCAGGCCGGCCAGGGGCGAATCGCCGGTAATGTGCAGGTCCTCGAGCAAGAGATCGCCGGCCTTGTTGTGCAGTACCGTGTCCACGAACTCGACCGAGAGGGGACGCAGCGAGAGCATGGCCATCAGGCGCCCGCCCACGCTGTACGGCGAGATCACGCGATCGGCGCCGGCCCGGATCAGCTTGGCCTCGGCATCGGGATGGTTGGCCCGGGCCAGGATAAACAGTTTGGGATGCAACACGCGTGCCGTCAGGGTGATGTAGACGTTGTCGGCGTCGCTGTCCGTGGCCGCGATGAGGCCGCGCGCCGACTCCAGACGTGCCTTGAGCAGCACCTCGTCGCTGGCGGGATTGCCGTGGATCACGGGTTGCCCGGGAGCGGCGTGGGCAAGGGAGTCGCTGTTGCTGTCCACCAGGACATAGGGGACACCCTCGCGGTCGAATTCGGCGGCGATCTGGCGCCCAACGCGTCCGAAGCCGCAAATAATGAAGTGATGTCGCAGTTTCCCGATTGCCCGCTCCATGCGCCGTTTCTCCAGGGTCGTAGTGAAGTGGCCCTCCGCGACGTAGACAACCAGCGAGGTGAGGATGTAGAAGCTCGTGCCGACGCCGACCAGGACAAAGACGACGGTGAAGGCCATGCCCGCCGCCGTGTGCGGGCGATCCGTACCTAACGTGGTCAGCGTCGTCACCGCCGCGAAGAGCGCCTGGCCCGGCGACCAACCCTCGGTGAGCATGAAGCCGACCGTGCCGACGCCGATGAGGACAACGAACAACAGCAGCGCCGCGCGCAGGTTCGGGCGTCTCGTCACCATTGCCGTCCCCTCGCTAGATAGTGTAGCGCAGCTTCGCTGCTATCACGACGCTGTTATCATCGTACATCTCCACGTGGCGTGAACATTGTGAGGTCATGTCACGAGGCAACCGGCCTCTGCCTGATCTGCTATCCTATCCCACATGACAACTATTGGCGCTACGTAGACGCTGGAAAGTTCATGCACGGGTCGGTGTGCCTGGGACCGCCGGCATCCTTGCCGGCAGGCGGGGGCCGGCAAGGATGCCGGCGGTCCCAGGAGGTGGCGGCGGCCGCACGCGAACATACCTGTATCGACAGAGCAGGCAGGTGTACGCCTACCTGCCGCGGCCAACGAGCTTGGTCGTTCAGGTCTACCGTTGCCGGCCGTCGAGGTGGACACGATGCGATTATTGCCTGCTAGCAAGTTACGTGGGACGATATCAGTATGACGCAAGCACATGCGCTGCCGCCGAATCCTGCTCCGTGGGCCGAGATCGTGCCGGGCATGGGACCAGTGACGGTCGACGACCTGTTGAAAATCCCCGACGATGGGTTCGTGTACGAGGTAGTCGATGGGGTCTTAGTCCGCATGGCCGGTAGTGGAGATGAGGCCACGACCATCGGCGGGCTGCTCGTCATTGCGATTGGGGCGTTCGTCTACGCTCACCGACTGGGCATTGTTACCCCTGCCGATGGCGTGTACCGCTTCCCCGGCGCAGAAACCGGGCTACTCCCCGACGTTGGCTTCTATGCCGCCGCGAAACGGGCGCTGATCGTAGACCGCACCAAGCCCATACCCTTTGCCCCTGATCTCGCGGTTGAGGTAGCCTCTCCCGATCAGAAGGCGGAAGATATGGCGGCTAAAGCACGGCTGTATCTCTCCGGAGGGACGCGCCTTGTCTGGGTCGTGTGGCCGGCGAGCCGGCACATCGACGTGTGGCATCCCGACCACGCGGCGGGGCCGGTGGCCACGCTCAACATAAGTGATACGCTGGACGGCGAAGACGTGCTGCCGGGCTTCACCCATCCGGTGGCCGCGGTCTTCGCCGACCCCCTCGCTTAGGCCTGCGCACCCCGCCCGGCCCGCGCTTATCGCCGCGTGACGCGATCGCGCAGGCGGTCCATACGCTCGCATAGGTCGATCAGCGCCCTTTCGCTGATCCCCGTGCGCGGCTGCAGCAGGATCGTGGCTTCGCGCTGTTCCTCGGCAAGCAGGTGGGCGCGGCGGGTCGCCTCTCCGATCAAAGCCTCGTCGTCACGCCCGCGCACCCCGCCCGGCCCGGCCAGGGCGCGGCGCAGGTCGTCCTGCCAGAGCGCCAGCACGCGGTCGCGCAGGCCCGCGCGGCGGAACAGTGCCGCCGTGGAGACGATGTACTCGGCCAGGGAACGTCCGCGCTCGGGTAAGGCCGGGACGGGCCGCCCCATGCGCCGCCCGGTCAGCACGATGTACGCCGCGGCCAGCAACGCGGCGGCGATCAGGCTGCGGCCCCAGCCGGTGCCGACGATAGCCTCGCCGAGGGTAACCGGTTGGGCCGGCGCCGGGGAATGAGCGACCAGGTAATACTCGTCGAAGCCCACTGTCGCGACCGGCGGCAGCCCGGCCAGGGCGTTGAGCGCGAGGCGGCGGTTGTCGGCGTCGGCAATGCGGCCATTGGTCAGGACCTCCGGCGTCGAGCCCGCAAAAACGCGGCCGTGCCCTATGCCCTCGTAGACCAGAACAGCATGCCGTGACCCATCGGGAGCCGTGGCCGCCAGCACTGTTACGACCCGTGGCGCGGTGCCGCGTATCTCCGAGTAAGCGGTAACGGATAGACGGCGCAGCGGCGGGTGGTTCAGCAGCGGTTGCACCGGCGTCGCGCTGCCGGGCGCA
>Ga0209062_1003383_pt1 | contig 18516 bp, 16 predicted proteins | sample Coa_R2_2_FD_187158 | JGI IMG/M metagenome (GOLD analysis project Ga0209062, IMG submission 187158) | Surface soil microbial communities from Centralia Pennsylvania, which are recovering from an underground coalmine fire - Coalmine... | ecosystem: Environmental > Terrestrial > Soil > Unclassified...
CACTTAGGCCGCCGGCTCACGCCGCCAACCCGACCTCCTGCTAGATCCCCGAACGGACGATTGGGATCAGGGGACTCGCACCCCTTAAGTTGGACATCTGTACCGGCGTGCCATCGGCATATCGCACCACGATGACATCGCCGTGCGCTTGCTTCTTGCGCCATGCCTGAGTCCAGAGATCGAAGACGTAATGGAGGTAGGTATTCGCCAGCAGAGGCGATGCGCTTCCACCCTGCGGCGAGCCTGCTTCCACCTGTGTTCGCTTGCCCTCTTCCAGCACGCCCGCGTTCAGCCATTTCTGGATGAGTCGCACCACGCGCCGGTCCGCTATCCGGTGCTGGAGGAATTGGACCAGCCATGCGTGCGACAGCGTATCGAAGAAGCTGCGCACATCCAGGTCCAGCACCCAGTTCACACGACTCCCATCGAGTCCGCACCACAGAGCATCCAGCGCTTGATGCTGGCTGCGTCCGGGCCGGAACCCGTAAGAGAAGCCGAGGAAATCCGTCTCGTAGATTTGATTCAGTACCTCCACCGTCGCTCTCTGGACAAGCTTGTCTTCGAGCGCCGTAACGCCGAGCGGTCGCTGCCGCCCGTCCGCCTTCGGGATGTACACTCTGCGAACCGGTTTTGCCCTATACGCTCCGCGCTTCAGTCTGTGGGAGAGGCTTTAGGTTTAGGGTTGCGCTCGTAAATTCGTTTGAAGGATTGATACAGAACGCCGTTGTCAGTTTCGGCCAGAGCAGCTCGCCACTGTTTAGCGGTATTGCGTTCGAGTTCAATAAATCTTCCTTCCTGCCATCTGCGTACTGGTGTTACGTGCAACTCCCGAACTGTGCAAACAAATCACTTACTGCCGTAAGCCTTGTAGGTGCCCACGGTGATGCGCCGGGACTGATGCTTCTGCCGCTGGCGGAGCATCAGCAGCACCGCATTGCGCTCAGCCGTGCCGTCGGCGGTAGTCACCATCGCGTCGATGATCAGGCTGTTGCGATTCTCCACCAGCACATGGCCCAGATAACTCAGTTTTGATTCTTTTCTGTAGGTCTTCTTGCAGAACCGTGCGTCGCTATCCGTGGTCGAAGCATGTGTCTGGTTGGAGCGCTAAGGCTCTCCATTTGTTTCGACATTAGTTGAGCAAATTTTTTCACCTGTGAGCCAAGGTTAGAGATTCTGCTTTCATTGATCTGATGAGTCGAGCCCGTCACGCTGACGGCCGCGACGACCTGATTATCACTGCCAAAGATGGGTGCCGCCACGCATCCAACCCCCGGTTCTCCCTCATTCAATTCCCAGCCATATCCCAGACGACGAAACTCTTCGATCTGCTTCCGGAGAGCTTGCTTGCCAGTAACGGTATAGGGGGTGAATTGGTTCAAAGGCAGAACCTTCAATCGCTCCAACAGCTGTTCCATGGGAAGGAATGCGAGTAATACCTTTCCTACACCAGACACATGTAAGGGCCAGCGCATTCCAATGTAAGAGGAAATCTGCATGAGGCCCGGTCCGGCCACGCGATCGATATACATCGATTCTCCCTGATGCATTACCGCGATATGCGCGGTGAGCCTCGTCTCGGAGCTTAGTTGCTCCAAAAGAGAGTGACAACGCCTCACAATCTCGTTAGGCCCAGCGAATCTGTTAGAAAAGGAAAATATCTTTGTTCCAAGGAAGTAACGACCACTCTCTTCGTTCTTTTGCACGCAAGCGAGCGACTGGAGAGTATAAAGGATTGCGGCAGCAGAGCTAAGCGGTAGGCGCAGCTCACGATGTATCTCGGAGACGGTTAATCCGCGATCGGTGTCGGCAAGCAGATCGATAATGTCGAAGCACCGTTTGACAGATGGAACGAGGTATTGATTCTTAGCAACCTTCATCCGCGTGCTCTTGCTAATTTGCGCCTCATCAGTTTGGCCTCGGTCAGGAGCCATTCTTCCTCCAATGAACGTGAGTCTAACAGAAGCCTAAATCCATTCGTGATCAGCGGCTTCTGCTCTCAAATGGTGAGTACCAGTCTTGGTCGTTTGTTAGCAGATTCCATCTGCTCAGCCTTCTCCCGCCAGCGATGTAATGAACGTCAGCACTTCGAGGTTGTGGGACTGCATCTGTCGTCCAATCTCCTCTCGAAACTGGATAATTCCAGGTTCCAGCCGACATCGGCATTCTGCTTCGCTACCATGACAATCGTCAATACTGAAGTCAACACTGCTTTGGGGCAAACATTCGGCACCACAGCGCCATAACTAGCTCCTCATTCCGTGAATCGTTGTTCCGCACATCGGGAGGACTCTAATCATATGAGCTTGTCAGAAATCACATTACCCTCACCTGAGAAGCCGCGGGATGCACATGGAGTGCCCGGGAAATTCTGTACCAGTGGGAGTGAGACAAACTGGTATGGAAGGAGCATGGAATGGCAAAGCCCAGGAAGCACACGCCTGAGCAGATTGTGAATATTCTGCGGCAGATCGAAGTGGCAGTGGCGAACGGCAAGACGCACCCGGCGGCGAGCCGGGAGGCCGGCATCACGGAGCAGACCTACTACCGCTGGCGCAAGGAGTATGGCGGTCTAAAGGTGGACCAGGCGAAGCGGCTGAAGGAACTGGAGCAGGAGAACGGGAAGCTGAAGCGCCTGGTGGCTGAACTCAGCCTGGACAAGCAGATCCTTCAGGACATCGCCCGGGGAAACTTCTAAGCCCGGAGCGGCGCCGTACCGCTGTAGAACATGCCACGCAACAAGGGGCAAGTGAGCGTCATGCGTGCCAACTGGTTCACCAACCGCGCGGCACGCAACGCTACCAGCCGATACAGCGGAACGATGAAGACGCACTGACCCGGGCCATCATCGCACTGGCCAGTCAATATGGCCGGTATGGATATCGACGCATCACTATTAAGCTGCAGGAAGCCGGCTGGAACGTAGGCAAGGATCGCGTGGAGCGGATCTGGCACCGCGAAGGGCTGAAGGTTCCACAGAAGCAGAAGCCTCGTGGCCGCTTGTGGCTCAACGACGGCTCGTGCGTTCGCCTGCGGCCAGAGCGGCCGAATCACGTCTGGTCGTACGACTTTATGAGCGCGTTTACGCATGACGGAAGAACAGTACGCTTCCTGAACCTGATCGACGAGTACACGCGGGAGTGTCTGGCGATTCATGTCGGCCGCCGGATTAACAGCAACCAGGTGATCGATGTGCTGGCCGACGCCATGATCGAGCATGGCATTCCGGAACACATTCGATCAGACAATGGGCCCGAGTTCGTTGCCAAAGAGCTGCACAAGTGGCTGGCAAAAACTGGAGCCAAGACTCTGTACATCGAACCCGGCTCTCCGTGGGAGAACGGCTATTGCGAAAGCTTCAACTCCAAAATGCGCGACGAATTCCTGAACGGAGAAATCTTCTATTCGCTGAAGGAGGCGCGGGTGTTGACTGAACGCTGGCGCACCTACTTCAACACCGAGCGGCCACACTCCTCGCTGGGCTACAGACCGCCAGCGCCAGCAGCGTGGCAGACCGAAGCCTCCCCGCGGCATGGAAAAATGGAAAGCAAAGAACCCTTTCCACTTTTCCACACCGCCGACTGCTGCGACGGGCAGATAGCTATCTCTCCCGCCGCGCTACACTAACAATCTCGCTGGTACAAATTGCCGGGCAGGCCACTAGCTTCAAAGCGCTCATAGCTTCCCAATTGTTTGAACCCATCTCCTTAGTTCAGGTTAGGAGATTTATTCATTGCAAGCATCGAACCCTTCTCAACAGTGCTAGTATCGCAGCATGGTCGGACCTGCAACCCAAATCGTTGTAGGGCTTCAACTATCTGTCGGTTCAAGAATTCAATATGAGCGAGGTCGTCCGTCGATAGTGTAAGCGTAGCCTCGCGCACGATTGCTTGGGACAGAATGCCGCGTTTTACCAGGAGGGCCTTTTCGGCGTGGTGGTAGAATTCCATGTTTTGTAAACTGTAAGTAATTTGGGGCAGAACGGACTGGAATAGAGTGAAGGCGCCATCCACATCTCCATCCCTGGTTTTGTTCCAAACTATCTGTAGAACATCGCTGATAGCGAGTCCTGGCATGATGCCGCAGATGCCGGCGCGTATCAATTCCAGCATATATATCCCACCCCAGCCTTCGAGTACGCCGACTTCGCCCGATGTGGCATCGAGAATCGCTCGTACTTTCTCTGACATCAACGGTTCCTCGAGTTTGACATATCGAAAGTGTTCATGGTTTTGCCGCAACGTGCGAATGAAGTCCGCGCTGATAGTTGCTCCGCCCGGGTTGAAATCCTGAATGAGCAATGGAATGGTGATCGCATTTAGAATGCGGTCGAAGTAACGCAATAAATCTCGCTCGGGCAAAACAAACAGGCGCGGCACTGCGACAGAGATGCCGGAGGCCCCAGCCTTCTCCAGTTCATGCGCTGTCCGAGCTACATAGTCTGCTGAAGGGTGATTGACTTGAGTGAGCACCGGAAGCCGTCCATCCATCAGGCGGATAGCCTCATGCGATACATCCCGCCGTTCTTCATCGCTAAGCTTATAGAACTCGCTAGCATAGGCCGGGAGGCACACAGCAGAGACGCCAGCGCCCACTGCGAAATTTAGGAGCCTTTTCAGAGAAGCCCAATCAGGTCTGTCATCACTCGAAAATGGAGTTGGAATGATTGGAACTACACCATTAATCTGCAATTCTCGCATTTTTGCTCTCCGCATATCCATTACGATTAGCTGTTAGATCCTTCACGATGCTGCATGACGTATTAACTTATCCGTAGTAACACTTTTCCATTGGGGTCAGCTGGTCATCTGACTGTTTGCGCACTCAGGTGATTAGCCGGTGCGATCCTCGGGCGTTGTGATCATGAGCCTGCCTGACGCATGGCGAGATGCGGTACGCTCTTCGTGAACAGTAATCAGGAGTGTGCTTAGCAATACCAAAGCTCCTCCAATCACGATAGAGATCGTAAGTCTCTCGTGCAGCACAATGGCTGCGATTACTACGCCAAAGAAGGGGATCATGTAGTTTGACAAGCTGGCTTGGGTTGCATCCAGTCGTGTCAGCACCATAAGGAACAGCACCATCGAGGAGAAATACAGCAGCCCGGCAAGCAGTGCGATGCCAATCCATGTGTGAATCGCGTAGTGCATCGCCTGTCGCGGAAATCCTGGTTCGAAGACGATAGTAATTGGTATGAGAAACGCAACGGCAAAGTAATAGCTGTATAGGAGCACCTGTAGTGGAGTGTAATGACTAAGCAGTTTCTTGCTGTACACGTTGTAGAAGGCGCTCCCACAAACGCTCGCGAGGATCAGTAGATTACCTATCACATAGTGTGAGTTGGAAAGATTCAAAGTCTTCCAATTCACCCCAGAGCATTCCGCGATTCCTGCGAGTGCCAGACCGAAACTGATCCAGCGGATGCGACCCATTGTTTCTCCCAGGACTAGGTGGGCTACCAGCGATGTGATGATTGGAAGAGCTAGCATCAGCAGGGCGGCATTCGAAGCGAGAGTGAAGCGTACGCCCCACGTGATGAAGAGTTGAGCGGCGACTTGGCCGCAGACGCCTATCACTAGAAAGGCCATCCAGTTGTCCCGGAGTGATGAGCGAGGCGTCTCCGTGGGCGACTTTCGCGCCTCAAAGTTGACGATTGGCGCGAGGAGCAGTGTCGCGATGCACATGGGAATCGAGGTGGCAGCGATCGGCCCCATCTGTTTCTGAACGGTCTTGACCAGAACGTACTGGCTTGACCAAATCAGATTGCATACGAGCAACAGGATCCAATCCCGAAATCGCTCGCGTGAGAACACCGGACCTCCATAACGTTGACCAGACACCAAAAACAGCCTATATAACTTTGATATAGTTTACAACAATATACTGTAGAATAATTCAATAAGGTGAAACAAAGGGCTGCGATGACCGTGATCTCGGAATCGACTCTTAGTCTGCTGCGCGTGCTGACAATGGAAAATGAATCTATATCAGTGTCAGTTCTTCCTGAAGTGGGAGCCAAGATACTCAGTCTAGTGGACAGGTGCAGCGGCAGAAATTTGTTGTGGCAGAATCCACGTATTCGGCCACAACGCTTTCCGGTTGATGCTAACTTCGACAACTACTGGTGCGGAGGATGGGACGATGCTTTTCCCACAGCCGACCCTTGCGTGTACCAAGGGGAACCCTACCCAAACGTCGGAGAATTGCGTTCTCTTACGTGGGAGGTAGACCAATTCGAGGTCAATAACGCGGAAGCCACGCTGCAATTATCCACTTGGGGACCCATTACCCCAATCCGTGCCGTCAAGATTGTATCGCTCGCAGACCGCGTGTTAAGCATGCGATTTCTCATCGAAAATGTTGGCCCGCTGCCAGTGGACTTCCTATGGGGCACACATCCATGCTTTAAAGTTGCAGAGGGAACGCGTCTCATCATTCCGGGTCGTACCGGACTCGTACAACAGGCAAATAATCCCGTTCTGGGCACCAATGGCCAACGCTACCCTTGGCCTCACCTGAACGGCAGGGACATGAGCGTTGTACCCAGCATTGCATCTGGGCTCGCCTGCGGGCATTACGTGACTGAACTTGAGGATGGATGGTTCGCCGTTGAATTAGCAGGATCGGGAATAGTTTATGAGTTTCCCCTAGAGACATGTCCGAATCTGTGGCTCTGGCTCGTGTATGGCGGGTGGCGTGGATACTATCATGCCATCGTTGAGCCCTGGACCGGTTATCCAGTGAATCTGACCGAAGCCGTTGCGGAGGGTCGTCACCGCACGCTTCAGCCCGGTGGAGTGTTTGATGTCACCCTGCGCTGCACAACGTATGATGATAGTGAATCAAGCACGGGAGCGCTGCAACGGCTAAGAAGCAACTGATGTTCAAAAACCTGAAGCTCCTCTGGATAGCTGCAGTCGCAAACGACACCTGAGTTCTCACTTTGGCGGTAATCCAGCGCTGAAGCCGCCATCTATAATTAACGCCGATCCAGTCATAAAGGATGCATCTTTGCCCGCGAGGAATACGGCTGCCTTCGCAACCTCGCTCGGCTCTCCAATTCTTCCCAGCGCGTGCAACTTCCCGGCTTCTTTTCTGGCCTTCTCGGGATCGGGTTGTGCATTGAAGTAATTCTCGGCCAGTCCTGAATTGATGTAGCCGGGACATATAGCGTGTACGCGGATTCCTTCGCGTCCATGATCGATGGCGAGCGCTTTGGTGAAGGCCAGAATCGCGCCCTTCGTTGCGCAATATCCAGCACACGCGTACTCGGCGAAGAATCCATTCACGGACGAGATATTGAGAATAACACCGCGCGTTTGACGCAGGTTTGGAAGGAAAATGCGTGAACAGAGGAACGCCCCGCCCACATTCACACTCATTTGCCGGGTCCACTCCTCTGGTGACGTAGCTTCGATCAGTTTATTAACCTGGATCGCTGCATTGTTCACCAGGATGTTCACTGCCCCCAGTTTTTCATGGATCACACCGGCCATGCGCTCCACGGACATTGCATCGGACACATCAGCGGCGATGTCTAGAGCGATACCACCTGCGCTCCGGATTACCTCCGCCGTGTGTTCCGCCCGTGCGCTATCAATATCAACCACAGCGACACGCGCGCCCTCCTGCCCAAATGCGCTTGCCACCGCACACCCGATACCGGAACCTGCTCCGGTTATTACTGCAATTTTTCCATCAAGTTGCATCTTATAAGTTCTCCTGTCTAATTGTCCTCTCGAACTCAACCGCTGATCTCGCCGAATCGGTATGCGTATCGCCGAATCTCCGTGCGAAAGCCTATTTCCTGTATATCCCATCCACAGCTCTCGTTCTGCCTTAATGCGAGTCCCAGTTCGCCTACTCCCGTCATCTTCGACTCTCAGCTCAGACGCAGCGCTTCCATCGCGGCCAGTTGAGAGAGCACAGCGTCAGCGGCAACAGTAGATAGGTTTTCCGAAATTCGCCACGTCTGTGTATGGACATCTTCGGCGAACAAGGCTGAATTTCGCGATAGTCGATCCGCGCCAGTTTAAGTTCGGCGAACCTCCTGCTCTCTCCCGTTTCGACCAATGCCTCATGATCCGTATGGCAAGTTGCCATGGTATCCATCCATCCGCATCAGAACGACAGCTTGAGTGATAGTTGAATCTCACGGTTGTGTCCGGCAGTGTTTGAGATAATGCCGACAACGCCGCTGCCAATGGTTACGTTCGGAAGTGCGAAGTTGGGGTGATTGAACAAATTGAAGACATCTCCGCGAAACTCCGCGTTGAAGCGGTCCCGGATGGGGATTGTCTTGATGACGGAGGCGTCCACATTCGTCATGCCCGGCCCCGTAAGGATGTTGCGGCCCGAGTTGCCAAATCGAGGCGTACCGTTGGTAAGCGCCTGTTGCAATGCCGTTGTAGTGAAGCAATTTACATCGAACCACTCTTCGAGAGTTTTAGGTCCTTTTCCTCTACAGACCCGATCTGGACGAGGACTTGCAGCGTCGGTGTTGGAGTAATCATTCACGGAGGTGACCGTGAAGGGATATCCCGATTGGATCTGCAGGATCGCAGAAAGTTCCCATCCTCCCACGGCTGTGTTCATCAAGGGGCCACTACTACCCAGGAACATCATGCCCTTGCCGAAGGGGAGTTGATAGATGCCGCTGGCAATGAAGCGATGTCGCAGACTTGTGTCTGCTACTCCATACTCTGCCTGGGGATTGTTATCGTCCTGCGGTGGCGCCTCGGTCTCCGAAGTGCCGCTGTTGTTATCCAGAGCCTTCGAGTACGTATACCCGACGAGTCCGGATAGCCCGTGTGAGACTCTCTTGGTTACTTTTACCGTTAGGGCATTGTAGTTTGAGTATGCATCGTAGGTATCAAAGCGAAGCTGACCAAAGTCAGGCCACGGTCGCCTCGACTGAAGCGGGGTAACCCCCGGTTTTGGCTGATTAGCGTTTAAGTGTAAATAGTCCTCGTGGTCGCCTCGATTGCCTATGTATGCAATTTCCACCGCCAGGTCCTGAGCCATCTGTGATTGCACGCTCGCGCTCCATTCATAGACGGTCGGCGTACGGTAATAGGGGCTAGGCACGAACATTGCTGACGTTTGATCCAGCGTCGGAAGATTGACATTGACGAACATGTTCTGCGTGGTAGTTGGTACGCCGCCGGTCAGAGGCGGAGGGGCGCCAAAAGAAGTAATGTAGTTAGGAGTCTGAGTGAAGACCGGATTATTATCATTCGTCGCTCCCACTTGGTTGGTTAGCGGAAGATCCAGGAAGACACCAAAACCTGCATGTACCACGAGTTTGTCCGATCCTGTTGGCCGGGCCGAAATAGCAAACCGTGGAGAGAAGTCTCCATGGCCAGGTCCATAGCTCACTTGGCTCACCTGATTGCCATGAAACCCAAGCTTCGCCCTCTGCTCGGCTGTAGCCACCAGACACTGCCCTGTAGCCGAAAGGAGATAAGCTTGGGAGCAAAGAGCATCGTTCTCGGAGCTGGGAAGAGCGGTTATCAGGAGAGCATTTCCCGGTTGATATGTTTTCGAAAGTGGTAAGAAAGCGGCAAGCTTATTGTTGCGTTCATGGGGTTGTCTACGATAATCCCAGCGTATTCCGGCCTCTATCGTGAGGTTTGGATTAACTCGGAAATTATCCTGCACAAAGGTACCCAGCCAGTTACCTCCGGTAAGCCTCGTTGCAAAGGCATTCTTGGTATAAGAGCCCCCACCCGGATATCCCAGTTCGAAGTCCGCAACGTCGGCAGCTGATGTCGCGGCAGACGATTGGCCCGCCAAGGATGAGAATTGGCCATAGAAGTTTAAAACTCCATTTACCTGCGCAGGATCCTCTACACCATCTGTCTGCCAGAAGTTTAAGTCGATTCCAAACGACAGATTGTGCTTGCCGGCGATCATGGTAAGTGTGTCCTCAAACTTATAGAGTGAGTCGGGAAGAATCTCGGGAGAATATCCGCCATCGCCCCAACCGGAAAAGTTGGTGAACGTGACAGATGGGTACTCTTCGAATGTAGGGTTCGACGCCGCTAGTCCCGAAATGCCAAAGCTCGCCAATGTGCCTGCCTTGCGAGGACAACCGAGACAACCGTAACTCAAATAATTGTTCTGATACCCGATTCGAACATCGTTGAACAGCGTGGGGGCAAAGGTTCGGGACCAGCCGACAACCGCATTGTGTCCTCGGAAATGCTGTCTTGTCCCAAAGGGGGAATAGGCTCCCGGAGAGACTTGGTCTGAGGTACCCAAGATGTAGCGTGCAAAGACAAGATCCTTTGCAGATAGATTCCAGTCCATCCGACCGTCATATTGATTACGATGATCCGTATTCGGAGCAAGATTGAGGTAAAACTGACCGTTGTTCGGATCAGGAATGGTTGCTAGGACTCTTTGTGCAACTGGATCGAAATGCGCAATCCCGCCGCGGTATGCGGCGATATCGTTATTTGGGATCGGTGTGCCCACAAGAATGACACTTCCGTTGGGACAGGTATAGTTGCTCTCTGTGCCAGGATCAAAGAGTTGGCCGGTATCGTAGTTTAGGTTTCCAGGACCGCCGGCACCACATAAATTGTGCGAGGTGCCGGTAAGCAACGAGCCAAAGTTACCCTGCTTCTCAGCAATCGTTGGTACACGGGCGTTGCTCGCATTTGCCTGCGTTAATCGCATCCCTTCATAGGCTCCAAACAAAAAGAGTCTATTTTTGAGAACAGGAAAACCGACGTCGCCACCAAACTGATTCCGCGTGTATTCCGGCAGGCTTGGGCTCACATCTGGTGTCTGAAAATAACCGCGCGCGGTCCCCAGATCACGATTACGGACGTAGTCCCAGACATTTCCGTGAATGCTGCTCGTTCCTGACCGCGTGATCAGGTTCATTACAGTTCCAGATGTTAGTCCGAACGCGGCATCGTATACGTTGTTTTGGATCCTGAATTCTTTCACCATCTCCGGTGGAGGGTTCAGGGCGAAGCTTCCATTATTCAGAGCTCGCGAAATCATCCCATCAATGAGGAGTAGATTGCCCCCTGAATAGCCGCCAGCTCCGCTGTAACTTGTGTCGTTGAAGCCAGAACCATTAGCAACCGCACTGCTGAGGGAGCGCCCGGAGGTATCGACCGTTCCGGGAACGGTCAAGGCCAGCGCTCCGACTTGGCGTAGGTTCAAGGGAAGATGATCGATTTCTTTTTCACCCACTACGGTTCCGAGGCTCGCAGTGGTTGGATCCACCAGAGGGGTACTCCCGTTGACTTCAACCGTCTGCTGTGCAGCCCCGACCTGCATAAGAATATCGACGACTGCTTTCTGATACACCTGCAGTGCAATTCCCGACAGCGTTGTGTTAGCAAAACCGTCATGTTCGGCGAGCAGCGTATAAGCACCAACCGGTAGGCTCGGAAAGATATATAAGCCCGTAGCATCGGAGGTGGCTTTCTCTCTCTTTCCCGTGTTCACATTGATCACCGTGATGTTGGTCTGCGGAAGTACCGCTCCACCTGGGTCCTTAACAGTTCCGGAGATACTTGCCGTTACTTGCTGTGCATGTCCAAAGATCGAAAACATGCAGATAAAGATAAAGCAAATTGCCAGCATACCGATCACCTGTCTTTGTATTGGGTGTTGGTCTTCTTTCATGGGCGTATCCTCCTAGGTTTGAATGTGTTTTCCGATCGCATTGGCGGCCGACCGACGTTTTGTTGTGCATGGGTGTGTGCAAAAGGGGGAGTCCTTGTGCAGCTCTCAATGTTGGCGAGCATTTTTCTCTCCATAGATCTAGCAATACTCATTGACATCAATATGCTGAAATAGATTTCTATAAGCTGCATATCTTTTAGTCCGACAATTTCACATTTGTCAATCAACAATTTGCCGTCGTTGCCGCCGCCCGTGCGGGTTCTATGTTCCAGGCGATGCCCTCAAAGCCCACTGATACTTTCCGTTAGTCGCTAAAATCTATGCCTACAGTGCTAGCCAATAGATTTCGTCGCATGTCTAATACTTGTCTTATTTTTTGTGAGAACGGCGTTTCCTAGCGAGCGGATGAGTTCTTGTCTCTATTCTGTTGACAGCTCTGGATCGCGCTGCCTATAGTTCCATTCGGGTGATGCAGTTTCAATTCTCTGTAGTTGTAATTCATTACTTGAAACAGGTAGAATTTATTCGTTTTTCTACCAGGCAGGTAAATCAAACCACACGCGAAAAGATGGGAGGCTAACAGTATGCCCGCGATCAAACCGGTTCGGAACGCTCATTCTTCTTCCCACATTGTTGCTTGGAGTGTTGCTACCTTCGTCCTTTGCTTACCGATCGGAGTCTCTGTTTGGAGTCATTTCGCGTATTGCAGCACTCCTGTAACGAACGCGGTGGTGCCTCGTTGGTTTCAGAGCGACGGACAGGATTATCCCGCCTCGCGCGAAAATGACACGCCATTCCCCCCCAGCGAGGTGATCGTCAATGCGCAGTGGACAACGCCGCGTTATTACCCCAATACGGACCTTCAACAAGGTGACATACTCCCTGTCACCTGGGCTAGTGATGGGTTCAGCTATATGATCGCGGACGACGGTTCAGTGGGAACCGTGAAGGGAACTACCGTAATCGCTCGCATCGATGGCACCCCACCTGTAGACAGCTTGGTTCCGAATATGAATTTTCGGCTGCTTACGCATGATCCGTTTTCCTTTGGCTGCCCGAAATCCATGACGCTGAACTCCTGCTACTCCATCGGCTTCACCAATGTCGACGGCATCTTCTACGCAGTTACCTATGACGGAGGTTATCCATACCCTCACGTGGCGGACCATAAGAATGGCTATGCGCGCGTCGACTATTCCGTGGGGAAAATTGCACAAAATTCATGGGTACATGGTTCGGCGAACTTTCCCAAGCCCGTAGATAGCGGCGTCGTGAGCTTCGTCGAAGTTGGTCGGGGGCAAGCATCTCATGACGGTTGCCCAGAAGGCGAATTCCCGCGCGGCTGCCTCTATGCCATCGCCCTTCAGGACGGTTATCGCACTAACCAGCCTCTGGATCTCGATCAGTTCAATGCCAATCAGGTCTATCTCGCGCGCATGGCGGCAGGCTCTCCGGAACAACATTATGCGGAAGTGACGGATCCGCGCCGCTGGCAGTGGTTCTCAGGCTTTGATGCACATGGGCTTCCCACATGGATCCAAGCCAGCGATGCTCGTCTTCCCCAGCTCATTCGTTCGATCAGTTATCCGCGGAATGGCAAGCCCGGCTGTGCTGCCGGCGTAGATGTCGGTTGTCGCTTCTGGAATAATCCCGCAGGCAGAGCTGGCCATATGAATTACCCGCATATGGCCTATGATGCCTCTCTACATCGCTATCTCCTCACCTTCACCGATTGGTACTACCGCGATTACAATCCTCCGACCGAAAACGGACCTATGGTCCAAGGTGGTGCGGAGGGAATTGTCCTTGAGGCACCACATCCTTGGGGCCCATGGTCCTTTGTCACACGCATTCCCTATCTGGGATCAGGCAATGGATACGGTCCAAGTTTTCCCGCCCAGTGGATGGATCAGGCGAGCTCGACAGGACAGGATCTTTGGATGGTATGGGCCGCTAATTTTGCGCACTGCGGCAATCCGCTGCTCGTTCCGGCAGACCAGTGCCATGGTGCCTATGGCATGAACCTTCGCCAGCTTCATTTCACGCTTGCCTCTAGCCGCGAGGCTGTCCGTCATCCTTGGTACGATTCGGACATTGGCTTTGCTTCGCCAGGCAAAGCCAGCTATCATGCCGAGACCTTCAGTATCGAAGGTAACGGAAATCTCGGGCTGGTGCCGGATTCACTTGGACAGTATCACGACAACAGGTTTCACGATGCGTTTCACTATGTTTTCCAGCGAATTCAAGGGAATGGATCGATCCAAGCTCTTATCCGTGCTCCAAATCCGATTTCCTGTTCTGGACCAGAGGCTTCTGCTGGACTCATGATGCGCGAAGCCAGCTATGTGATTGGGCAGACCCATGACAGTCTGAACGGCAAGATTCTCAGTTCGGGTGATATCTTCAGCGAGGGTGCGCGATATGCCTATTTTGGCGTTCGCAAAGATGGAGCTCTGTTCTTTCAATATCGCGATGACAATAACGTCGTTAGAGCCAAACTGCACCCGCAGACATGCGCAAAAGGATGCACTTTGAGGATTAGCCGCGAGGGCAATCTTATTCGTGCATGGTACTCCGTTAAGAACCACGGATTTGAGGAGTTTGCGAGCCACGACTTCTCCGCGAGCTTCAATTCTTCCGCGACAATGGGCATGGTTGTCACCAGCGACAGTGTCAGCACATTCCCGCACTACGTGAAATATCAAGCTGTGTTTTCCGGAGTGCGATTGAGTTCTGAGACTTCTACAGCCGCTGCTTCTGGGGCTGGACACTTATGAAGACATGCTGTTCCGGGAGGATTCAAGAATGAAGCAGCTTTTTGAGGGGGTATTCATGCTCGAGGGCGAGATTGGTGGGCGGCTTCTTCAGCTGATGTACTTGAAGGGCGAGACCGCCTCTCTTCTGATGGATTCGGGATGCGCTCACGATCCCACTAAGTTCATCGCGCCGCAGATTGCCGAGGCAGGCGGAGATGTGAGTAGGCTCACATGGATTCTCAACACCCACCCTGACCTCGATCACATATGCGGTAATCACGAGATGAAGCAGATCGCTCCCCACGCTATTCTGGTCTGCGGGGATGCAGATCGCCACATCTGTGACGGCATCGATAGCCTTATGCGCTATCGCTATGACGTGTATCGTGACGATCATCGAATCAGCTATGAAGGGGATGCCCTCGACTGGATTCGCTCCGAAGGCGGCGAACCTGAACAGATCGATGCCACCTTCCGTGGCGGTGAGCATGTTCGTCTTGGCCCTGGGTGGGAACTTGAACTCCTTGCCGTTCCAGGCCATGCGAAAGGACACCTCGCCGTCTATGATCCGTTACACAGCGCTCTATATGGAGGAGATGCTATCCACGGCAGGGGCAACCCTGGCATTGCAGGCGGAATAAAACTCTGTCCGACCTATGAGAACGTAGACGAGTATCTGGAAACGATCGATAGAATTGAGCACCTACCTATCACCACTTATGTCGGCTGCCACTGGCCGGTGAAGTACGGTGAGGAAATCGTCGCGTTCTGCCATGAGTCACGTGACTTTGTGCAGACAATAGAGCGCATATTGCTGGATCGACTTACACAGCCGCATACCGTCAAGGAGCTTTGCTCTATCTTGGGACCAGAGCTGGGCGAATGGCCGCGAGAGACCGATCTCGAACTCGTATACGTTCTTAACGGTCATTTGCGCCGGATGTGTGAACGGGGCATTGTTTCCTCGCGGATTCGCAATAACGAAGAGCCGGTCCGGGAGTTTGTGCGAGCGTAACGGTGGAATGAGGGTCAAATGAAGATCGTTGATATCACAACAATCGTAGTAAACGCGCAGATGCGCAATTGGGTCTTTGTTAAGGTGCAGACCGACGTGGCCGGGCTACATGGCTGGGGAGAGGCCACGATGGAGTGGAAAACCCGCGCAGTCGTCAATTGTGTTGAGGATCTGAAGCCTATGATCCTTGGGCGCGATCCAGCCCGTATTGATTTCCTCTGGCAGATTCTCTACCGTCATTCATATTTCCGCCTGGGTTCTATCGGCATGACAGCTATATCGGCAATTGAGCAAGCTTGCTGCGACATCCTGGCAAAATCGCTTGACATCCCGGTGTACCAACTGTTGGGCGGAAAAGTGCGCGACAAGATACGAATGTACACCCATCTCGGATGCGGCGAGATCAGTGCTGTCTATGAAAGCTTCGAGAGCAGCAAAGTCATCGAACGCGCCCTGGCTGTCCGCGAGCAGGGTTATACAGCGCTTAAGGTCGTATTCGTCCCATACTCCCGACCGTTGGAGGGAATTCCAGCAATCAAACACTTCGCCAAACTGGTGGGCGACCTCAGAAGCACAGTCGGCGACGACGTTGATATTATGATCGATTTTCACGGACGTACTACCACCGGACAGGCGATCCAGTACATCAACGCGATTGAGGAGCTTCGTCCTCTCTTCTGCGAAGAGCCTGTTCCGCCGGAGAATCCCGAAGCCATGCTGGAGGTTCGCAGAAGTGTCAACGTCCCTATTGCCGCAGGTGAGCGGCTCTCCACGCGTTGGGGGTTCCGCCGCCTTTGTGAACTGGGAGCTTGTCATGTCTTGCAGCCCGACCTGAGCCACTGCGGCGGGTTGAGAGAGGCCCGTAGAATCGCTGATATGGGAGAGACCTACTACATGGGCGTAGCTCCCCACAACCCGAATGGGCCAGTGGCCAACGCCGCGGCGCTTCACTTCGGCCTGAGTACGCCCAATTTGCTCATCCAGGAGGATATGCTGGGTGACGTACCTTGGCGCTTTGACGTGGTGGAAACTGAGATCGAACGGAAAGATGGATATTGGCTGCCTCTCGAAAAGCCTGGCCTCGGCATCGAAGTGAACGAACGCGAGGCGGCAAAGCACCCTTTTCAGCAGGAGATACTGCAGCAAATGATCTTTCATTTGGATGGATCGGTGGCAGAGTGGTAATTGCTCACCGGGGCTATCGATGTTCCGATCGGCGGCTAGTCGCATGCCAGGAAGCACTGATGGCTGCAAGAGACGAATTTGCTGCGCATGATTGCAAGCTTGTGTTGGGTTCGAAACGCATGGACCACTTAGGGATAAATCGGGTGAGTGGAGCTTTCCAGGCACGTGCAGGTTTGTGTGTTCATATTCTGCCAGTGCTGGGACGGAAGAGAGACACATCCCGCAAGTCTGACCACGATTACGCGATCATCCTAATGTGTTTGGAAGACCTACATCTCACAGGTGTGCCAGGTATTCAAGGAGGAGAAGTTATCGCTGACTTGAGGCCAAAGGAGAGAGAACGTGTTTGAACTAACTGGACAGACGGCAATCGTGACAGGGGCTGCTACCGGAATCGGAGAAGCAATTGCTGAGCGACTTGCCCATGCAGGAGCTGTTGTAGCGATCGCCGACCTGAATTTAAGCAATGCAGAAAAAGTAGCGGCGAGACTCGGTTTGGGCGCCTTTGCGACCCGGACCGATGTCTCCTCAGTCGAGTCAGTCAGCGAATCTGTGGCCCAGGTTATCGAAAGAACTGGACGTATCGACATTCTTGTGAACAATGCAGGAATTGCCGGTCCCGCAGCTCCCGTCTGGGAACAGACAAACGAAGCGTGGCAGATTGCGATTGCCGTGAACCTAAGCAGCGTGTTCTATTTCTGTCGCGCTGTGATACCCCACATGCGCTCACGTAGATATGGGCGAATTGTCAATATTGCTTCGATTGCCGGAAAAGAAGGTAACCCTCGAATGGCACCCTACTCGGCGACCAAAGCCGGAGTTATCGGTCTGACTAAATCCCTTGCTAAGGAAGTAGCCACTGAAGGGATATGCATCAATGCGGTGAGCCCAGCAGTTGTACAGACAAAGATATTGGAGCAACTGACTCCGGAGCAGATTAGCTATATGACTGAAAGGATCCCCATGCAGAGGACTGGGAAGCCTGCGGAGATCGCAGCCGTTGTTCATTTTCTCGCGAGCCCGGACAGCTCATTCGTAACTGCCCAGTGCTATGACGCCAGCGGCGGCAGAGCAACCTACTGATTACTCTGACCTGACCCCATTCTCCGTCCGATCCGGTGTACGAAATCATAACCCACTTTTTCTGCTTTTCTTTCTCAGGTAGAGATCTGTTGGCCGGGGAGCAGTCGTGTCAAGGCCGGAGCGAAGCGGAGCCCGTCAGGGTCGCCTTGACACGGCTGCTCTACGGCCATACTCTCAGCCGCTGAAAGAGAAGCAGCCTTCCACTTTTGTGCGAACTCATCGGGAGTTAGATACCCCAGCGAGCTATGCGGGCGGCGGGAGTTATATTCCGTTTTCCACGCCGATATTTTGCGCCGTGCGTCGAACAGGTTCCAGAACCAACTGGTGTTCAGGCACTCGTCGCGCAGCTTGCCGTTGAAGCTTTCCATGCCGCCGTTCTGCGTTGGCTTTCCAGGCTGGATGTGAACGATGTCGATCTTCCACTCAATCGCCCAAGCCAGGAAATGCCGAGAAGTTAGTTCGGGCCCGTTGTCGCAGCGAATCGATTGCGGCTTGCCATGCAGGGCGATCGCTCGTTCCAGCTCACGGGTCACGCGCCTACTGGGAAAGCTGGTGGATGTTTCCAATACGCGGGCTTGCCGGGTAAAGTTGCCCCTCACGCCCAGGACTCGGAACCGCTGCCCGGCGGCGGTAACGTCGCTGGCAAAATCGAGCGCCCACTCCTGGTTAGGCGCCGTCAGCGCAGGCCGCGGCTCAAGTGTGCACCGCAGATGCTTGCGGCGCGTGCGCTTCACGCTCAACCCCAACTCGCGATACACGCGCTGCACCTTCTTGTGGTTCACTCCCATCTCCCTGCGCAGATACAAATGCAATCGCCGATAGCCGAAGCGA
>Ga0209062_1003384_pt1 | contig 18513 bp, 14 predicted proteins | sample Coa_R2_2_FD_187158 | JGI IMG/M metagenome (GOLD analysis project Ga0209062, IMG submission 187158) | Surface soil microbial communities from Centralia Pennsylvania, which are recovering from an underground coalmine fire - Coalmine... | ecosystem: Environmental > Terrestrial > Soil > Unclassified...
CAATGGCTGAATCTTCTCCCACAGTTCGTCGGAGAGCCGCCACGAGTCCGCTGTCTTGGTACGCTTCATGATCTACCTCCGGGCACACGCCCAAGAGTTAGATCAACCAGTTAACCGGATAGGTTCTAAGCAGATGGCCGCAGTTACGTGTGAGTTTTCAACGAGCCGCGACCGCAAGGGAGCGGGGTGCGTTAACCGCTCCCTTGCGGTCGCGGCTCGTTGAAAAACCTTACAAACTACCCTGGCCCCATGCTTAGTCGTAAGAATCCCGAGCACTAATTTCGCCATCGATCTAAACAACGCGACACTTCCAGCGGGTTCATGTATGCGTGTTGAGAGTAGCTACGCAGTAACACTCTATAGTGTACAAATGTTCAAACTAAGTCCATTTTCCAAGAGGGTGGCAGGCTCGCGGTGCCACCAGAAAACCCCTCTCCATCCATAGAGACCACAGGAAACAACCGTCCTATTGACCAATCCCAGGCGAATGACTAATCCACGCCCGCAGTCCTGACGGATGGTCCGCGTATAATTCTGTAGTGCCTGATAACGGTTCCTCTCCCCGTTCGAGGTGCGTTCATGTCTGCAATGCCCCCGGGAAATCCCGCGTCCAATCCGTTTAGTACTTCCCCCACGTATCTGATGGCGTGCCAGCAGTTGCGCGCCGTCGCTCGTGAGACCGGGTTGGACGCGGGTATTACCGAACGCCTGATGGTTCCGAAGCGGTCGCAGGTGGTCGCGGTGCCTATTCGCATGGAATCCGATGGGCGCACGGAAGTGTTCGTTGGCTATCGCGTCCAGCATTCACTTACGAGTGGTCCGAGTAAGGGCGGTCTGCGTTATGCCAAAAACGTGGATCTCGGGGAAGTCGCGGCGCTGGCGATGTGGATGAGCTGGAAGTGCGGCATCATGAACCTTCCCTTCGGCGGGGCGAAGGGCGGCATCGCGGTAGATCCCGCTGAACTGACGCGAGTCGAGAAGGAGCGGCTTACCCGCCGGTTCACAGAAGAAATTCAAAACATCATTGGCCCACGCGTCGATGTGATGGCCCCGGACATGGGGACCGACGAACAGACGATGGCCTGGATTTACGACACCTACTCGATGAAGATCGGCTACGCCTGTCCGGAGGTCGTGACTGGAAAGCCGGTGGAATTGGGTGGCTGTGTTGGTCGCCGGGAAGCAACTGGCCGAGGAGTGGTGTACTGCATTACGCAGGCGCTCGCGGAACTCAACCTCAAGCCTGAAAATAGCACGGCGGTGGTGCAAGGGTACGGTAACGTCGGTTCCGTGACGTGCGATGAACTGGCGAAGATCGGGACGAAGGTCATCGCCATCGGTGACCGATACGGTGCAATCCGCAACGACCGCGGAATCAACTTGGCGAAGTTAGCCGAGTATGTGAACAAGAATGAGCGGCGGACCATCGCGGGGTTTCCAGAAGCCGAGTCGATTCCTGATGCGGAACTGCTCACCACACCCTGCACTGTCCTCATCCCTGCTGCGATGGAGCGGGTAGTAACGGCGGAAAACGCCGGCAAGATCCGCTGTCGCGTCCTCGCGGAAGGCGCAAATGGGCCGACGACGCCTGAAGCCGACGCCGTTCTCGCGAACACCGACATTTACATCATCCCCGATATCCTCTGCAATGCGGGCGGTGTGACGGTGTCCTACTTCGAGTGGGTCCAAGACCTCGCGCAGTTCATGTGGGACGAGGAGGAGGTGAACTCGCAGTTGCGAAAGTTGATGTTGGGTGCGTTCAAGCGCGTTCGCGATGAAGCGAAGAGTCGCAAGATCAGCAACCGCCTCGCGGCGTTGAGCCTCGGGGTGCAGAAGGTCGCACGCGAGAAGACCAAGCGCGGCCTCTTCCCGTAAGAGCGTATCTGAAAACCAATCTCATCAGCTCGCCGGGTTGGAGAAAGGCTTTCGATCCGGCGAGCGCACCCGCCGAAGTACGCGACAATTACGGCCGGATGCAGCTCGGGCAGTACTACGTACCATCTGTGGGTGTGCCAGCGGAATCCTTGGTGTATGACCAAGTATCTCCGCAGACTTTCGCTGCTGACATGCTACCGGACGGGAACGAGGACAAGCTGGAAGCCGACACCCTTGAGGCGTTCCTTGTTGTGAAAGTCTGACCCGTGGTAGTGCGCTTCCGACCTGTCGGCAGCCGACCCCTCCGCGACTGCCTCCTCCCCTTCTCATATCATCACATCGCGTTGCCCGTGAAGCCCTCGACCGCCCGCAAGGCTCGCGCTGATGACCGCGGACAACCCGCCACCCACTCCACCCACGCAGAAATCGCGTTGGTGGGTGGATGCACTCTGGCTCGCGGCGCTCGCCGTGTGGACGGCGGGGTGGTGTCTCACGGCCGCACCCAAGCTCGGCACTACTTACGATGAACCGTTCTATCTCGACGCGGGCTTGGAGTCGTGGCGCGGATGGTCGCAAACGGACGGTAAACCCGTGGGTTTCGCGCATGAACTCGCTGTGACGAACGGCGTGATGCCACTTCCGCTCGACGCGCTCGCGCTCCCGCTTTACATCCAGGAACGACAAGATGGCGAGATGTTTGACTCGGAGGCGAAAATCGCTCACCTCCGGTGGGCGCGGGCGATGACGCTCGGCTGGTTTTGGTTACTCATCGGTTCGGCGTGGCGACTGGGCCGAGCAGCTGGCGGACCCTGGGCCGGACGCATTGCCTCGGGCCTGATCGCGACCGACCCCAATTTTTTGGCACACGCATCACTGGCAACGACAGATATCGCGATCTCGGCCGCCCTCATGGGGTTTGCCCACGCTGTTTATGTTGGTCGTGGAGGCGGTTGGTGGCGGAGGATCCTTTTGCCGGGATTGTGGTTCGGAGTCGCAGCGCTCTGTAAGCTCTCAGGCTTGCTGTACGGCGGCATTATCCTCGTTGGCCTGGAAGTCTGCCATCGCTTCGCGACGGAAGCACTCTCACGGCAGCCAGAAGACAGCCTGAGGGCCTGGGCGGCACAGTGCGGAACTGCGACCGTTCGCTCTGTGTTGGCAGCGGCAGCGGTGATTGTCATCGGATCTGCGGTCGCGTTGCTTTACTGTGGGTTTCCGCACGAAGGCGAGGAACCGTTCAAGAAAGTGGCTGCGGCTGTTCCGCCCGATGAGCCACTCAAACCGAAGTATCTGGCTTTGGCAGAGGATTCTGGCCGCACGCCACACGCGGTCTGTGCTTTTGCGTTTCAGTGGTGGTGGAACAGTCGTGGGCGGCCAACTTTTCTCAATGGGTCATATTACCCGGAAGGATATCGGTGGTTTTTCCCCGAGCTTTTACTGATGAAGCTCCCGCTTCCGATCTTTCTCCTTGGGTTGGCCGCTCTCCTCCGTCCGCGGGCGGTGGCGAATCCGTTGACGCTCGTATCGGTCCTCCTTCTTGCTGTTCTGCTTCGGGCGAACCTCCAGATCGGACTCCGACTGGCGCTTCCCGTGGTCGCAATGATCTATGTCGCGCTCGCCACGGCGCTGGGGCGAGGATACCTGCGCTGCTCGCCTGTTTTTGCACTCCCCGCGATTCTGGCCATCGCGATCACTTCCGTCTGGGTTTGGCCGCACGGACTTGGTTATCTCAATCAGCTTCATGGCGGACGTGAAGCCGCTCCCTCCCGCGTCAGCGATTCCAACCTCGACTGGGGTCAGGGGCTTCCGGAACTCAAGGCTTGGCATGAGGCCAACGGCAAGCCGCATCTGATCGTTTGGTATTTCGGAACAGACCCGGCAGTTCACAAGCCCCCGTTTCAGCGGTTTCCGTTGGAGGCGTTACCGATCCAGACGAGCGACGATTTGCGGAAAGCCGTCGGTCCACAGATTCTGGCCGTGGGGTACACGGTCATCACGCTTCACCCAGATGGTCCGCCGGCCAAAGTGGTCGCTCTGAATTATTTGAAGACACGCCAACCACTGGCACGGACGGCAACCTTCGTGCTGTACGATTTTCGCGATGAGATCAATGGCCCACCCCCGCTCGAACAAGCGTGGCGCCCTCCTGAGAACGGACGTCGGTGAGGAACTGTGATGGAACCACTGACGCGACACCAAAAAAACGATCAGTCTGGGATTGGCAAACCCAGCGTTTGGGTAACACGGGAAGGCTCCGCCGCATTCCCTCGTTTGACTCCTGTTGACAAACAGCGCAGCTAGTGGCTATTGCGCACGCCTCCGTGGGGACAGCGAGATGGGTCGACCGATTGTCCGGATCCTCCAACTTTGGCTGCGCCGGCCCTCGACGGACGATTCTTCCCGGGCACCTTCGACGTCGAAATGGGTGATTGCCGCCGCTTACGTTGGTTTCCCCCTTGTTTCCCTGTTCGTGGTGTTGTTGGCGTTGCGAATTACCAGTATTGACCAGATCACGGAAGTACCATTGCTCAATTATGACGATGGCGACACGCTGCTCATCCTTCCGATGGTCAAGGATGCGGTGGAACGAGGAAACCACTGGCACAACGAGCGAATGGGGGCACCCGGCGAGTTCCAACTTTACGATTTTCCGGTGATCGACCACCTGCACTTTGCGTGTTTGTGGCTGATTGGGCAATTGACGGGTTCGTATGTGAGTGCTTTCAATCTCTATTTTCTGTTGGGATATCCGCTCACGACACTCACGACATTGGCCGTGTTCCGCTGGCTCGGATGCTCAATTCTCCCGGCAGGAGTCGGTGGATTGCTTTACTCGTTTTTGTACTACCATGCGTGGCGAGGACAGGCGCACTACTTCCTCTCGGCCTACTGGGTCATTCCGCTTTCGATGTTCGTGGTTCTGCAGGTCTGTCGGGGCGAACCGCCGTTCACGGAAAGACGCGACGGGCAATTATGCTGGGCGTTCCTCCGCCGGGCCTCGCTGGGAACACTTGTGATCGTGCTATTCAGCGCGCTTGGCGGAGCGTACTACGCCTTTTTTACATGCGCATTTCTCGGTTTCGCCTGTGTCTATGGGAGCATCGCGGTTGGAAGTCGGAAGCCGGCGATTGTCGGGGCGCTCCTCATCGGTATGGTATGGGCCACTGGCGTCGCAGCGCACGCGCCGACGATGTTGTTCCAGGCATCGCACGGGCGAAATCCACACCCGATCAAGCGACTGCCGTTAGAGGCTGAGTTGTATGGCCTCAAGATCAGCCATCTATTCATGCCTCCCGTCGACCACCAGTCGCGTTCGATCGGTGAATTCGCCGCGTCATTCCACAAAGACGGGCGCCCCTGGCCACCGGAAAATCGCATCGCTGCAGTCGGATTCATCGCGTCGGCGGGCATAATTGGTGTCGGAGCGATGTTCCTGCTGCCCATTGCACGCCGATGGCCATACGGTCCGGTGGGCTCGATCGTCGTGTTCGCAATCTTGTTTGCGACAACGGGAGGCCTGGGGACACTGTTCAGTTTCTTTGTGACGTCCCAAATCCGTGCCTATACCCGGATCAGCGTGTTCCTCGGTTTTTTGGGGTTGTTTGCGACGTTGCGCGCATTGGACTACTGGTTACCCGCTTCGCCGCTTCTGCGTTGGCTCGTATTCCCCGCTCTTGCGGTTCTTGGCATTCTTGATCAGACTCCACGGCCGTGGTTCCGTCCCGAGATTGCCGCAGGACGGGAAGCCATCGCCGCGCAATATGTCTCGGATCGCGAATTCTTCTCCCAGGTGGAGGAGGTGGTTCCCGGCGGAATGGTTTTTGTGCTCCCCAATCTGCCCTACCCGGAAAGCCAACCGCCGCACCGGATGTCGTCCGGCTACCGGTTCGCTGCGGGGTACCTCCACACTCGCACCGTCCTGTGGAGTTTCGGCGCGATGAGGGAGCGGGAGATTGCTCACTGGCAGGCGGAGGTCGCGGCCGAACCAATCCCCCGAATGACGCAACGGCTGATCGCCAGCGGCTTCGACGCTGTGTGTGTGGATCTTTCCGGATATACGGAGGTCGATGGGCGGAAGTTACTTCAGGAATTGAGCGTTCTCTGCGGGCCGCCGTGTGCCCGCCAGACCGATGGGTCACGGGTTCTCTTCGACCTGCGGTCCCTCCGCACACAGAATTCGAACTTGAGATGATGGGAATCGTGCGAGTAAATTGCCGCAGGCACACTGACCTCGCAGTACCCCCGACAAGCCAAGCAACGGGGGCTTTAGCCGATTCAGAGGGTGCGTAACCATTCGGGGTGTAGTGATGGTGGCGCGAAAAAAGCGCCAAATCCGGGCAGTATCAGTGACCGTGCAACTTGTTTTTCACAGTCTTCGCGTTACGATTCGTTCTTAAAGCGTGCTCGCGCTGGTGTGTGTTGCCGGCCGAGTCGTGCCCGAAGATACCGGTCACCTTGGTGGGACTGGTTCGGGACACGCCGACCCCGGGAGGTCATGCGGCGTATGTTCGAGTCCGACGCCCGACGCCAAATCGCGCCAGCCGCTCCGGCTGTGGCCATGGCGTTCGAGGACGAAGAGCCTCCGAGTCAACCGCGGCGTCACCCGCTCTGGCAGGACGTTCCCAACGAACTGTGGGACGACTGGCGGTGGCAAACGCACAACTCGATTCGCTCCGTTCGTCAACTCCGCAACTTGCTCTGCTTCACTCCGGAGGAATTGGAAGTTCTCGGCCGACTGGAAGGCGACTATAAACTCGCCATCCCGCCGTACTACTTTTCCCTCATCGACCCCAACGACCCGAACGATCCGATCCGCCTTCAGGCGGTTCCTTCTCCGCTCGAAACCGAGAGCACTTCGGGTTACGAACTCGACGATCCTCTTGAAGAATCGAAAGATTCACCCGTTCCGGGGGTGACTCACCGCTACCCCGACCGCGCCCTGCTCATCACCACCCCCAACTGTTCGATGTACTGTCGGTACTGCACTCGAAAGCGTGCGACCCTCACGCGCGGCGGGTGGGAAAATGTGAACGCCAACGACGAGCGGATGATCGAGTATGTTCGCGAACACCGCGAAATTCGTGACGTCATCGTTTCTGGCGGCGACCCGCTCACTTTGCCCATCGGCAAGCTCCGCTTCTATTTGGAGAGTCTCAAAGCCATCGAGCATGTAGATGTGGTTCGGATCGGTACGCGAGTCCCGGTCACGCTCCCACAGCGTCTCTACGACCCGGAATTATTGGATCTACTCTCCTCCGCGGAGAAGGTGTACATCCAGACGCACTTCAACCATCCTCGCGAACTGACTCCGGAAGCAGTGAAGGTCTGTAAGTCGCTGCTGCGGGGGGGGATGCTGGTCAATAACCACACAGTCCTGCTGAAAGGTGTGAACGATAATCTCGGCACCATCCGCTCGCTGCTGCGTGGGCTGCTCAAAGCAAAAATCCGGCCCTATTACCTGTTCCACTGCGATCCGGTGATCGGGGCCGGGCACTTCCGCACGAGCGTGTGGAAGGGGGTGGAGATCATGGAGGGGTTGCGCGGCCACATGTCTGGGCTCGGCATTCCGACGTACGTGGTCGATGCACCACACGGCGGTGGAAAGATTCCGATCATGCCGAACTACCTTGTTTCGATGTCCGATGACGCCGTGATTCTGCGAAACTACGAAGGACTCCTGATCCGTTACCAGGCCGAGGATAAGCCATCCACCGTCCAGCCCACCCAGACGCGCGGAGTCAGTGGATTGCTTCAAGGCGATAAGACCGTCATGATTCCCACGGACAACGAGCGAATGGCCCGACGAAAGCCGCATGTTCTCCACGATGGCTGCGCTGGTGAAGTCCCCGATACAAAAGCAGAAGCTGATGGGAACACCGATGGTGGTGCCCTTCGCCCGATCATTCCGCTTCCTGTGCTCAACGCAGCCAGCAATGGGAATGGCCACGGTCACAGTAATGGCAATGGCAACGGAAACGGCCACGCGGCATCCAACGGGTGAGCTTTCCGTGTAGTTCATTCCCCAGGCATGCGCCTGGGGTTATTCTTTCTGCTGAGACTCGCGGCCTCTGGCACGCAAAGCGTGCTTCACGGCCGCTCCATGCTTTTTCCCCTCGCGGCACAGGGAACCTGATGTCCTCCCCTCCTCCTAACGACCCGAAGAGTAGCTCCGGGAAGGAACTCTCGAACGCACTCCTGTGGACGGTCCTTGCCGCCGCAGTTGCCGTGTTTCTGTTTGTCTATTCCGGCAAGGTTGACGCAGAGAAGAAGAACTTTTATCTGATCGCGGGTGGAATTGCGGCGGTCGTGGCAGCCATCAACGGCTATAGCGCCTGGACGTTATACAACAAATCGAAGCCCACAGCACCCAAATAAACAGCAGCGGAAGTCCCTTTACGAAAGCGCCTGGCGTAACCATCCCAGGTCGCTCGCAGAAGGATCTCGCTCTGGCGTTGCCCACGCGAATCCGTTCCGGAGGAATCGGCTGTGCGAATTGGAATCGCCTGCACACTCAAGCCCGGCGGTCCTCTTCCTGTCGGAGCACCGGACGATCTCCACGAGGAGTTCGATTCGCCGGTCACAGTGAATGCCATTGCGGACGTGTTCCGTTCGCTTGGCCATACTGTCAGCGAACTGGGCGATGGCCGCCCCTTCATCGAAGCCGTTCTGAAAACACCACCCGATCTGGTATTCAATTTCGCCGAAGGAGCCGGCGTGAGCCGGTCGCGGGAATCGCGTGTCCCGGCGGTGTGCGAAATGCTCGGCATCCCCTATTCCGGTTCCGATCCGCTGGCTCTGGCGGTCGCGCTCGATAAAGACATGACCCGCCGACTCGCAGAGTCGCTGGGCGTTTCCATCCCCAAAGGCATCACTCTGGCCCCACCAGGCGGGGAGTATGACGGCGACTTTGCCGAGTTTCCGCCAATTCTGGAGGAAGTCGGCCTTCCGCTACCTGTGATCGCAAAACCAACCTGCGAAGGATCGAGCAAGGGTATCCGCAACCGGTGTCTCATCCAATCGGCGGCCGAATTCGGGCCCACCGTGGTGGAGTTGTGGCGGAATTACCAGCAACCAGTGTTGGTGGAGGAGTACATCGTTGGGGATGAAGTGACAATTGGGCTTGTGGGTAACGATCCACCCCAGTCGATCGGCATCATGCAGATGATCCCGAAGAAGTCGCCGGAGACGTTCGTTTACAGCCTGGAAGTGAAACGTAACTGGCACAACGCAGTCGAGTACATCGCGCCGGCGAAGCTTCCACCAGATGTGGCTCGCGCGGTGGAAGCGGATGCGATGGCCATCTTCGTGGGACTCGGCTGCCGCGATCTTGCACGAGCAGATTTTCGTATCCGCGATGGCGTACCGTACTTTCTGGAAATCAATCCACTGCCGGGGCTGAACCCGGAATCGAGCGATCTCTGTTACCTCGCCTATCGCATGGGACTCACCTACCCGCAACTGATCGGCATGATCCTCGACGCGACCATGAAACGGTGTGGGTTGGGGTAATCGGAGAGATCTACCGCGCAATGATCAGGAGGGAGTATGATTCTGTCGACACAACAGAGGAATCTGCTGATGACGACTATCTCTGTTCTCTTTCCTCCCGTCGCGGGTGAAGGTCATTTTCAACTCGACATTCGAGGTCGAACACATCACGCCAACCTCCCGTGATGGAGTCGACGACGAGAACAACTTGGCTTTGGCGTGTCGTGCTTGCAACTCACACAAGAGTTCTGCTCCGGTTGCCAAAGACCCGGAAACAGGCGAACAAGTCCCGCCATTCAACCCTCGCACTCATCGTTGGCACGAGCACTTCCGCTATGATCCTGACACAGCCAGTCTGCATGGGCTGACGAGTATTGGGCGTGCAACAATCGAACAACTCGACATGAACCATCCACTCCAGCTGATTTCGCGTGAGTTCTGGGTTCAGCTTCGATTATGCCCGTAACCGATTGTGCGGTTCGTGCGGTTTTTCGCCTGGCACACTTCATCGCCTATAAATAGATTCGTCATAACTTCTCCGGTCGCGTCCCGACCGGACCGATAAGAACCGCATTACCGAGAAACGCGCCCGACCGGATGCGATCGAGCCGCACCATGACAGCCCCATCTATTCTCATTCTCTACAACCAGCCGATACTCCCACTCGATCACCCGGACGCCGGTTCCGAACACGATATCCTCGAAACGGTCGACGACACCTTCGCGGCGCTTCGGGTCGCTGGTTTCGATACCACCAGGTTGGGCATCAACTACGACCCACAACCGCTGCTCGACCTGCTCAAAGTCAATCGCCCCGACGCAGTGTTCAATCTGTTCGAGGGAATTCCCACACAAACCGGCACCGAGATCTCCGCGGCGGCATTGCTTGAGTGGCTCAACGTTCCCTTTACCGGTTGCCCATCGTTGGCCCTGGCGCTTGGACGCGACAAGATTCGCACCAAGTATCTGCTCTCTGCCTCCGGGATTCCGACACCTGAGTATGTGGTGATCGATACCCTGCCCGTCCCACGCTGGCGCAGGCCGTGGCCGGCCATCGTCAAACCGGCCTATCAGGATGCCAGCATCGGCATCGACCAGAGCAGTGTCGTGACCTCGCAGAAACAGCTCGAGGAGCGCGTGAGGTATGTCCTCGCCACTTACGGCCCGCCGGTACTCGTCGAGCGATTTATTGATGGCCGCGAATTTCACGTCAACGTCATCGAACGGCGCGAGGCGACCACCGCCCCGCCACTGGTTCTGCCGCTGGCCGAGATCGTTTTCACCGACGACCGTCCGGGACGTTGGCCGATTTACACGTTCATCGCCAAGTGGGACGAGGCCAGCGACGAATACGCGCACTCTCCTCTCCGCGCGCCGGTGGAACTTCCACCCGAGGACTTTGCGCGAATTGAACAAATCGCGCAGCGCGCTTTCCGCGTCCTCCAGTGCCGCGATTACGCTCGGCTCGACGTGCGGATGGACAGCGAGAATCGGTTCTACGTGCTCGAAATGAACCCAAACCCATATTTGAATAGCTTGGCGCTCGTTAACGGGCTGAACGCCACCGGCCGTTCACATGATTGGTTGCTTGTGGAGATGGCGCTGGCTGCCATCTCCCGGGGCGGCAAGGACGTCCCTCCGGGAACTGTCAAGCCCCGCGAGAAGGTCAATAGCGTCTCTTAAAATGGAATCAGAAGGCCGCGTGACCTACCTCACAACGGGTGGGTACACTGTCATCATGCCACAATTTCTTTGATGACCTTCCCGAACACATCGGTGAGGCGGAAGTCGCGGCCAGCGTGCCGATAAGTCAGTTTCTCGTGATCGAAGCCAAGACAGTGGAGAATGGTCGCCTGCACGTCGTGAACGTGCACTCCGCCTTCGACAGGGTGGAAACCCAGGTCATCCGTCTTGCCGAGACTAACCCCGGACTTGATTCCCCCACCGGCCATCCAGATCGTATATGCTTGCGGGTGGTGATCGCGCCCCAGACTTCGACCCAGAACGGGGTTCGATTCGACCATCGGCGTGCGGCCGAACTCCCCTCCCCAAATGACGAGCGTGCTGTCCAGCATCCCCTTCCTCTTCAAATCGGCAACCAGAGCCGCAGAGGCTTGATCGGTGGTCTTGCAGTTGTTTCGCGAGTTCCCGGCCACATCGGAATGAGCGTCCCAGCCTTCGTGATAGATCGTGATGAAGCGCACGCCGCGTTCTACCATTCGCCGAGCCAGTAGACAGGCCCGCGCGAAACTCGGCTTCGCTGGGTCGACACCGTAGAGGTCGAGCGTTTCCTTCGGTTCCTTTTTGAGGTCTGTCAGTTCCGGTGCGGCGGTTTGGAGTCGCCCGGCCATCTCATAAGCCGCGATGCGCGTGGCAATCTCCGGGTCGCCGACGGCACCAAGGTGTTTCTTGTTCAAGTCGCCTACCAGATTGAGCGTATCCCTTTGCAGGTCGGCATCGAACCCTGCGGGCGACGATGTATTCAAAATCGGATCGCCCTGATTGCGGAAACGCGTGCCGGTGTAGAGCGTCGGCAGGAATCCACTGCTCCAGTTCGCCGCCCCCCCACTAATGCCTGCACCCGTTGACATCACGACAAAGGCCGGGAGGTTCTTCGTCTCACAGCCGAGCCCGTACACCACCCACGACCCCATGCTCGGTCGCCCGGGTTGACCGAATCCCGTATTGAAAAAGATTTGCGCGGGGGCGTGATTGAACTGGTCCGTGTGGACCGCTTTCAGGAAACAGACGTCGTCCACCGTCCGCGCCAGATGTGGCAGAACCTCCGAAAGCTCCACGCCACACTGGCCGTGCTTGGCGAACTTGAAGCGCGGACCCAGGACGGCAGCCTCTGGGCGGATGAACGCGTACCGCTGACCGCGAATCACTTCCGGAGGGATGGGTTTCCCCTCCAGTTTCGCCAGTTGCGGCTTGTAGTCAAAGAGGTCGAGTTGGCTTGGCGCTCCGGCCATGAACAGGTGAATGACCGCTTTCGCTTTGCCCGCGAAGTGTGGCTTCTTCGGCGCAAGCGGATCGGGAACGCTCGGCGGAGCGGCGCCACTGGCTTTCCCAACAAGAAGAGAAGCAAGAGCGGCTTTGCCGAGACCATACCCGCAATCGCGGAAGAAGTGCCGGCGCGTGATTTCGAGCATGGTCACTCCTTGGTGACAAATTCGTCGAGGTTGAGGATGGCACGAGCGGTCGCCGTCCACGCCGCACGTTCGACAGCATCGTCGGCCGCTCCCGCCACCGTGGCAGCGCGTTTCGGATTGTCCGCGAAGCGTGTGCGTTGAGCTTCGTAAAACTTGCTGATCGAGGCGAGTTCCTCATCTGTGGGCGGCCGCACGAGACAAAGACGGAAGAGGTATCGCACACGATCCGCCGGCTTACCATCGAACGCCGCGACACGCTTACCAAGCGACTGTGAGACTTCGAGCAGCACCGCATCGTTGAGCATCGTGAGAGCCTGAAGCGCAGTGTTCGACACTTCGCGACGAGCCGTGCAGGCTTCTCCGCTGGGGGCATCGAAGGTGCTGGCCATTGCATACGGTGCCGTTCGCTTGGCGAAGGTGTATAACCCGCGGCGGTAACGATCTTCGCCCGCGCTCACCTGCCAGGCAAGTTGTCCGTATGTCCCCTCGGTCGTCACCCCTGGCGGTTGTGGAGGAAAGACGCTCGGGCCGTACATTTTCGTTGAAAGCAAGCCGGCGGACTTGAGTGCCGAATCGCGGATTTGCTCCGCTTCAAGCCGCACGCGCGGTCCGCGCGCAAGCAACTTGTTCTCGGGATCGCGGGCCAGCAACTCGGGAGTGACGTGCGATGCCTGTCGGTACGTGGTGGACGTCACAATGAGGCGGTGGAGTTGCTTCACGCTCCATCCTCGCTCCAAGAACTCCACGGCGAGCCAGTCGAGTAATTCCGGGTGTGTCGGCGCTTCGCCCTGATAGCCAAAGTCGTCAAGCGTGCGGACAATTCCACGTCCAAAGAAGGCTTGCCAGTGGCGGTTTACCGTCACGCGCGCCGTCAGTGGGTTGTCTTGCGAAACAAGCCATTTCGCGAACGTGAGGCGATCGAGTTGTGCCTTCGGAGGAAGAGCCTGCAGTACGGCGGGCACACCTGGCTGCACTTCTTCCTTCGGCTGGAGAAACTCGCCGCGATGGTGACGGAATGTATGTCGCGGGTGGTCTACAGGACGAGGATGCATGACGAGGGTTGTGGGATGAACCGGCAGTTGTTTGCGAAGCACATCGATCTCGTCGCGTGCAGCTTTCAGTTCTGGCGCGATCGTGAGCCAGTGATAGAAGATCGCGTCGCTTTCGGACTTGGTGAGCTTCCCGGCGGGCCGTGTCAGGAGTTCTTCGATTTCGCCTGGAATGTCGCGTGCTTTGACTCCGCGATCGTCCGTGGTTGCCGAGATGCGGAATCGCCCGAGGCTGGCGCTGTAGTGGCGCTCGAATAGCAGATCCAGTCTCGCGTTCTTCGCGAGGAGCGGTTTGGCCAGATTAAAGACAGCCGTCGCGCCGACCCCCGCACGTCTGCTCCCAGCCCAGCCGGTGTGGGGCTCGCCATCGAGTGCCATCTTCGCAGTGAGGTTCGGTTGCGTGTGCGTTTCGGTCGCACTTGCAACGGGAACCGTCGCCCCCTCGATGGAGAGTGTGAACTCGCTCAGCAAAAAATCGCCTTTTGGACCTTCATAATACGCTCGGCCAGGGCCATTGCCGGGTAATCGTGCATCGGGGAGTGCTTCGATACGGATCGCCGTGACACCGGCGGGCAGGTCATTGAGGAAGAGTGTGTAAAGGTCGCGTTTTCGGGCATCGCCAGTGGCGAAGAGCGAGCCGTCCACTTGCTGTGTGAGCTTGGTCGGACCGGCTTCTGTCTTACTGGGCCGCAAGGTGATCCACTTCACGGCCTGCTTGCGCTCGGCATTCAGCCAGGCGTTGAATGCGGCGTCCCGTTTCTCAGGTGCAAGTTTCTCTGGCAAGGCCGCTTCCAACTGGTTGATTTTCGCGGTGAGGTCGGCGTGCTTCTTCGCGGCATCCGGGGAAGGCACGGGAAGTTCCGGTTCCTCCGCATTATTCAGGAACGCGAAGAGGCGGAAGTATTCCGTCTGTGAGATCGGATCGAACTTGTGCGTGTGACACTGCGCACAGCCCAGCGTAAGACCAAGCCACACGGTACCCGTCACAGCAGTCCGATCCACGACGGCATAATAGCGGAACTCCAGAGGGTCGATTCCCCCCTCTTCATTGAGCATGGTGTTGCGGTGAAAACCGGTCGCGATCTTCTGTTCGAGAGTGGCATTCGGCAACAAGTCTCCGGCGATTTGTTCGATCGTGAACTGATCGAACGGCATGTCGGCATTGAGCGCTTTGATGACCCAGTCGCGGTAGGGCCAGATTGAGCGGCGTCGATCCTTTTCGTAGCCGTTGGTATCGGCGTAGCGAGCGAGATCGAGCCATCGCCGCGCCCAGCGTTCGCCATATTGCGGTGAGGCCAGCAACTTCTCCACGACCTTTTCGTAAGCGTTGGTGGTCTTGTCGTTGACGAACGCATCGACCTCTTCCGGTGTGGGTGGGATGCCAATGAGGTCGAGGTACACGCGGCGGAGGAGCGTGTATTTGTCGGCGGGCGAAGAAAACGAGAGCCCTTCTTTCTGGAGTCGAGCCAGGATGAACGCATCAATGGGGTTGGCCGGCTGAGTTTGGAGTTTCGGTATCGCGGGGCGCTTCGGTGCGACAAAACTCCAATGTGGGTCGTAGATGGCACCGGCCGCGATCCACGCTTTCAGTGTCTCTTTTTCCTTCGCCGTGAGGGCGAGTTTGGTAGCGGGTGGCGGCATTACTTCCGCTGCGTCACTCGATGTGACGCGACGGAGCAGTTCGCTCGCGCCGATTTTGCCGAGCACCTGCTCCGCGCCGGCGCGCGTGTCAAGGCGCAGCTTGGCTTTGCGTGCTGTTTCATCGGGTCCGTGGCACTTGAAGCAGCGCGAGGCGAGGATAGGCCGGACATCACGGTTAAACTCGGGGGGGTCTCCTGCTGGGGCAGGGACGGCACCGAATGCGAGCACAAATAGAGACAACAGGCAGAAGAGTGGAAACCGGAGCAAGCAAGACACCATGCTGGCGTCCTCTTCGATAATCAGGGGAGGCTATGCTGTGCATGGTATCCGCTGGAATGCGGTTGGGGGTAGAGATTCCATGCCTGCCGCTGTCGAGGGCGTCAATCACTCACCGCACATCATTCCAATCAATTGGGCTGCTCGGTAAATGAGAACTCGGCAGACACCGGTCTCATTTGACTGGAGTGGCGATTTTCTCACGTGGCGGGCATCGGTTTTGCGAGCAAACTGATGTCGTCAGGTTTTCCCCTATCTTTGGAGAAGCCATGCTTCCAATCCACACAATCCTGCATCCGACCGATTTTTCTGAAGCTTCGCAACCGGCGTTTGAATTCTCGTGCGCGCTGGCTCGCGACTACCGTGCGAAACTCGTCCTGATTCACGTAATCCCACCCACCCATGTCTTTGCCCCGGATGGGATCGCCGTGCCATTTCCACCGGAAGAACCCTACGACATTCATGCCCGACTTGCTCGGATGCACCCATCAGATCCGCGCGTGGAAGTCGATCATCACGTATTGGAAGGAGACCCGACCGCGGAGATTCTCAATGCGGCAACGAAGATGAATGCGGATGTCATAGTGATGGGGACACACGGCAATTCCGGTTTGACGCGATTGCTGGTGGGAAGCGTTGCCGAGAGCGTCATGCGCAAAGCCCCCTGCCCCGTCCTCACCGTGCGAGGACAGTTCCGAACGGCCCCAGCAGCGGCAAGCATGGTGGAAGCTGCTCCCGTGACCGGATGAACATGAAGCCGCGCAAACTACGACTCTGCGCGGCTTTGAATTCACTGTGTGGGGTAAACGAGAACGCGGCAGACCGCATTTTCATTTGGAGGCGTGCACAACGAACGGTTCGACCACCTCCCCAGAGAGATCCAGTTTCAGTCGGTCAGCGAGTTCGCCGCGGAGTACCAGCAACTCGTCCGGAGCTTCCACACCGAGCCGAACACGTCCACCGCTGATGCTCAGCACGCGCACCGTGATCTTGTCCGCAATGACAATTGCCTCGCCGACCTTGCGAGTGAGAACCAGCATGTCATCCGCTCCGTGAGAAAGTGATTTGCTTCTCTCGCTGCTGGAATCCTTCGCAAAGACCGTACCATCCCGATTTTTCCCCGCTTCAGCGCTTCGCAAACCTCCAACGGTGTCAACCGTGTGTCGCATCCGCGCGCCTCGTGTGCGGCTATGTCTCACTGTGTCCCGCACGCGGAAAAAGAAGTGGTGTTTTCACAGCATTTCCAGGCCAAAAACAGGTTTTTGATACATGGCATGGCCATTGCTTTCCTCCCTGAGGAATCTCGCGAGTGCAGCTGAAAGTGTGCGGTGCGCAGCCCAAACCTGCGCATGGCGCGCACGCGTTGGGCTCTGCCGCGAGCAAACCAATAAGAAGCCGAGCGAAAGCCGAGCATCACCGGCGGCGCGCTCACCTTCATCGACCGGTGACGGGAGTGGTTACGATGTATAACGCAGTTGGTTTGGAGCCGTGGGAAATTGTTGTCACTTCTGGCCTCTGCGCAGCCGGCATGGTGGGGGTCGCCAGCGCGATTGGATTCACCGTCGCGTGGCTGGTGCTGGGTGAGCGGTCGCAAGCCCACCATCCTGTGGTCGCACCGAGCGAACCCCGTCAGCCGGAGTTCGCCACAACAGCACCATCGGCTGCGTGATTGATGCAACCCCGCGGGGCCGACGCCCACGGCCCCTCTATTTGGCAGAACTGTCGATCCGACACTTCGGTAATGTTTTCTGCAATTCCGCAATTCCCGCTGACGTCACCTTCGTATTGGTCAGCGAAAGACCCCACAATTCTTTCAACTGCGCGAGATCCTTGACGGACGCATCCGTCACCTGTGTGCCGGAGAGGAGCAACACCTCCAGATGCGTCAGATTTTTGAGTTTGGCGACGCCAACGTCGGTAATGGATGTGCGCGCAAGAGAAAGAGTCGTCAACTTCGTGAGAGGCGCCAGTTCGGCGATTCCTGCATCCGTAATGGCCGTGTTATCGAGCCCCAGCGAGAGCAATTCCTTCAAATGAGCAAGGAACTTGAGCCCCGCATCGGTGATCGCCGTCAAATCGAGCGTGAGTGAGTTGAGCTGTTTGAGGTTCTCCAATTCTTTGAGGCTATTGTCGGTAATCGCGGTCGCTTGCAGATTCAGAACACGGAGGTTTGTGAGAGTGGCAAGTTCCTTCAACCCCGCCCCGGTGACGGTCGTGCGCCCCAAATCGAGGTTAGTGAGTGTCTTGAGCTTCCCCACCGACTTGAGCCCGGCATCGGTCGTCGCCGTCGCGGAGAGGTCGAGGGTACTCAAGACTGTCATCCCCTCCAGAGCCGCGAGTCCCGCATCGGTGACCCTAGTGTGATCGATTCCAAGTGTGGAAAGCTTTTTCAAACCCGCCAGTTCCTTCAACCCAGCATCCGTAACTGCGGTATTGCCCAGGTACAACGCACGAAGTTCAGGCAACGCGGCGAGTTGTGGCAATCCCACGTCGGTAATGCTGGTTCCGTTGAGGATGACCACCTGCAGAGCGCGAAGCGGCGCGAGGTGGACCAGTCCGGCATCGGTGATATTCGGAGCATTATTGATCGAGATGACGGTCAGTGTGGGGAACTGGGCCAGCCTCGTCAGATCCGCATTCTGGAGGTGATCCCCCTTGAGCCACACTTCTGCGACGTCCGGTCCGCGCCAGATGATATTCCCACCCAACCTGCGGTAATACACGATCGCTTCGTCCCGGTCCTTAGGGGGTTCGGCCGGCGTCTGCGGCGGAATCACTTCGGGCGGCGGCGGGGGTTTGCTGCATCCACTGCCCACCACGACAAGAACGAGCAGTACATAGCAGCGCGACCACATTGCAGTACCCCCACAGCGAATAGGGCTGAGTTTCAACCTATCCGCTCTTCTCGACTTGTGCCATTTTGGAGCGGCCATCCATGGGGGTTAGCATGAGGGTAGGAAAGAACCTCCTGCTTCTCGCCCACGGACGGCCACCATGATTCTACCACCCGAAGCCAACCCGTTGGTCGCGGCATT
>Ga0209062_1003388_pt1 | contig 18507 bp, 17 predicted proteins | sample Coa_R2_2_FD_187158 | JGI IMG/M metagenome (GOLD analysis project Ga0209062, IMG submission 187158) | Surface soil microbial communities from Centralia Pennsylvania, which are recovering from an underground coalmine fire - Coalmine... | ecosystem: Environmental > Terrestrial > Soil > Unclassified...
CGGGCGAGGGCTCGGGCGGAGACGTGTGGCCTCGCCGGGGAACAGTCGCCTATTCCGGATTATTCATGGGCGCCTGCCATGGCGGGGCAGCCTTCCTGGGACCGCCGGCATCCCTGCCGGCAACGCTGGGCCGGCAGGGATGCCGGCGGTCCCAGGAATGGTGTTCCGCGATCCGTGTGAATAATGCAGTCTATGGCATGGTCACGTGGAAGGTGACCGAGTCGGTGTATTGCCGGTAACCATTCTGCATGGTGGGGTCGGTGAGTACCTTGACCGCCCAGTCGCCCTGCTTGTTGTAGAGATCGCCCACGATGCTGTCGATCTCCCGGCCGCCGCCCAGTGGCCTGCTTTCCTGTACGCCGTCCATCACCACTTGGCCGCCGACGTACAGCGTCGGCGCGATGGGCGGACCACCGGCAAGGTTGGCGATGTCCGGCCCCGTCAGGTAGAGGCGCGCCTCCGACGGCGTCACCACGATCTTCTCCAGGCTGACGGTCGTGCCGTGCGACGACGTCAGCGTCTGATTGACCTCCAGGACTCGCCGGCCAGGTGTGACCGGGGCGACAAAGTCGAAGCTGAACGGTCCGGTCACGCTGATGATTCGAACCTGCGGGGCGCTGTCCTGGCCGGCCTGGTCGACGGCACCGCTCTGATTGGCTGGCACAGCCTTGCCGATTTGACCATCGGGCACCACCCGTTCGCAGGCCCCTGTTGGCGGCGAGTTGCCCGACGGCTCGACGGCCTGAATGGACGGAAACGTCAGGTGCAGGCGGATCTGATTACCGATGTCCGTGATGGCACTGGCATCGAAGACGGTCGCGGCGCCGCTCGCGGTATTTTCCACGCCGCCACCCGCACCTTCCATCGCCGGCAGTGTATCTCCCTGTCCATCGCTGAGGGTCGGCCCCGCCGTCAGCGAGTTGAACGTACGCCCAGCAGGACCGGAGATCGAGTAGCCGACGACGACGCGGTTGGCATCGGCGTAGACCCTGCTGAGCGTGACGGTATATCCGCAAACCGTCTGCGACAGGTTCATGGCCTGTCCCTGGATCGGGCTGCCCGTCTGTCCCGTGCCGGTGAGGAGGCTCATGGCCCATTCAACCGGGCCAACGTCGGCCGCGGCCGCTCCGCCGAGCAGAGCCGCGGCCAGCGCGACGCTACCAAGGATGGTGACGCGGCGACGCGAACCGATGCGGACCAGCCACGCAGATCGTAGGCGGCTTGCCTGCGGCACCGCTACGCTGTTCCCGGCCAGCGCGTAGACGCGTTCGCGCAGGGCGGGCGGGGCATCGGCGGAATAGGCCCGGTCCAGGCCGTCGATGAGGCGGCCCAAAGTGGGGTCTTCGGCGAGCAGATCCGCATAGCGCCGGTCAATCGTGCTCATGGTATCGCTCCTTCAATGTTTGCAACGTGCGCAAGATGCGCTTCTTTGTGGCTTCCTCGCTCTTGCCGATGACGGCCGCGACCTCCGCGATGCTGAGGCCCGCGGCGAAGCGCAACGCCAGCAACTCGCGGGTGTCCGGTGCGAGGTCCCGCAGAAGTACGCGCAGTCGCGCCATGTCGTCGCGGTGCAGGGCACCTGCTTCCAGGTCGAGGTCGGCGTGTGGGTGCAGAGCCTCGGGCACAGAGTCCCAGGTCAGGGCCGTGCGCCGGCGACGGTGGTAGTCGACGGTGGCGTTGCGGGCGATGCGAAAGAGCCAGGCCGCGAATGGCACCCGGCGCTCCCGATAGCGCGGCAGCGCGTCAAGCGCGCGCACGAAGATCTGTTGGGTCAGGTCGGCGGCATCCTCGTCGGAGGCAACGCGCGTCCGCGTGTAGGCGTAGATGCGGTCGATGTAGCGGTCGTAGAGGATGGCGAACTGGCTGCGCTCCGCCTGGGCGGCGCGAACCAGGGTGGCCTCGTCCGTGGCCGAACTCACGGCGTGGTCGAGCGGCACGGCCAGACTATGCATGCTCCTCCTCCGCTCCCGGTTGATCGGTGGCGCGTAGACATGGTGTTGTCATCGTAAACTCCCCTGCAAGTAGTGTCGCCGTCAAGGCCCTGACACCTGTTACAACGCAGTGAGCGCAGGCGGGGGACAATCGAATATGGGAAAGCGGGTGCACGCCACGTTTCCGCATGACCGTATATCCGGCACAAAGGTGGAAGACGCAGGTGCCCGTACACGTGGCGCACCCTCCGAAGGACAATCCAGTGCGCTCACACGATGCGCGATTTGAACTGCTCCAGGGTGCTGACAACGGTGCTGCTGGGAGAGATGCTGTCCAGCGGCGTGGCGAAGAGCGTCAGTTGCTCGCCGAACAGCTCCGCGAAGTGTTCGGGCGAGACGGTGCGCAGGAGGCGGGCGCAGTAGGTATCGCCCAGCTTGCGCACGTAGTATTCCGCGTCGTAATCGTCGGCGAACTCATCCACCAGCTTGCGGCGCCCGCGCGAGGCCACGTAGTAGCTGATGCGGTCGCCCGGTTTCCAGAGGCGGTCGGCAGAGCGCATCACCTCGTAGGGTTCCTCTTTGCGCCGCGTGGCACGGTATTCGTCGGGAGACTTGGTCAGGCGCGTGGAGATACAGAGATCGCGCACCGGCATCTCGCGACATCTGATGCGCCGGACCGTCTCCAGGTAGAGGGCGCGCGCGCCGGCCATGTCGCCCGTCATGAGCAGCGGCAGGACCTCGCGCAGGAATCGTTCGCCGTAGTATTCATTGCGGCTGGAGCGAAACGAGGAGCCTTTCAGCGTGAGCACGCCGTCATAGCCCAGCAGGGCGTAATTCTTCTCCATGTAGGAGTACATATGCGACCAGCGGCCGTCGTGCTCGATGGTGATGCTACTGGGCAGGGTCTCCCCGATCTCGGCGATCAGGCGGCGCTCGTCGTCCTCGGTCCAACTTGGCGGGGTAGCAAAGAGCACGCCGTCGGTATCGGCCTCGATCAACTGCATGCCGCGGGCGTCGAGTTCGGTCAGCATCTGCAGCAGGATATCGCGGCCACGCCGGGTGATCTCCGCCGCGGCCGCGATGTCGGCAAATAGATTGATCGAGTTGCCCATCGAGCCGTAGAATGAGTTGATCAGGATCTTCACGGCGCCCTGTAAGGCATCGTGATAGGCGCGGTTGGGGTCGTCGACGGCCAGGCGCCGGGCTTCCGCCTTGTGGAATAGGCGCTGGCGCATCAGGTGCTCCAGGATGGTGAGCATGGCGCCCAGGCGCTCGTCGCTGCGCGGAGCGACGCGGTAGGTCAGCATGATCGACGGGTACAGCGAGGCCACGTCGGCCTTGACCACGTGCTGGAACACTCCGGTGCGGAACAGGCCCGTCGCCCCACCCTCATACGCTCCGCCGCCGCTGCCGGCCGGCACGGAGTGGCCCGAGGCGACGTAGGCGCGCACCAGGAGCGGCTCGATCAAGCCCTGTCCCGTGCCGCTGGTGGCGATGCGCTCGTAGCTGCGCGGCACCATCGAGGCCAGCATGAAGGTCGCGCCCATCAGCGCGCGCGAGAGCCCATCGACCTCCTCGACGTCGTGCATGGCGTACCGGCGCACCCGCTCGGGGTTGCGCCGGTACTCCGCGTAGATCTGCGGACCCTCCACGTACTCGCGATCCTCGCGCGCCACGCCGAAGAAACGGGCCGCCTGTTTGAGGGTATGCGACCGCATGTGCCGCACCACGGCGTCGTAGCGTTGCACGGCGTGCAGGGTGTCGACCAACTCACGTCCGGCCAGACTGTAGCGCCTGAAACGATGGCTCTCCGGCCCCAGTTTCAGCGAGTCGGGGAACTCGTCGAATTCGCTGCCGTCGCGGCCCAGCCCCAGTGTGAGGCCGAGCGCTCGGGCGCGTGCCACCAGGAACGGTGCGTCGAAGCCCATCAGGTTGTGATTCTCGATGATGTCGGGGTCACGCTCCCGCACGATGCGCAGCAGTTCCTCCAGCAGGTCGCGCTCGGGAGCCCCGTCGAGCAGGCGGGAAAAGCCGTGGTTGTCGCGAATGGCGATCATGAAGATCTGGCCGCGCGAGGACGAGAGATCGGTTGTCTCCAGATCGATCTGCATGCGGCGCACGTCGTCGTAGGTCAGCGACTTGAAGTAGGTGCGGCCGGTGGCGATCAGATACTGCTCGACCGGGGAACGGGCGTAGACCTCGCCGCGCAGGTCGCGCAGCGTCTCCGCCGGCGCGCCGCCTTTGCGATTGTAGGCCCGCACCAGCAGGTCCTGCACCTCGCTCCAGCGCCGCGTGCGCACCAGCAACTGATAGTGGTTGTCGCCTTCCAGCCGCCGGTAGGCGGCCAGCGCGCCGTCGGGCACGGACGCCTCGCGCGGCAGTTCCACCACGCTCCGGCCCAGGGGCTCCAGCGCCTCGGGTGAGCGGGCCAGGAACCAGGGGTCGAAGGCCTCTGTCTCCCGCACCACCCGTCCGCCGTCGCGCCGCCAGACCGTCGCCGTGCCGTCCGGTCGCGCCGTGACGGAGACGATACCCGGCGTCGGGTCTGTGCCGAAGACCAGCTCGTGCGCGCCTGGCCGGCCTGCCGCCTCCTGTGTCTGCATCGTCAGGTCCGCCGTCCAGATGTCGCTACGGCCTTAGGCGCCGTGTCCAGCAGCGCCTCGGCGGCGGCCACCACCATCTCCGGCGTCACCTCTTGCAGGCAGTAGCGCGGCGGACAGCCCTCGGGATAGCCGCGCTTGAAGCCGCGGTTCACGCAGGGCATGCACGGCAACGCCGGCGAGACGCGCACCACCAGCGAGTTGCCCAGGGGATGCCACGTATTGTGGTTGAAAGGACCGAAGATGGCCGCTACCGGCGTGCCTACGGCCGCGGCCATGTGTGCCACGCCCGAGTCGTTGCCGACCAACAGAGCGCAGCGCCGCAGCACGCCGGCCAGTTCGTCGAGCGCGGTGCAGCCGGCCAGGTTGGCCGCCGGCCGGCGCATCTGCCCGGCGACCTGGTCCGCCAGTTCGCGCTCATCGGCATTGCCCAACAGCACCACGCGCAGGCCATGGCGTTCGGCCAGCGTGTCGGCCACCACGGCAAAGCGATCCGGAAACCAACGCCGCGCCACGCTGTAGGCGCCGCTGCCGGGGTGGATCGCCAGCATGCGGTCGCCAGGCGTGAGGCCGCGGCTCCGCAGTAGCGCATCCGCCCGGTCCTGCGCCTCGTCGGTGAGGTTGAAGATGGGCCGGTCTGGTTCGGCGAGCGGCTGACGCGCCGGACGCCCGCCCGGCATGGCGGCGACGACGCGCAGCCAGTAGGTCGATTCGTGGGCGGCGTCGAAACCGCGATCCACGGCGCGGTGTGTCAGGAAGACGCCACGCCCGTTGTCGAGGCCGGCGCGCAGACGAGCCCCCGAGGCCAGCGAGAGGCCGGCGAACTTCAATGTGCCCCACCAGGTGACCAGGTGATGCAGCAGCACGACGGCATCGAAACGCTGGCGGCGCATCTCCGACACCGAACGCAGCAACCGCAGCAACACGGCGGGACGCAGCGTGGCGGCTGGGCGGTCGAACAGATGTTTGTCGACGGGCAGGAAGCCGTCGACAAGCCCCGTACCTTCTAGCACGCGCACCGTGGTCGGCTTGGTCATGGCCACGATACAGGCAGCGGGATAGCGGTCGCGCAGCAGGCGCAGCGCGGGGGTCGCCAGAAGCAGGTCGCCGATGTCGCCAAGCATCATGACCAGGATGCGCCGCGGGTCGGAGTGTCTCACATCGCCATTGTAGCGCGCCACGGTGTACGCGGCGTCTGACTACCCCTGGGTCGTTTGACAAATCCGTGAGAGTGGCGCCCTTCTCCTGGCTGGCCCAACGCTATGGGGCGGATCTGGCGGTGCTGTGGATCGACTCCCACCCCGACGTCGGCACGCCCGCGAGCCAGTACGCCGGCTACCATGCGATGGCGGTGGCGGTCCTCACCGGCCACGGCGATCCGGCGGCGCTGCCGGCCACCGTTGATCCAAGTCGCGTGGCGCTGGTCGGGCTGCATGCCTGGACCGACGACGATTTCCCCAATGCGGCCCGGAAGCTGGCCCCGCCGGCGCTGTCCCCCTCCGAGAAGGAACAGGAGCCGCCTCGTGGTCGTTACGGAATAGAAGCTCGACGCGACGCGTTCTCGACCAGGTAAACCGAGGGGGCAGTCAGCGCGTGGCCACCGACAGCGCACAGTCTTTCCTACCGCGTGCAGCCCTCCGGGTGGATGACGTGCCCGTGCCCAGGGAGCGGCGACGGGGCGGGCGCACCCGACCAGGGCCTGCCGTGCCCGCGTGCGTCCCGGTGCGGGATGGCCGCCTGCCCCGCCGGGCCGCCGCTACACCGGTCGGGTCGCGCCAGACATCAGGGCCGGGCCGGGGGACGTCCGGCACCGCCGGCGGCTCGCGGCAGCGCGGCAGGAGGCGGCCATGATGGCGCTCCACCTGATCGTGGGCTCGCCGGAGCCCCGCCCCTGCCGGCGCACCCCGTGGCGCGGCGCGGGACGGTATCGGGCTAGCCGAGGTGCGCCGTGACGTGGCGCAGCGCCGGGCGCTCCCTGCTCCTGAACGGGGTGCTGGCGGTCCTCTACGTCCTGACGGCCAGGGCGGGCCTCCGGCTGGCCACGGTCGCCGGTCCGGTCACTCTGGTATGGCCGCCGGCCGGCCTGGACCTGGCGGCCTTGTGGCTTGGGGGCCTGCGCCTGTGGCCCGGCCTGGCCCTCGGCGTGGTCCTGATCAACGTCTCCACGGGCGGCACCCTGGTCTCCGACGTCGGCATCGGCCTCGGCAACACCCTGGAAGCCGTGCTGCCCGTGTTGCTGCTGCGCCGCGTCGATTTCCGCCCCTCCCTGGACCGCCTGCGCGACGTGGGGGCCCTGCTGGTGCTGGCGGCGGGGTTGAGCCCCCTGGTCAGCGCCACCATCGGCGTGCCCAGCCTGGCCCTGGCCGGCGCCGTCCCCCGCTCCGTCGTGCCGGCCGCCTGGGGCACCTGGTGGCTGGGCGACGCGCTGGGCGTCATCCTGGTGGCACCGGCCCTCCTGGTCTGGGCCACCTACCCCCTCCGTTGGCCGACCCGGCGCCGGGTGGGGGAGGCCGCCCTGCTGCTGGCGGCGACGCTGGCGGCCAGTCTGGCCGTCTTCGGCGGCTGGCTGGGGACGAGCAGCCTGCCGCTGCCCCTGGTCTACCTGGTGTTCCCGTTGCTGCTCTGGGCGGCCCTGCGCTTCGGCCTGCCCGGCGTGGTGACGCTGACGCCGCTCGTCGCGGGCGTGGCCCTCTGGTACACCGCCCAGGCCCGCGGGCCGTTCGGCGAGGGCGGCCTGTTGCGCGACGACCTGCTGCAGTTGCAACTCTTCCTGGGCGCGGTCGGCATCGCGGGGTTGCTGCTGGCGGCGGCGGTGACCGAACGCGAGAGCGCACTGCGGCGGGTGTGGGCGCTGAACGTGGACTTGACGCGGGCCAACACCGACCTGGCGCAGGCCAACGCCGAGCTGGAGAAGGCCAGCCGGGCCAAGTCGGAGTTCCTGGCCACCATGAGCCACGAGATCCGCACCCCCCTCAACGGCGTCATCGGCCTGACCAGCCTGCTCCAGTCCACCGCCCTCAGCCCCCGGCAGCGCGAGTACGTCGGCGGCATCCAGGCCTCGGGGGAGGCCCTGCTCGGCCTGATCAACGACATCCTGGACTTCTCCAAGATCGAGGCCGGCCAGCTCACCCTGGAGCTGCGCTCGCTCGACCTACGCCAACTGGTGGGCGAGGTCGTCGGCTTGTTCGCGGCGCCGGCCGAGGTTAAGGGGGTGCAACTGGGCGCACAGGTCGATCCGGCGGTCCCGCTGGGGCTGGTGGGCGACCCGATGCGGCTGCGGCAGGTGCTGACCAATCTGGTGGGCAACGCCCTCAAGTTCACCGCCCAGGGCGAGGTGGGGATCGACGTGCGCCCGGTGGAGGAGAGCGCGGAGGGCGCGCTGCTGCGCATCGCGGTGCGCGACACCGGCATCGGCATCGCCCCCGAGGCGCAGGCCCGCCTGTTCGAGCCCTTCACCCAGGCGGACGCCGCGACCACGCGGCGCTACGGGGGCACCGGGCTGGGGCTGGCCATCGTCAAGCGGCTGGTGGAGGCGATGGGCGGGCAGATCGGGGTGGAGAGCACGCCGGGGCAGGGCAGCACCTTCTGGCTGACGCTACGCCTGGCTCGCGACCGGGTGGCCCAACCGGCGGTGGCGCCGCCAGTGTCGCCAGGGCCGGCCGGGCCACAGGGGCGGCGTGGGCGCATCCTGGTGGCGGAGGACAACGCAATCAACCGGCTGGTGGTGGTGGGCCTGCTGCAGAGCCTGGGCTACACGGTCGCGGCGGTGGAGGACGGGCGGCAGGCGGTGGAGGCGGTGGGGCGCGAGGCCTACGACCTGGTGCTGATGGACCTGCACATGCCCGAGCTGGACGGCTTCGCCGCCACCGTGGCCATCCGCGAGCGAGAGGGGGCGACGGGGCGGCGCGTGCCGATCGTGGCGCTGACGGCGGATGCTCTGGCGGGGGACGCGGAGAAGAGTTTGGCGGCGGGGATGGACGACCACCTGAGCAAGCCCATCACCCGGGAGCGTCTAGCTGTCGTGGTGGAGCGCTGGGTCGCGCCTGCGAAGGGGGCAGATAGGGGCTGACGCGTCCTGCGCCACTACCGCACCTCAGACGAGGTGCCGGTGGTCGAGCCGAGGACCTGCTGCAGCAGGTCGCGAATCAGGGACAGAAACGCCATGTCGTTGTTGATCACCGCGATACGGGCCGTCATAGGCTCTCCTGCCGAGTTAGCTGTAGGGCAGGAGGCGTGCTACAGGGGCACGGCGCGTGGGGCGAGGGGCGCCTGCGGAGGCGTCCCATTCTCCGCAGCCACCCCTCGGTGTCTCTATACGTTACGTCGCCGCGTTGTTGCAGGCCCTATTCGGGGGAGGGGCGCCGGACAGAAGAGTGGCCGCGCTTTGCTAGCTCATCCGGCGCGGCCACCGCGAAGGCGCGCGTTCGGAGTCACGCGCACCAAGCGTGGTTTAGGGGCGGGCCGGGGGCCATCCGACCTGCACGCCGGCGTGTAGGGCGGCCGCTTAATAGCCCCACTTGCCTGGCCCTGGCTAGCCAGCGCTGCGGCGAGGTGCGCCGTCGCCGCCCCCGAACGGCCACTCTCGCTTACGGCCCGCCTTTGTGGATGTTCGGCGTGTAGAAGTGGATGGCGCCGGTGGCCAGTGCGACCAGGGCCGCGGCGAGCACGACCAAGCCGAGCACCAGCAGCACGGCGAGGCCACGGTTGTACCTCACGGGCGGGCCGCCCGCGGCGGGTCCTCCGGCGGGGCGCCGGGGCCTAGCCCGTCGCCGGCCTCGGCGTCGGCTGCGCGCGCCACGGCATCCAGCAGCGCGGCGAACGGCCCGCCGCTCGGGTCCGGCACCGGTTCCGCAGCCTGCTCGCCGCCGATCAGGGCCAGCAGTTCATTCAGCCGGTCTACGCGCTCGGCGGCGTCGTGAGCGCTCTCTTGATTGTGCATACGATCTCCCCTGTCGTGTGCCACGCCGGGGGCGTTGGTCGCGCCGCCCGGCCCTGTTGTGGGGCCGCTCGCTTGGCAGGCTCCGTCCCCCGCACTATACCATCGTCCGGCGTGCGAAACCCGCTCGCCAAGTCCCTGGGCCTGTACAAGGGCACAGACTGCCGGGAGCCTGTACGCCGGGGCGGGCGCGGTGGGCCTTCGGGGTGCATGGCGTGACAGGCGGCTACTTCGCTCGGGTCGGGCGCGTTCTGACCCATGCCGGACCACGTGCTCTTGGCCACCGGCCGGCCCTTGTCGCGGCATGCTCGCGCCGGGCTGGTGGACATTGTGTGGACGCCCCCGAGGCACACGTGCTACCATGGCATTTTGCCGCATCGACGGGACTCGTCCCCCACATCCCCAAGAGGGCGGCCGCCAGCCCTCCGGCCGCCCTACCCGGGCTCATAGCCCGACCGCCCGTAACCGGTCGCCGTAGAAGATGGTTGGGCAGGGGACAGCGCGTGGCTGATCGCGACGGCCGCCCATCGGGCCGGCCCCTGCCCGCAATGGTGTAACCGTGGCGCGTATTGACAGGGTGGGCAGGGGGCATGTGCTGTCGGGGCAGTTGGCACCTATCCAGTGGGGCAGGCGTGGGCCGGCCTGGGGGGTCCGTACGCCGTGAGCTCCGCCTGCCCCCGTTACAACACCATCCTGCTCATCGAGACGACGGCCACGGCTCAGGCCAGCCCGGTCCAGCGGTCCACCAGGGCGTACAGGTCCCCGAAGTGGAACGGCTTGGCCAGCAGGTCGTCCGCCGGCAACCGTGGGGCCGCTTCCCATAATCGGTCCGCTCCCGAGATGGCGATGATCGGGATCGGCGCGGTCGCCGGATCGCGCCGCAGGCACCGCGCCAGCATGAACCCGTCCATCCCGGGCATCGCCAGGTCGAGCAGGATCACGTCGGGGTGGCCCTCCCGCGCCAGGCGCAGGGCCTCCGCCCCCACCGCCGCCAGGACGCGGTCGCCGCGGTCCTCCAGCATTTCGCGCATCACCTCCACCACCCCGTCGTCGTCGTCCACCACCAGCACCGTGTGTCCATCCATCGATACATCCTTTGCCCCTGACCCTATCGATCCCGTGAGCCGGCTGCTACCCTTTAGCGTAAGCCCCCTGTCAAGGCCCCATCGTGGCTAGCGGCGCCCGCCAGTTGTCCCAGGCCACTCGGGCTGTGCCGCCCGAGGTTACGCCGCCGTCCTACTCGGCAAGTCCAGGGCAATGGAGCCCCGTCTGGCCGCGTTCATGTCCCACCCCAACTGCGTGGATCCGCCCTGAATCGCTAGAACCACGTGCCCAGCTGGCGTGCCGTCGCCGGGAACCGGGCGGCCACGGCCTGCACGACACGCCGCGCCGCCCAGGCGGTCATCTCGTCGGACGACAACTCGGCGGCGAACAGCCTTTCCGCCAGGTGCAGCCAGAGCGCCACCGTGGCCTCGCTCAGTGCGAACAGCGGCTCCTCCGTGCCCTCCTCGGTCCGGTAGGCAGCCACCGGCTGCCTGCCCTCCGCCAACTCCGCGGCCGCCTGGTAGGCGCGAAACACCAGGTGGCCGAAGGCGCACAGGCGGCTGTATTCGTACGGCGTCAGGGGGTACACGAGTCGCCCCGTCCTTCTAGCGCGCGAGCAGGTGGGGCCGTGGGAGTAGCATAACAAGCCAGGGTTAAGCGGCGGTTAAGGAAGGGGTTGAGGGCCGGTTAACCTTGGTGGACCTGATGCCGTCGCCGCTTTGCCGTGAGGGGTAACCACGGGAGGACGGCCCCCCGGACAAGCCCCCAGGGCTACCCCTCCCTTTCTGTATCGGCAGACCGGCCGCCAGCGGCGCAGGCCCCGGTTGGTCGGGCGTCGCTCCTCCCTTCTCATGCGGGGCTCATCTGCTCTCCCTAGCCTACACAGTGGGATGGGGACCGCGGTACGGGGACACCGAGTGGCGTGGCTCCCCCTCCGCCGCCGGTGTGCCGCGTTGCCCCGTCCCGCTGGCCCGCATCATGCCCGACACGGCTATACGGACCGACGGCGAGCACTTGGCCGCGCTCAATCTGATCGGCCAGACGTTACTCGACCACTCACGGCGGCTACTGAACGACGCGTACAGCCTGCCGCTCGCGGTCCATCGGACGCGCTTCCCCCGCGTGTCCCTTGCGGCCACACACGTCCCGGGGCCAGACGGTAACGGCCTCGTCAGGGCGCAGCCGGGATATAGCGCGCGACGAGGGCGCGCAGGTCGTCGAGGTGCACGGGCTTGACCAACAGGTCGCGGAAGCCCCGCGCTGCGTAGTCGGCGAACTCGTCCCGGCGATAGGCGGTGAAGATCACCACCGGTGTCGGACCTGCGGCCGCCCTGATGCGTTCCACCTGCGCCCAGCGCTTCACCCGACCGGCGTGGATCGGCGCGCGCAGCGTGTCGGCCAGCACCAGATCGAAGGGCTCCCGCCCCAGGGCCGCCAGCGCCGCCTCGCCGGTGCTTGCCCCCTGCGCGTCGTACCCCTCCTCGGTCAGGTAGTCGCACACCAGGTCCAGGATGAGCGGATCGTCCTCGACCACCAGCACCCGCCCGGGGGTGTCCGTGGCGCCAGCGGGCGTGATGGCCGCGCGTGGCGGTTCACCTGCAGCGAACTGGCCCATCGGTGTCTAGCCTCCAACCGGCAGCCTCCAACGCGGCGGGCCGCGCGGTCCTGTGCCACCGCGCGGCCCACTGAGGAGCGGATGCGTCGCCGCCTGGTGCTACTCTAGGCGAGATTGGGGCGGGGCGCGATAGGAAAATCTTCCTATCCCGACCGGCCATCCGGGGGGCCGCCCCGCGCAGACGCCGGCACGGCAGAGCCTAGCGCTCGCGGCGGTGAGCATGGTCCAGCCACGTGCAGGGCGTCTTCATGTCGTTGTACGGGATGCAGTCGAGCGGCGCGACGGTACGTGGCGACATCGCAGATCCCGCCGTGGTAGAAGTATAGGAGTACGCGGTAGTGCCGGGTCAGATTGGTGGCCACGAGGCCAGCATTAGACGCAATGAGACGCGCCATCCAGGCGTGAGATGGGGCCAGACGATACATGACGAAGGATCCATTCATAACTTCCGAACAAGATGCCGCGGGTTCGCGTCCCGTCTCCCGCTCCCCTACTGCTCGATCTTTGCTGGTGCGTGCGCCGGCCAAAATCAATCTGACGCTGGATGTGCTGGGACGTCGCCCGGACGGCTACCACGCCTTGCGCTCCGTCATGCTAACCCTGGCCCTGCACGACACACTGGAGCTTCGGAAGGCTGAGGATCTGTCGCTCTCGTGCGACGAGCCGAGTTTGGCCGGGGAGAATAACCTGGTGTTGCGCGCCGCCCGGCTGCTGCGCGAGACCAGCGGCCATCGTGGAGGCGCCCACCTTTTCCTGGGCAAGGCCATACCGGTCGACGCCGGGTTGGGTGGCGGCAGCAGCGACGCGGCGGCCGCCCTACTCGGCCTCAACCAACTGTGGGATCTTGGTTTATCCCGAGAACATCTGGCGGAACTTGGCGCCCGCCTGGGCTCCGACGTGCCGTTCTTCTTCTATGCGCCGGCGGCACTGGTGGAGGGGCGTGGCGAGGTGGTGACGCCGCTCAAGGCCCTGCCGCCTGCCCACGTCATCTTGCTCAGGCCGCCCATGGGCGTCTCCACGGCTCGTATCTTTGCATCCCTGGGCCCCCAGCGCTATACGGACGGATCGGCGACCGATGAGCTGCTTGCCGCGTTGCACGATGGGCTGCCAGCCGGACGCTGGCCGCTCTCCAACGGCCTGCAGGCGACCGTCATGGACCTTTACCCAGAAGTGGTTGGCGCGGCCCGACGACTGCGCGAGGCCGGGGCCGGCGACGTCTGCATGACGGGCAGCGGCTCAACCGTCTTCGCCATCTTCGAGGACGCCGCGGAGGCACGGCAGGTTTACGAACGCGTGCGCAACGCGCCCGGCCGGGCCATCCTCACGTCGACGGATCCACGTAGCAGGGGACAGGTCTGGGAAACCCCGCATTAAGGCGCGGGGGCACATCACGGCGGGCTGCTACACGGAAACCCCCGGATTTATCCCGGGGTTTCGTGGATCAGGCTCGAACAATGCCCGCTTATCTCCCCAGCGGCGCCATGCGCAACCGCCGCGCTACCGCGTTGGTCGGGACGACCAACACCAGCCAGCCTATGGCCAGCACCAGCGGCACGAATCCGACCAGAAAGATGTCGTGAATCGCCCCGTTGAGGGCAAGTTGCAGGTCCCTCACGTACAGGTCGCCGAAACCCTGAGCCATGGTCTGCAGGCCCGCGGGCGACAGCAACTGCGAGGGGTCCGGCGGCTGTCCGCCAAAGTGCGCTCCCAGCCTCGTCAACTCGAATGCCGTCAGTATCGGCGCGATCAGGGCGTTCGTCAGCGCATTGGTACAGTTGCCCAGGCCACCGGCCAGTCCCTGATCGCGGTCCGACAGGCTATTCTGCGCCAGCAGCATCATGTTGGGGTTGATCATGCCCGCGCCGAGGCCGGCAAAGAACATCGGCACAAACAGGATCAACCAGGAGTCATGCGGGCCGATCAACGTCAGCGCGACCAACGCCGCCGCCAGGCCGATGCAGCCGACCAGCGCCACGGTGCGGAATCCGTAGCGCTGGCCGAACCGCAGGCTGAAAAAGGCGGTAAACGACCACGTCGCCATCAGTGGGATCAGGATCAGGCCGGACCACGCGGTGGGCACGCCCAGGACGCCCCGAGCCAGGTTGGGAATGAAGAACAATAGGCTGTAGACGATCCAGATGAGAAGGCTGATGGTGAGCAGCGCCCCGCCGAGCCCGCGGTGTCCCAGGATCGTCAGGGGCAGCAGCGGGAATGGCGTCCGCCGTTGGCGCACCACGAAGGCCGCCAGCAGGATCAGGCCGGCACCGATGAGCATGATCTCCTGCCACGAGGCCCAGGGCAACTCATGGCCGCCCACCGAGACGCCGATCAGCACGCTGGTCAGCCCGGCCGCGAAGGTGGCGGCGCCAACCCAATCAATCTGGCGCAGCGTCAGGCGGCGAGCCGTCGCGCCTTCGTGGTAGAAGAAGCGCAGCGCGGCGATGGCCAGCACGATGACCGGTACGTTGACGTAGAAGATCCAGCGCCAGCCCAGCGGCGAGGCCGTGATGACGCCGCCCGCGAGCGGCCCAAGGACGCTGGCAAAGGCGAAGGCGGTGGGCACGATCCTGAAGCCTCTGGCTCGCTGTTCGATCGGATAGACGTCGGCGAGGATCGCCACGCCCAGGGGGAAGGTTGCTCCCGCGAAGATGCCCTGTAGAGCGCGAAAAGCCAGGAGCATCAGGATGTTGGTGGAGAGTCCGCAGGCCACGGAGCCGAGCAAGAAGCCAGACATGGTCACGGTGAAGAGCCGTTTGCGGCCGATAATGTCGGCAAGCCGGCCGTACAACAGGGTTGTCACGGTGGCGGGGATGGAGTAGGCGGAGAAGAGCCAGCCGTACAGGTTAAACGCGTGCAGCTCGCCGACAATAGTCGGCCCGGCCGTGGCGACGATGGTCAGGTCGAGCGCGTAGATCAGCACGGCCAGCCCCACCGCGATCGTGATGAGAGCCCTTGGCGTCAAGAACGCGGGGAGCGCGCGGGCCGTGGCAGCGGCGCCTGGCGTCGCCACGGGTGTAGTAGGCGTGGCCGGCGGCGCAGCGGCAGTGGCGGAGGCTGTTGCGGGCGCTGGTGCGGTGGTTTGGGCGAGAGCGGGCGCCTGAACGGGTGTGCGAACATCGGCGCGTAGATCGGCGGGCGCGGCGCCGTTTGTGGCCGGCTGTGGTGGCACGATCGGCGTGGTTTGGGGCAGTGGGAGCGCGTCGGCGCGCTCAGTTTGCGCTAGAGTACCCGGCAGTTCCTGCACTGTGACTGCCGGCACCTGCCCGTTCGGCGCCGCGATGACCGCGGCCAGCTCCGGCCATACGTCTGCAAGCAGCGAGTAAGAGATGTGCGGCAGGTTAGTCTGGCCGATGCGCAAAACCGTGAGGTCGTGCAACAGGACACCCAGGCGCGCCTGTTCCTCGTGCGTGTACTGGGCGGGAGCGCGTTGCATCAGCGGCGCTGCTTCCAATCGCCGCGTGAGTTCCGCCGTCAGAAGGTGCAACGCACCGCCATCCGGCGCCGTGCCGGCCACCTGTGCCCCGGTGTTCTCTGTGCCGAGCATTACCGTCTGTGCTCCCTTCCTTTCATGGTCCGCGACCTACTAGCTACCCCGGTTGCTCGCTGCCGCATCCCGGGTGCTTGACGCCGGACGCCGACGATAGAGCATGCCGCCCAGGGCAAGAACCGCTATGACGAACAGTCCGATGATCCCCGCACTGGCCGCCTGGCTGACCTCGGGCGCGGTGCCGGAGTTGCCCGCATTCGAATTGGCCGTGCTTGTGGCATCAATCTCGCTCACCCGGCCGTCGCCGTCCAGCGTCAGCGCGATGTCGTCGCCGTCCTGTAGATCGGACGCCGTGGCAGTCTTGCCGTCGCGCGAGACCTTGAGGTCTGGGGCTAGGCGGTAATTGTGTATGCCACTCAGGTCCGAGTTCTGAATCGCTATGCCGCCGCCCCAGATGGCCAGCAGAGTAGCGCTGGCTCCCGTCGAAGCCGATCCGGCGCTGCCGGCCGATTCGGGTCCGGAGGCGTCGATTGCCACCAGGTTGCCGCCCGGGTCCAGCGTCGCCGTCACAGCATCTCCGGGCTGCAGCGCGTCCAGCGTTGTCACTCGATTATTGCGAGTAACCCTGGTATCGGGACCCGGATTGAAGTCGCGCTGCGTGCCGTCCGACAACTGTACGCTGACACCGACGTTGTTGGCAACGGTCACTACGCCGTCGAGCAATCTCTCCCCGCCGGCGGGTGATGCGGCGGCTGCCGGCAACGAAAACGCCCCTTGTGCGGTCGGCGTAGCGGCGGCCTCGGTCTCGGTCGCGGCCGGCGTTTCGGTCTGTACCGTCGTGCCGCTGCTGCGGGTCGCTTGCGCGGAGCCGGCCGTTGGCGTTCCCGTGGCTCCCGACGTTTCAGGGCCGGCGGCGTCGACTTCGACGACATTGCCCCGCCCATCGAGCGTGACGGTCAGACCATCGCCCGGCTGGAGCTGGTCGAGGGTCGCCGGCCGGTTATTGCGCGTGACCTTGGCGTCGGGGCCGGGATGGAAGTCGCGCTGGCTGCCATCGGACAGTTGCGCGCTCAGGCGAGTCTTGCTCGACTGCATGACGACACCGTCGAGCAACTGGGTGCCGGTTGCGGTCGGCGACGCATCCTTGGGCAACCGGATGCTCACCTGGCGCGCCGGACCGCGCAGGAAAAGAGGATTGGCCACGTGGGCCGTCGCGGTGTGTGCCCCCTCGCGCGGCAGGATGACGCCTGCCACGCACAGAATAAGGGCAGTAGCAATCCCCGGCACCGTCCCCGTCTTGCGCACGCTTCCCCCGTCAACTGGCCACCGGCACGCCGGCAGAGCCGGTCTGCGGTCCCGCCGTTCAATCTGGGGGTATTGTACGATGTCCGGCCTTCTGCGCCAAATAGCGTGGTGCTGACCGGGATGCGGGGACAGATGAGCATATCCAGTCCGGCGCTCAACCTTTCTTGCGTGCCTTCTTGATGGCCTGGGCCAGGCGTCGCTCGTCCGCCTTGCGGCCCGCTCGGTGTCCGCGATACAGGAGTGGTGGATGGACCACCTGCTTCATGCGCTCCCGATCGCGGCGTTGGTCCCGATTGGTGCCCTTAACGTCGTATTCTTCGTTCATCATCCTGCTCCTCTTATCAGTGTAGCCAGCGGGGCCGGGACATCGTCCCGTTGGCCACGATGTACCCTGCGCCACGCTCGCCCGGTCGTAGCACTTTGGTACAATGGCTGTGCCCGGTGGCCACGGGGACAGACTGGGCCAGGACGAGAGCAGCGGACGCGGTCCACCGCGGTCCCGCCCCGGGCGTGAGGGGCACATCACAAGCAACCAACGACAGGAGGTCACTATGCAGACGCAACACGAATCCACGCTGCCCAGCCGGGAGGAACACCGGCGCGCTCTGGAGGCCGCACGACGGGCGCCGATGCTCCATGTGCCCCGCCACGTCCGGAACGCGCAGGTCGCCGCCCAACTGCACGGCTCCGGCCGGATGGGGCGGGCCAACGCCTGGCTGGCTGTGCGCATCACCAAGAGCGTCGGCACCATGTACTGCGCCTACCTCTTCACCGCGATCGCGCTGGTGGCGCTCCCCTCGGCCATCCACCAGGGTTCTCCGACGGTGCTGGTCAATTGGCTCTCGTCGAACTTCTTGCAGTTGGTGCTGCTGCCCATCATTATCGTGGGCCAGAACGTGATCTCCGCGGCGCAGGATGCGCGGGCGGCGGCCGACCACGAGACCTTGACGGCGCTACACCAAATGAGCGTGCAGGAGTTGCAGATTCTGCAAAACCAGGAAGAAATACTCGAGCTGCTCAAAAGCAAGGCGGTCTGACGGCCTGGAGCGTATCAGCGGGGCCCCCGCTGGGTGCCGGCCGCGGAGGCGCCGGGCTACGTGCGCAGGCAGGTGCGGCACGAGCGAAGCAAGCGCAGGTCCTGGTTGTGCCGGCACCTTGCTCATGGTTATCGACGGTCCGGCGTGTGGTATCATCTTCAGCGGTTGCGTGGAGATGGCACGCTGTGTTCCGGCAGCCATGTTGCGGCTCGTGACGAGCCATGTCGTCTGAGAAAGCAGGAGTGGTGGAAAGAACGATCAGGCCCGCTCGCGTGTACGGCACGGTGCGGTTGCCGGGTGACAAGTCGGTCAGCCATAGGGCCTTGATGTTCGGCGCGCTGGTCCAGGGCGTGAGCCGGGCGCGCAACGTGGCCGATTCGGCGGACTGCCGGGCCACGCGGCGCGTGGTGCAGGCGCTTGGCGTGCGGGTGGATGGCGCCGGACCCGCGGAGGTGCGCATCACCTCGCCGGGTCTGGACGGCCTGGGCGAGCCCCAGGATGTGCTGGATGCGGCCAATTCGGGCACCACGGCCCGCCTGATGGCCGGCATTC
>Ga0209062_1003391_pt1 | contig 18504 bp, 12 predicted proteins | sample Coa_R2_2_FD_187158 | JGI IMG/M metagenome (GOLD analysis project Ga0209062, IMG submission 187158) | Surface soil microbial communities from Centralia Pennsylvania, which are recovering from an underground coalmine fire - Coalmine... | ecosystem: Environmental > Terrestrial > Soil > Unclassified...
CGCGAATAGAGCAGGTGAAGGATGGCGTGAGTGATGCCCCCGATATACTGATCGATGGGAAACCAGTAAGCGACTTTTGCTGTATCGAACGGCGACCAGCTATTGTGCGGATCGCAGTAGCGATAAAAATACCAGGAGGAGTCGACGAACGTATCCATGGTGTCTGTTTCGCGGCGCGCCGGCCCTCCACACGCGGGGCAAGTCGTATTCACAAATTCGGGCGTGGCGGCAAGCGGCGATTCGCCTTCTCCGGTGAGCCTCGGATTCGGCGGAAGGATGACGGGAAGATCGCTGTCGGGGACGGGCACGACGCCATCCTTCGAGCAATAGATCACTGGAATTGGCGTCCCCCAGTAGCGCTGGCGGGATATGCCCCAGTCCCGGAGACGAAAGATCGTCTCACCGCGGCCGACTCCCTGTTTTTCGGCATCGGCGATCATCTTGCGAGCCGCATCGTCGGGAGCAAGCCCGTTGTAAGGCCCGGAGTTGACGAGGCGGCCTTCGTGCTCCTCGTAAGGAGCGGTCATGGTTGCGGAATCGAGCGGCTCGCCGGCAGGCGGCTGAATGACCACGCGAACCGGAATACCATACTTGCGGCAGAATTCGAGATCGCGCTGGTCGTGCGCGGGCACAGCCATGAGCGCGCCGGTGCCGTATTCCATCAAGACGAAATTGCCGACCCAGATGGGAATCTGCTCCTTGGTGAAGGGGTTCACGGCATAACGCCCGGTGAAAAAACCGACCTTTTCCGCGGTGGCCAGGTCTTCGGCTTTGACGGAGGTCCGGCGCATGGCGGCGAGCTTCGACTCCGCGGCGGCGCGCCCGGGCGAGTTCTCCAGCAGCTTGCCCACCGCCGCATGAGTAGGTGCAAGAATGAGTGCGGTTGCGCCATAGATGGTGTCGATCCGCGTGGTGAAAATTTCAATCGGCCCGGCCGCCGCCGGTTCAACCACCGCGAATTTCACCTTCGCGCCTTGCGACTTGCCGATCCAGTTGCGCTGCATGGTGATGACGCGCTCAGGCCAGGCGCCTTCGAGGGTCTTGAGGTCGTCTAGAAGCTGATCGGCATAGGCAGTGGTCTTAAGAAACCACTGTTCGATTTCGCGGGTTTCTACCAGGGTATCTTCGTGCCGCCAGCAGTAACCGTTGACGACTTGCTCGTTGGCCAGCACCGTACAGCACTTCGGGCACCAGTTGACGCGGCTCTTCTTGCGGTAGGCAAGCCCGCGTTCCAGCATGCGCAGGAAAAACCACTGATTCCAGCGATAGTATTCCGGCTCGCAGGTGGAGATTTCGCGGCGCCAGTCGTAGCTGAACCCGAAGCGGCGGAGCGTGCGCTGAAATTCGGCGATGTTGTTATTGGTCCACACGCGGGGATGCGTCTTGTTCTTGATGGCGGCGTTTTCCGCGGGCAGGCCGAAAGCGTCCCAACCCATGGGATGAATCACGTTGAAGCCGCGCATGCGCTTTACCCGAGCGACCACGTCCCCGATGGCGTAATTGCGCATGTGGCCCATGTGCATGGTGCCGCTCGGATAGGGCAGCATTTCGAGAACATAGTACTTGGGCTTGGCGGAGTCGGCTTCGCTTTCAAAGACGCGCTCCTCCGCCCAGCGCTTCTGCCACTTGGCTTCGATTCTTTGGGGGTCGTACCCGGACGCCCCTGGCTGCGCATCCGCGCTCGCGCCCTCTCTCCTGTTCTGCTCCGCCACGCTGCTCTCCGCCCCCTCGTTGCCACTCACGCCGTCCGGGCCAAGAGGCCCGTGCTGCTTAGCGCCTCTTGCGTTTGACCGAACTCTTCTTCGCACCAGCTCGCCGAACAGGCCGCGCCGCGCGGGACCTCGTCCGGTCTTCCGCAGACGCGTACTTCTGGACGCGCGCTTGCCGCGCTTGTGCCGTCCGCTGCTTCACTAACTGGCGCTTAAGCGCCGGAGTGAGCATGGAATAGCCCTTCTCCGCGGGAGGGCCCTCGACGCCCGCGAGCTCCCAAATTCTGGCGACGTTCTTGCGGTCATCGCCCACGTCCTCGACCGGCGTTTCCGCAAGAAAGGCGCGACCAGGCAAGCCTTCCGGCGGCACGGTTCCAAGCCGCGGATGACGCAGGAGCCGCTGGAAAGCCGCGGCGCCGATCTTTCCGCGACCGATGTGCTCATGGCGGTCCACGCGACCGCCGAGAGGCACTTTGGAATCATTCAGGTGAAAAACAGGGACGTTCTCGAGCCCGATAGCCGCGTCAATCTGTGTGATGGTCGAAGCGAGGCCCGCCTCGGTGGTGATGTCGTAGCCGGCGGCCAGCAGATGCGCGGTGTCGAGACATGCGCCGGCGTTGAGCGCAGTTAAGCCGTGAACAATCTCGCCGATTTCCTCGAGACGCCCTCCAAGCGCGTGGCCCATGCCCGCGGTGTTTTCGATGAGAATACGGACGCCTCCGAGGCCGGCGCGCTTTGCGCCGTGCTTGACGCTTTCGATGACCGTAGACAGCGCGCGCTGAACGCTCTCTTCGCCACGCGAGCCCGGGTGCACGACCACGAAATCAGCGCCCAAGGAAGCGGCGCGCACAAGCTCCTCGTAAAATGCTTGAATGGAGCGCGTGCGCAGCATCGGTTGAGCGGCAGCCAGATTGATCAGGTAATTCGCGTGAATGACCAGGGGGCCGAGGCCAAGCTCAGCACGGCGTGCGCGAAAGGCAGCAGCGTCAGCTTCCGGTATTCGTGCCGGACCCCCTTGCCACATCCGGGGGCTGGCCGAAAAGATTTGCAGCGCGTTACAACCGAGCTTTCTTGCTGATTCCAAGGCATTTAGGTAACTGCCGGCAATCGACGTATGAATGCCAATGCGCACGCTACCATCCATCCAGGCAGGAGGGAGCGGCTCTGGCTCTGGCTCCGGACGGTACTCGTCTTCCGGGTCGAACTGCGTATCGAGCAACAAGGGCTGTTCGGGCATGCTCACTCGAAATCCAGTGCTGGTCTTAAACTGGTTATTCTAGCACACGCCCAAAATCAGCCGCGTTTGCGGCCGGTTCACCTGGGAGCCCAGGCCATGCCGTCGGGATCGTTGCCGGTTTCCAGTTTGCCGATAGGCGCGAGTGTCTTCAGATCAAGGACCGCGACGTGATTGTCGCCGCTGACCGCAACATAAGCCTTCGAGCCGTCCGGCGCAATGAGAATGCCTTCACAACTCTTACCCAGCGGCAAGCGCTTGATCAGCGCGCGCGATTTGGCATCAACGACAACCACACTGCCATCGCCGATATCCGAAATGAGAACGCGGGAGCCATCCGGGGTAAATTTCAAGCGATTCGAGTGCTGAGTGTGAATAGCAATGGTGTCACTGACTTTCTTTGTGCTCACGTCAATGATCGAGACGGTTCCGTCCCCGGAGTTCGCGACCCACAGCTCCCTTCCATCCGGCGAGAGCGACGAGCCTTCCGGGCCTTGGCCGACGGGGATGACCGTGGCATTCCATCCGCCGCGGGCATTGCTTTTTTCAATGGCGGACACGGAATTGGAACCGATGTTGATGGCGAAGATGATGCTGAGGTCCCGGGTAAGCACGACCATGTGCGTGACGTTCTGGCCGGTGCCCATGAGCCAGTCCAGTTTGTTCTCGGCGGCGTCATAGCGGGCGATGACTTTGCTAACCTCCGCAGTGAAGTAGGCTTTGCCGTCCGCCGAGGCAACGCCGTGCGGTCCGCGAAGCGGGCTGATGTCCACGCGGTGAAGCTCGCGCCGGGCGGCTAAATCAATCACAGAAATGGTGTTGCCATCGCCGCGAGGGCCGTAATTGGTCACGAACGCGAGCTTGCCGTCTGCCGACACGGCAACTTCGTGAGGCTGCTCTCCAGTGGGAACTTTTGCCGCGATTTTTCCAGTCTCCGGGTCCACGATCGCGAGGTTGCTATCGGCCTTATTGAGAACCAGAAGCACGGGTTTGGACGTCTGCGCGAAAACCGAAGCAGCATAGCCAGTGAGAAATGCGCCGAGGATTATGCGATGGCTCAGGTTGCGCCGCGATCGAGAAGTCATGTTCGTAGCTCCTGGCTCGTCCATTCCAATGACAAGCGCGAAACATTGAATCCCAAGGTGCCTTCTTTTTCAACAGGCAACCCGAAGGTAACGTCCGGCTTAAGGAGACATCACAGTCGCACAATTCCGCGGAGAGGCTCCGGTATTCGCTTTACTTTGCCTTCCGCGACACGGTAGGCTGCAACCGCCTCAGCCTTGTTCCAAGTCGAATCAGCATTCACCGGTATTTTGGTCGCGCGAGGTCCCGTGCCACATCGCTATGTTGTTCTCCGCTCGTTGCCCGACGGAAGTTCCACGCAAATTCAGGAGTGTCCGGATCTCGAGAGCGCCAAGGCGGCCACCGAGCGTTGCGCCCGCCGCGAGCACGGCTACTTTTTTGTGCAGGACCGTGAGAGCAAGAGCGTTGTGTACGTTTACAGCCTTAAGCCTCTACAGCGCAAAGATCCGCCATAAGAGCTTCGCAGCCGCTTGCAGGCGGCGTTTGGCGCCCGGCGAGGTTACTTTTCCCGCGCTAATCTAAATCGCGCAGGATGAAAGAGCAAGACGCGCGGATACGCTCCCTTCGGGCATGATCCACGCAGGCGAGTGCTTTTTCCGGAACTGCAACGGATTTAACGGCTGCCCCCCGGACCTTGCGATCCCTGGCTGGAACCTGCGGGCGCATAGACGGTGACTTGAACGCGGCGGTTTTCCGAACGCTCTTGCCGGGTCTTTTGGCTGTTCACCGGCTTTTCCTCGCCCAGCCCCACGATCTGCACGCGGTAGGCCGGCAGATTGTATTGCGTGATGAGATAGTTCTGAACCGCGATAGCGCGGCGGCGGCTGAGGTTCAGGTTATATTCCGGGTCGCCGATCTTGTCGGTGAAGCCTTCGACGGAGACGAAGTAGCGCTGCGCGTTTTGCACATGCCCCTGAACCGCTTCATTGAGCTTTTGCTTGGCTTCGTCGCTGAGCTTCGCAGAGTTGAATTGAAAGAGCACAGTGACGTCGCCAACGGACTTGTAGTTGTCGAGATTCGCTATCTTGTCGTTGAATTCGTTGCGCGTGCTGGAGAGATCGCTGCTCAACTGATCGGTCTTTTTGTTGAGCGCCGAGGCCTGTCCAGCGGCCTCATTGGCCTTGGAATCAGCCGCATCCGCTTTCTCCTGAGCAGCGCTGATCTTGGTTTCGGCAGTGTCCAACTGCTTTTGTGTAGCCTCTTGCTGCTGCTGGACCTGATTAAGTTTCTGCTGAACCGGATCGACTTGTTGCCCAACATACTTCTTTGTTGCACAGCCCGAGAGCACCACAGCTCCGGCCAGCAAGGCCAGTTCGATACCGCGCCTCATATTCGTAAGTCCTCCATTTGCTTCTGCGTGCATACCAGCGTGTGTTCGCTCCCTAGGTGAAGGCTGGATCGAAGGGGGCTGGGCGGCTCTTCGAGGAAACTCGTTCTGCGGAGGGGAGCGACCGCCCGCGCAGTGGAGCTATCTTAATCGAGAAATTCGCGATTTGCCAAGACTTCTCGCCGGCGCGGCGAGCCCCTTCTCCGGCCCCGTGGATTTCCATTTCGCAGGCAGTCACGCCAGCGCATCAATCGGGCATGTTTCTTGCACGCGCCCAGCACAGATCTCGCGCGCTGTTCCGCGCCGGCGCGCAGGCGCTACACGGAATGCCGTATGGACAGGCTCTTCTAAATAGCCCTTTAGACGGCTATGATTCGGCGCGAACGGCGGCTTGTGGTATCTTTTCCGGTTATTTCGGCGCGAAGGTTTCGCGCGGAGCGCGCCACGCGATTGCGGTTATCCCGGAGGACACCTGTTCATGAGGAATTCGTACAACGGCCAGCCCATTCCCGCGGAAGGAAAGCCCATCGGCTACAGCAACGGCGAATTGCAAGTGCCGGACGCGCCCATTCTCCCGTTCATTGAAGGTGATGGAACCGGACGCGACATCTGGAAAGCGTCCCGGCGCGTTTTTGATGCCGCGGTCGAGCATGCGTACGGCGGACGCCGGCGGGTCGCGTGGTTCGAAGTCTTCGCGGGAGAGAAGGCATTCAATACGTTCGGGGAATGGCTGCCGAACGACACCGTGGACGCAATCCGCGACTTTCGCGTGGCAATCAAAGGACCGCTGACAACGCCGGTCGGCGGCGGGATTCGCTCGCTGAATGTGGCGCTCCGGCAGATTCTGGATCTGTACGCCTGCGTCCGGCCGGTGCGGTATTTCGAGGGCGTACCTTCTCCCGTGCGGCATCCCGAGAAAATGGACGTGGTGATTTTTCGCGAGAATACGGAGGATGTGTACATCGGCATTGAGTGGAAATCCGGCACGCCGGAAGCGAAGAAGTTGCTGGAATTCCTGAACAACGACATGCTGAAGGACGGCAAGAAGCAAGTGCGCTGGGATTCCGGCGTGAGCATCAAGCCGATTTCTCCGACGGGAACCAAACGGCTCGTGCGCCGGGCGATCAAATACGCTCTCGAGACGAAACGGCCCAGCGTGACCCTGGTGCACAAGGGAAATATTCAAAAATTCACGGAAGGAGCCTTTCGCGATTGGGGCTACGAACTGGCCCGCGAGGAGTTCCGGGCGCAAACCGTCACGGAGCGCGAAAGCTGGATCATCGATAATTTGGACAAGAACGCACAGCTCACCGTGGAACAGAACGCCGCGATGATCGAGCCGGGGCTCGAGCAAGCGACTCCAGCCTTCAAGAAGACGATCTACGACGAAGTGAAGCAGACGCTCGATGCGATTTATCCAACGCACGGCAAGGGGCAGTGGAAACGCAAGCTCCTCATCAACGATCGCATCGCGGATTCCGTCTTTCAGCAAGTGCTGATGCGCGCGGATGAATACAGCGTGCTGGCCACACCCAACCTCAACGGAGATTATCTTTCCGACGCGTGCGCGGCGCAGGTGGGCGGCTTGGGAATGGCGCCGGGATCAAACGTTGGCGACGGCTTTGGCGTCTTCGAAGCCACGCATGGAACCGCGCCGAAGTACGCCGATAAGGACGTGATCAATCCAAGTTCCGTGATGCTGTCCGGAGCGATGATGTTCGAGTTCCTGGGCTGGAAGGAAGCGGCAAAGCTGATCGAGGACGGCATCGCGCGAACGATTCAGCAGAAGCGAGTAACCTACGACCTGGAACGGCTGATGCCCGGCGCGACAAAAGTGGGCACAGCCGCATTTGCCACCGCGATCATCGAGAACATGCAAGGACAAGCGGTCGCCCGCTGATTGAACCCAACGAAAGCACCCAGTTTCAAGGAGAAGCAGAATGAGCCGGAAGAAAGTCACAGTTGTGGGCGGTGGATTTGTGGGGTCAACGACGGCGCAACGCATCGTTGACCGGGAACTCGCGGACGTGGTGCTCACCGACATCCTCGACGGGCCCCCCGCGGGAAAAGCACTGGACATGCTCGAATCCGCCCCGATTACGCGAACGGACGCCCATGCTGCGGGCATTTCCACCGCTTCGGGCGACTATTCCGCAACGGCCGGCAGCGATGTCGTGGTGATTACCGCGGGCTTTCCGCGCAAGCCCGGCATGAGCCGCGATGACCTGCTGAAGGCGAACTACGACGTGGTGAAAGCCGTGGTCGAGCAAATTGTGAAGCACTCGCCCCACTGCATCATCATCGTCGTCACCAACCCCCTCGACGCAATGGCGCAAGCGGCTTTCAGAATCAGCGGCTTCCCGAAAAATCGCGTCCTGGGAATGGCCGGCGTGCTCGATTCGGCGCGCATGAGCGCGTTCGTGGCCATGGAGTGCAAGGTCAGCGTCGAAAACGTCCACTCCTTCGTCCTCGGCGGGCATGGCGACGATATGGTGCCCCTGCCGCGCTATTCGACTGTTGCGGGTATTCCCTTGCCGGACCTGCTGCCGCAGGACCGCATTGAAGCGATTGTCCAGCGCACCCGCAAAGGCGGCGCGGAAATCGTAAACCTGCTGAAAACGGGGTCGGCCTACTATGCCCCTTCCGCCGCCGCGGCCGAAATGGTGGAAGCGATTCTAAAAGACAAAAAGAAGATTCTGCCCTGCGCGGTGTATCTCGAGGGCGAATATGGCATCAAGGGGCTTTTCGTGGGTGTACCCGTGAAGCTCGGCGCAAACGGCGTGGAAGAAATCATCCAAATCAAGCTGACCGGGGAAGAGAATGCGGCGCTGCAAAAGTCGGCCGCTTCGGTGCGTGAGCTCGTAACTGTCCTCGGGATTTGAGCGCGGATAAATCCTCACCAGGGCAGATGCCTCAGGAAAGCCGCGCGAATGAGCAGGGCCGCAAGGACCGCGAGCAGGGTCGCCACACCGTCAATCGAAATGCGCCACTGCTTGGTGGCGGGTGCCGGCGGAATCGTTCGCACGTTTCGCTCCTCCTTTTAAATGACGGCGATGCCGTTCCTCGCGCTCTCATCCCACTCCCGCAAGATGCCGGAACCTGGTTTCGCCAGTTCCCGCGACGCAACGCGGCCAACGACCAGCAGCGCGGGCGCGGGTAACTTGCTGATGAACGGAAGGCTTGCAATGCTCGTCCACCGGATTTCCTGACGTTCGTTCGTGGCCTCCGAAACGATCAGGCACGGAGTTTCGGCGGGGAGGCCGCACTCGCGTAACCGAGCGGCAACCTCCCCGTAATCGGGGCCTGGCATGTAGAGCACGAGGGTGGTCGTGCCGGTGACCGCGCCCCAATCCATCGCCCCGGCCTCCGGGCCTCGCGAAAACGTGCTGAAGAGAACCTGCGACGCGGCGCGGCGGTCCGTGAGCGAAATCCCGGCAGCGGCCGCCGCCCCGAGCGCCGCGGTGATGCCGGGAACGATCTCGTACGGCACACCTGCCTCTCGAAGCGCGGAGATTTCCTCGCCGGCGCGGCCGAAAATCGATGGGTCGCCACCCTTCAGCCGAACCACCACGGAAAACTCGCGCGAATAGGCAACCAGCAGTGAATTGATTTCGCTTTGCGTGAGCAACTTGCTGCCCGCCCGCTTGCCCACATCAATCACTTGAGCGGCCGGCGAAATCAGCGCTAGCACTCCCCTGCCAACGAGCGAATCATGCAGCACGACATCGGCACGCGCCAGCAGCCGGCTTGCCTTTACCGTAAGGAGTTCGGGATCGCCCGGTCCTGCTCCGGCCAGATAGACCTTCCCGTTCGCGCAGGGCGTCGCCGAAGATTCCCGAAGCGCTATGCCCGCGCGCGCCGTTTCGGGCTTGCTTCGGCGAAATTCTTCCATGCTGGCGCGCGTCGCGAGCTCATGCAGCGTTGCCTTCGTCTGTTCCGGATCGCGCGAAGCGGCCCGCAGTTGCTCGCGCTGCTTCCCCAGCCAATCGAGCCACGCCGCATAATCTTCCCCGTACTCACGCTCCAATTCCCTGCGAATGCGCTGCGCCAAAGCCGGGCTTTTGCCGTTCGTCGAAATGGCGATTTGCAGATCGCCGCGCTTCACCACCGCGCCGGAGTAAAAATGGCAGTTCTTGTTGTCGTCCACGGCGTTGCAGAGAATGCCGCGCGCTTCCGCTTCGCGGTACACAGCGCCGTTTACGCCGGCTGCAGGCGTCGCTGCAATCACCAGCTGCGAGCCTTCCAGGTCTCCAGCCTCGAATCTCCTCGCCTTCCAGCGAACGCGCCCCGCGCGCGCCCACTCGGCGATCTGCGGCGTCACTTCCGGCGCGACCACGCACACATCCGCGCCCGCATCCAGCAACGCGCCCAGCTTTCCTTCCGCAATGGCTCCGCCCCCAACCACAACAACGGTTCGGCCGTCGAGCTTCAGAAAAATGGGAAGCAGGGTCATTAGCCTTCCACCCCTTGCGGAACGGACGTCACAGCAAAATTGCGCTCCACAGGCGCGACAAAGGTTCCAGACAGCAAGCCGCGAATTTCCTCCGTGGTATGCCGCGCGAAAAACGCGCGCAAGGTCTCACCCGCGGCCTTCAAAGCGTTGTAGCCGTGCAGCAGCCGTTCAATCGCATCAGGCACTTCCGAAGCCGCGCACCGATAGCCCACTGCGCGCGCGATAGAAGCGAACTGCCCGGAGCCTCCACCGACGGTGAAATAATAGGCGTCCACCATATGGCCATTCACTTTGGCCTTCTTGCCCTCGAGGCCGATGTCCGCAATCCAGTGCTGCCCGCAACTATTCGGGCAGCCCGTGATATGCAGCTTGATTTGCTCCTGAAACCCCGGAAGGCGATCCTCGAGTTCATCCGCGAGCCAGCGCGCAAACCCTTTTGTCTCCGTCAATGCCAGCTTGCAGAACTCCGAGCCCGTGCATGCAATGGTCCCGCGCGCGAATGGCGAAGCCGTGACCGGCAGTCCCGCGTGTTCCAGTTCCTTCGCCACCAGCGGCGCATTCTCCCGCTGGATGTTCGCAAGCACCAGATTCTGCATGATCGTCGTCCGCAGGCGGCCGTCGCCAAAGCGATCCGCCAAATCCGCGGCGGCGCGCAACTGTGCCGGAGTGATGCGGCCACGCAGGACCGAGCCACCGATGTACGCCAGCCCCTCTTGTTTCTGCGCGTGGATTCCGACGTGATCGCGGCAGACATCGGCCGGTGGTTCTTCCGGAACGGCGCGGTCGAAGCGAAAGCCCACAAGGCGTTCGAGTTCGTCCAGAAACCGTTCCGCCGTCCATCCGTGCTCCAGAAACAAAAATTTCAGCCGCGCCTTTTCCCTGCTCTGCCGCAGCGCTTGGCTGCCGCGAAAGATTTCCGCGACGCCGCGCGCCGTCGCCACAACCTGCTCGGGCCGCACAAAAACATCCAGCCGCACCGCCAGATGCGGATGCGTCGAGAGCCCGCCGCCAACCCGCAGCGAAAATCCGGTTTCCACCGTGCCATTCCGGCGGCGCGTCACAGCCGTGAACCCAGCGTCGTTTATCTCGGGATAGGTGCACCAGTGACGGCACCCGGTGATCGACATTTTGAATTTGCGCGGCAAATTGTAGAACGCGTCATTCCCGCCGAGCTCCCGGTCCATGGCCAGCGCCAGTGGCGATGCATCCACGATCTCGTCCGCATCCAGCCCCGCGAGCGGGCAGCCGGTCACGTTCCGCGCAACGTCTCCACAGGCACCCTTGGTTGTAAGCCCCGCACTCCATAGGCGCTCGAAAATCTCTGGAAGAGACTCGAGCGTCACCCAATGAAGCTGGACATTTTGGCGCACGGTGATATCCGCCAGGCCTCGCGCGTGTTTCTCCGAAAGGTCCGCGACGGTTCTCGCTTGATCGGAGGCCAGCATTCCATTGGGAATGCGAATCCGCACCATGAAAAAGGGAGTCGCCTTACCCTCGCCGTTCTGGCCGCCCAACACACCGGTCCCATCCCCCTGGGTATACACGCCCCAGGTCCGGAAATAGGTGCTTAGCCACTCCGGCGGCACGGACGACCGGCCCAACCGGGCAAACTCGCGGATTTCGTCAAACGCTTGCCAGGCGTTCTTTTCCCGCTTTAGCCGCTCGACCCGCTGCGCCTTGGTTTCCACGATTGTGCCCATCGCTCTCGCCAAAAACAAAGGCCCGCGTATCCAGTTCTCTGGAACGCGGGCCTCGGAAGTCGCTGATTCTGCTTAGCTTAAGTCCGTAAGCGCCGATTGCCAGAGATGTCCCTCAGACGACACGCAGCTTTGCGTGAAACCGAGCAGCACATCAACTGGCGAAATACCCTCATCGAAGTAGACATTACGGTACGCGCGGCAACGATGTCAACTGAATTCTTTGCATCGGTCCGATTCCATTCCTCGATGCTGGCCAGCACCCGCGCGCTAGCTCAAGTACCGCCACTCCCCCCAGCTCTTTTCAAACGAGGCTTTCGGCTTACGGCAGATGTATATGGTAAGGTCAGACTCCTCCGGCATCGCGTGGGGCGGGTCGGCCACGTCAACGGGCCGCACATCACCGAAGAACCGTTCCAGTTGGGCTCGCTCAAATCCAATGGCTAGAACGGTTTCCGCCGAATGTCCCCGCGGACCCCAGAACCCATACTGGTTATGTCCGCTGATCGCATGGGGCAGTCCATACCGTGCCCCGAGGTAGTCGATCGCACCCGCCTCCCCATAGTTATAAGCGAGGATGGTGGCTCGCCCGCGCTCAGCCGCCGGCAACCCGTCGTAGGCACGTGCCATGCTGGCGACCTGCTCCTGCCAGCCGAACATATCCCCGAAAATCTGCGGCAAGTCGCCTTGCGGCACGTTTTCGACGTGCACCGCCCGCACATCCCAGAACCGGCAGTAAGACACCGCGGCATCAACGGGCAGGATGGGCATCGCTAGCGGCGCCGCCACGATTCCAGCAACCGCAACGGCACCGACTACGGTCGGCCTCACCCATTGCCAGGCCGCTCGCAGGTCCAAACGCTCAAGCCAGACCGCGCCCGCAGCCAGCAGCATCACATAGGCCGGGCCCAGGTAATAGATTTTCCCGTGCAGCGCCATCATTTCGATCAGCATCACGAGATACGCCCATCCGAGCACGGCGTATTTCTTTCCCCGCGAATTGCCCAGAAGAAAAAGGAGTCCCGCGATCCAGATAGGCACAGCCACCGGATTGGTCAGTAAGCCCTGCTCGAGAACGTACGCCAGGGGCGAAACGACTACATACTTCACACCCGCCACGGCGTGATAAAGCGCGAGCGTCGGCCACCCGTTGCGGATCTCCCAAAGCAGATTCGGCAGGAAAAACAAGAAGGCGATCGCCGCCGCGAGCCACACCCAAATGCGCAGAAACTCTCGCCGCATAGGCGTAAGCAGCAGTCCTGCCGCGATTCCCGAGCCAAACATCAGCATGGAATGCTTATTGAGGATGCCAACGCCCGCCACTGCCCCGAAGGCGATCCACAGCCGCGAATCGCCTCTATTAGCAATCCGCAGGACGATGGCCGCGCACAACATCCAGAAGACCGGCTCGAACGCGTTCATCGAGAAAAAATTGTCGAAGGTGAGATAGATCGGCGCCAGCAAGACCGTCAGCGCGGCCAGGGATTGTCCAAAGCGCCGGCCGCCCATTTCGCGAGCGATCCAGCCGGCCAGATAGACCTTGACTCCGGCCGACAGCGCCGGCAGCGACCTAAGCGCAAACAGCGAGTCGCCCAGCGTCTTGCGGCTTAACTGGGCAAGCCAAGGCGCCAGGGGCGCGTGATCCACGTATCCCCAAGCAGGATGCTGTCCGCAGGCCGCATAGTAGAATTCGTCGCGAAAATAGCCATACCGCCCGTCGAAGATTACATGAATGGCTATGGCCAGCACCGAAAGGCCGGCGACCCAGGCGGAAATTGGAGCCGGACCGGCGAAGCCACTCTGTCCTTCTCGAACGACGGCGGCGGCCCTGGAGTTCGGGGGTATCAGTACCGGGGAGGCGTGTGCTCCAGGAGACAAGGTCGGTTGCGCTCGCGATAAGAGAATAACAGAGAACGGGGCCTTTCTGGCGCGCGCGAATGTTTAGTTCATGACTTCGCGTTAGGTCCTCGCGGCGCAGGCCGCGTGGCAACCTGCGCGCCTTCAAGGCGCCTTTGAGGCAGTAGCCTTGGATGAAGGCGGCTTTACCGCAGTCCGGGAAGGAAGGACCAGCGTAGCGGACTTAATCTCGTCCAGCTTAGGAAAGCCCTTTTCCAAATAGGATTTCCCTTGCTTCGAGATTAGGTCTTGGTTCGGACCCGCGTCGCCATACCCGCTGTAGAGCGCCGATACGACCTTCATGCCCTCTTCATCCACTACCCCGAATGGCGCGAAGCCCATCCCGTCAAGCCGCGCGTTGTCCTTCAGGTTGATGAAGACTTGCGTGGTCCGCGTATTCGGTCCGGAGGTTGCGAACGTCACATATCCCCTTTTGTTGCTCTGTGTAACGGGATCGTCGGGAATTTCCGTGTGCTCCCAGGCGGCCGATACCGGCGGGTATGCACTGATACCGAATTGCACCACGAAATCCGGCACCACGCGAAAGAAACTCCCGTTGTCATAGAAATGATGCCGGACCAGGTTGTAAAAGCGGTCCGCGCCGAGCGGTGCCCAAGCGCGCGTCACTTCGATGGTAAAGTCTCCCTTCGTCGTCACAAACCGCACCTTGTAGCTCTCCGGCGCCTTCAGTTTCAGCATAGACGGCCGCAGGAGCGTCCGGTCGTACGCGCTGTGAGCAGCGACCGGCTTTTTTGTGTTTGTCGCTGCCTTCGCAGGTCCGGAATTCGGCGTCTGGGCAAACGCAAAAGCCGCGGCCAGGGCCGCGCCGCCCAAAATTACTCCTGAAATCTGCTTAATCACGATTCTCTTCCTCGTCCGTGTGAAATTGCCCTGGGCCGGTGGGCGATTATTCTTGCGCCGAGCCGTTCAGCTCGCGGCTGACACGCTCGACCTCCGTCATCACACGCAACGTATTTTCGCCCAAAATTTCCTGTACGTCACGCTCGGAATACCCTCTTTTCAGCAGCTCTTGCGTGATCTTCGGCAAGTCGGAAGCGTCTTCCATGCCAAAGGGCATGTTGGCGCCGTCAAAGTCCGATCCCAGACCGACGTGCTCGGCGCCGGCCAGCTTCACGGCATGATCGATATGCTCGATGATTTTTGTCCAATCCACGCGCGGCAGCTTCCCTTGGGCGACATATTCGCGCGTCAGCCGGTCGCCTTCGAGCAACTGGCAGGCTTCATCATCGCCGCATTTCGCGTGCACTTGCCTTGCAATTGCCTCATTGACCGCCGGATCGCTTCTCTCGGCATTGCGAAACTCCTGGCTCAAAAACCCCACGTGATAGTTGATCTGGATAACGCCGCCCTTTGCCGCCAGGTCTTTGATCATCTGGTCTGTCATATTGCGTGGCGCATCGCAGATAGCCCGGCAAGAAGAATGGGATGCGATCATCGGGGCTTTGCTTACGGCCAGCGCGTCGTAAAAGGTTTTGTCGCTCACGTGCGAAATGTCCACGATCATCCCGAGCCGGTTCATTTCGCGGACGACTTCCTTGCCGAAGTCCGTCAGTCCGTTGTGCTCCGCTTTGTCGGTGGAGGAATCGGCCCATTCATCGTTGCCGCTGTGCGTCAGCGTCATGTAACGCACTCCCATCGCCGCGAACGTTCGCAGAACGCTCAGATCGTTCGCGATCATGTGACCGCCTTCCACGCCCATCAGCACCGCGATTTTCCCTTCCCTCCGAGCGGCGCGGATCTCGGCCGCCGTTGTCGCCAGCGCCAAGTCCCGCGGATGGCGGCGCACCGCTTCCCGAACCGCGTCGATCTGATCGAGCGCGCGCTTGACCGCTTCCGGTCCCGTGATTTTGCTCGGAATCCAGATGGAGAAGAAGATGCCACCCAGGTTACCGGCCTTCATTCGCGGAATATCGATGCTGCCGGTCTCGTTTCGCGCGCCAATATCGAATTTGCCGTCCAGCAGCCGCTGGGTTGTGTCGTCGTGCGTGTCAATAATGATGGATGAAAAATGCAGTTTCTTCGCCCGTGCAACCCCGTCATCCGCTCTCATCGCACCCGCCAGCACTATTCCGCCGGCGGCACAGGCCGCGGCGATATGACCAAGAGTGAAGCGCCTCATTGTCGGTCCGCCCCGCGCTGCTCAGCCAGCATTTCCCGGCTGACCCGCTCCGTCTGCTCCATTACGCGCAGCGCATTGCCCCCGAGAATCTTCTGGATATCCGCGTCGCTGTAACCTTTGCGCACCAGTGCTTCCGTGATTTGCGGCAGGTGCGTGCAATCCTCCATACCCTCCGGCATTGTGGCGCCATCAAAGTCCGACCCCAGCCCGACGTGGTCCGCCCCGGCCAGCTTCACCGCGTGATCAATGTGGTCGACGATGCGCTCCCAGCTCACACGCGGCAGCTTGCCCTCTGCCGTCAGCTGCCTCTGCGCCTCGGTGACCTTTTTCTCGACGCACGCCTCGTCGTGGTTGCAATCCTTCTCAAACTGATTGATCTGCGCCACAACGCCGCCGGAAATCTTGTCGGATGCGTCCTTGTACGCCTGGTCGATGAAGCTTTTCTCGTAGTTGATCTGGATCACTCCGCCCTTGGCCGCGAGCGCCTTGATCATGTCGTCGCTCATATCCCGCGGATGATTGCACAGCGCCCGGCACGAGGAATGCGAGGCGATCAGCGGCGCCCGGCTGACTTCCAGCGCGTCGTAAAACGTCTTGTCGCTCACGTGCGAAATGTCCACCATGATTCCCTGACGGTTCATCTCCCGCACGATTTCCTTGCCGAAATCCGTGAGGCCGTTGTGCGCCGGCTTGTCCGTAGAAGAATCCGCCCATTCGTCGTTATAGAAATGCGAAAGCGTCATGTAGCGGACGCCGAGGTCGCTGAAAATCCGGAGCACGTGAATATCGTTGCCAATCATGTGGCCGCCCTCGACCCCGATAAGAGCGGCGATTTTGCCTTGCGCGTGGATCCGCCGCACATCCGCCGCAGTTCGCGCGAGCTCCATGTCCGAGGAATTGCGCAGCACGGCCTTCCGAATCATGTCGATTTGGTCCAGCGCTTTCTGCACCGCCGGCGGCCCAAGGATTCGGCCATCTATCCACACGGAGAAGAAGATGGCATTCATCCCGCCTTCCTTCATCCGCGGGATGTCAATGCTGCCCTCCGCATTGCGCTTTCCCAAGTCGAAATCCTTGGAGAAAAAGCGCTGTGTAGTGTCGTCGTGCGTGTCCAGAACAATAGAGGAAAAGTGCAGCTTGTGAGCGCGCTCCGCCAAGGCATCCCCCGCGCTCGGCCGGCTGAGCAAAATTGCCGTTCCGGACAAACAGAGCAGCACCGCGGCGCGAAACCGACGCATACATCCCCCTCGCGCAGCCGGCCTGGCTGCGCACCACAAGCCGGCCACACGACAAATCGTGCGCCGCCTGCGCCATGCCGAAATGAACCGGAGATTCTACCCTATTAGCCAGCCCAGCAGCGCTTGTTTCCACGCCTGGCGGTTTACTTCGGCAAGAGACTCCGTCAGCGGGATTTCCTTCGGGCAGACCCTCACGCAGTTCTGCGCGTTCCCGCAGTCCTCGATTCCGCCGTTGCCCATCGCCGCCCGGATGCGTTCCGCGGCATTTAGCTTTCCGGTTGGGTGCATATTGAAGAGCCGCACCTGGCTGAAGATCGCGGCGCCCATAAAGGCGCTGTGCTCGTTCACCTGCGGGCACGCCTCCAGGCAGCTTCCACAGGTGATGCAGCGAGAGAGCGGATAACCCTTCTCCTGCTCGCTCGGCGCCATACGCGGCCCTTCGCCCAAATCATACGTGCCGTCGATGGGAATCCACGCCTTCACGCGCTTCAAGCTCTCGAACATGAACTGCCGGTCGACCGCCAAATCCCGCACGACGGGAAATTTCGAGAGCGGCTCAATTCGGATGGGTTGTTCCAACTCGTCGACCAGAGCCGAGCACGCCATGCGCGGCCTGCCGTTGATGAGCATGGCGCAAGAACCGCAGACTTCTTCCAGACAATTGGAGTCGTAACTGATTGGCGTTGTCGCGTTCCCTTCCCGCGTGACCGGATTCTCCGCGATATCCCTCAGGCAGATAATCACATTCATCGAGGGCCGCCACTTCAGGGCAAACTCCTCCCATCGGGGTTTGCTCTCCGGGCTTGCTTGCCGCTTGACCCTGACAATCACTTGCTTCTGCTCGGCCATGGCTCCTCGCGCCTATTTCGCCGCGTCGTATCGCCGCGGACGCGGCTTGATCAACGATGTATCCACCGGCTCATAATTCAATTGAATCTGCCCGTCCACCCATTTCGCGCGCGTCGTTTTCAGCCAGTTGGCATCGTCGCGTTCGGGAAACTCCGGCTTGTAGTGCGCGCCGCGCGATTCGTTCCGGCAATAGGCGCCGAGCGTAATCACGCGAGCCAGAATCAGCATGTTGCCCAGCTCGCGCGTGAAGTTCAGCGTTTGGTTCGACCACCGCGTCCGGTCGCGCAAGCTGATTTTGCGATAGCGCCCTTGCAATTCCTGGATGGCCCCGTCCGCCGCCAGCAGGTCCTTATTCACCCGCGTCACTGTGACGTGTTCCGTCATGATCTCGCCGAGTTCCCGCCAAATCGTGATCGGATTCTCCTCGCCTTCTTGTGCGATCAGCCGCTGGTTCAGTTCCTCCTGGCGTCTCTTTTCGCGCTCGAAAATCGCCGGGGAAGCCGACTCGCTTCCCTTCTCCAGATTCTTCGCGTATTTCACCGCCGAGGGCCCCGCCAGCCCGCCCCCGAAGATGCAGGAGACCAGCGAATTTGCGCCCAGCCGGTTGGCCCCGTGATACTGATATTCGCATTCGCCCGCCGCGAATATTCCCGGCACATTCGTCGCTTGATCCTCGCCATTCACCCACAAGCCGCCCATCGTGTAATGCATCCCCGGAAAAACCTTCATCGGCTCTTCACGTGGATCAACACCCACAAACTTCTGGTAAATCTCCAGAATCCCTTCCAGTTTCCGGTCCAGCGTTTCTCGCGGAATGTGGCTCACGTCCAGATAGACCGCCGCTTGCCCGTTCAGGCCCAGCTTCTCCTGATACACGA
>Ga0209062_1003393_pt1 | contig 18497 bp, 18 predicted proteins | sample Coa_R2_2_FD_187158 | JGI IMG/M metagenome (GOLD analysis project Ga0209062, IMG submission 187158) | Surface soil microbial communities from Centralia Pennsylvania, which are recovering from an underground coalmine fire - Coalmine... | ecosystem: Environmental > Terrestrial > Soil > Unclassified...
CGGCCCGGTCGATATCACGCGCTGATCGGCAGCGAGCTCGATGGTCGACGAGGTGAAGCTGTTTTCCTGGAAGACACGGAAAATACCGAGCCAGCCAAGCAGCATGAGCAAGTTGCCTGCGACAGCGACTGCGGCCGGCATGTGCGACCAGCCAAATCGATGGTCGAGGCCGGCCACGATCAGGAGCGCAACGAACCCTGCCGAGGCGATCGACATGATCACCTTTTGGGTCGGCTCCTTCTCGGCCCAAGGGCCGCCGCGCATCCGCCGCGCCAACAGTGCCGGGTCGCGCCTCGCAAGGTAGAGCGTGATCACGATCGATGCGCTGAAATAGCAGATCAGAAACAGCCAACCTTGCCAATAGTGCAGCGTCCCCGCCGCCCCGAAGATCCCGGCGGCCATGACCAGCACCAGCATGACGAGGCCGATGAAGGCTCTCAGATTCAGCGCACGCATCTTGCCTTTGTAGCACGGGATGGTGGCGCCGAACGCAAACCTCACGCGTTCGTCATTGCTGCTTTTCCCAGAACGACAGCAGGCCCTGCGAAGCGGAACCGCCGATCACACAGGGAATACCGACCGCGACCGCGCCGAGCGCGGCGGCCGAAACGCAGCCCAGCGCCACAGCGCCGACGCCGACCTGTCCCCAGAAATCGAGGTTGCGGCGCGAATCCGATCCCTTGGTCTTGAGCTCATCGACCGCAGCCAGCGCATCCTTGCGCACCGCTGCGAGTTGCACCGTGTCGGCCGCCTCGATCACCTCCGCAAGCGGCGCCTTGATCGGGGCCGGCTGGTTCGCAAGCTCGCTGCGCAGGAATTCGCGCAGACTGGAATCGCGCACCGCATAGCTGGCAAGAGTGTACCGCGCCATGCTGCCGACGGTCAGCTTGTCGATGGTGTCGCGGCTCTTCGACCACGGCAGCATCTGCATGATGCGCAGGACCGGCAGATGCGAGCCGGTCGCGAAGTAATAGCCCCACAACGTATCCAGCAAATCCTGGTTGCCGGCATAGCTCAAGGTCGTGTCGAGCTTCTTCTCCTCCTTCTTGAAAGGATTTTTGGTGAAAACGGCGCGGAGCTTATCGAATGCGCCGGGCTTGGCTTCCTCGAGCGGAATCTCCCAGAGGGTCGGCAGCTTGCTGGAGAGATAAGCCTCGATCATGACGCGGCGCTCCGGCATTTTCGGCTCGATCTTGCGCAAAAGATTGCGCCAGTCCGGCAGGCCCGAATAGGCGATCGCACGCACAATCACCCACTCGTCCTCGGGCGGCACCGGGAAAAAGCTGTTGACGAGCTGCTCGGCCTTGGCCGAGTTCGATCCAATCGCGCCGGCAATGAAGCCGAGATAGATGCCGGCATTCTCCGGCTCGCGGAAAGTCTGCGTGTGAAACAGCACGCGCACAGCTGCCGGCACATGCGCGTAGTCCGGTTTGGCGCGGTAGTTGTAGATCCATTGCTGGACCACGCCGAGCGAAGCGTGCGGATCGATGTCCGGCGCGATGGCGGCCGATGATCGCTGACCGACGATGAAGATGCTGAGGCAGACAATAGAGGCTGCGAGGGCGACGTTACGCATTTGATGCTCCCACAAGGCGCTCGCGGCCGACAGTGGGGTCAGGCCGCGAACCGATGCCTGGGCCGTTTGGCTAAGAGCCATTTGGAGCAGCTATACGAACGTTTCGGGGAGCGGTCGGAGCAGCAAAGCGTCGAAATTGTGGCGGCGTTAATGTCTGCCGACAACTTTCCCTGACTGTGACATTTTTTCGCCAGGCCCAGGTAATTCGATGCTACCCCAATGAGTTATCGGACGGGCGAGACGTGACGAACAGACCAAAGCTCCCGGTCGCGCGACGACCGCGATCCATTCTTGCAGTGCTGTTTGCGGCCGCGGTCATCGGCATTTCGCAGTCGGCCTGGGCTGAAAACGGCGCAGCCGCGCGCGGGGCGATCGCGGTCGAGGGTAACAAGCGCATCGACGCCGATACCGTTCGCTCCTATTTCCATCCCAACGCCGAGGGCCATTACGATGAGGCCTCGCGCGACGCTGCGCTGAAGGCGCTGATTGCGACCGGCCTGTTTGAGGACGTGAAGATCACGGGGACCGGCGATCACCTCATCGTGAAGCTTTCGGAAGCCAAGGTGATCGGCCGGGTCGCATTCGAGGGCAATAAGAAGGTCAAGGACGAAAACCTCACCGCCGTCGTGCAGTCCAAGGCACGCGGCCCGCTGCAGCGCGCGACCGTGCAAGCCGACGTCGAGCGGATCGTCGAGGCCTACCGCCATGTCGGACGCGACGAGGTCAAGGTCGTTCCGGAGATCATCGACCGCGGCAACGACCGCGTCGACCTCGTCTACACCATCACCGAGGGCCAGAAGACACCGGTGCGCCGGATCAGCTTCGTCGGCAATCACGCCTTCTCGAACCGCCAGCTCAACGCGGTGATCAAGACCTCCGCGACGTCGGTCATCAGCTTCCTGACCGGCAGCGACACCTACGACCCCGATAAGGTCGATGACGACCGCGAACGGCTGCGGAATTATTATCGCAACCACGGCTATGCCGATGCGGATGTGGCGGCGGCGCGCGCAGAATATGATCCCGCCACGAAGGGCTTCGCCCTCACCTTCACCATCAACGAGGGGCCGCTTTATCACTTCGGCGATATCGGCCTGACCTGCAACGTCCCGGGACTGGACCCGGCAAAGCTCCGTCCCTTGCTGGTCGCACGCAATGGCGCGCTGTTCGACGCCAGCGCACTCGACAAGAGCGACGACGCGCTTGCGACAGAAATGGCAAAGCTCGGCTATCCCTTCGCGCACGCGGTCCCGCGCAGCTCCAATCATCCCGAGACGGGCCGCGCCGACGTCAGTTTCGTCATCGACCAGGGCGCGCGGGCCTATATCGAGCGCATCGAGATTCACGGCAATAGCCGCACGCGCGACTATGTGATCCGGCGCGAGTTCGACATCGCCGAGGGCGATGCCTACAACAAGACGCTGATCGACCGCGCCGAGCGGCGCCTCAAGGAGCTGAACTATTTCAAAACGGTCAAGATCACCACAAAGCCGGGCTCCGCCTCCGACCGGGTGATCCTTGATGTCGAAACTGACGATCAGTCGACCGGGGACTTCCAAGTTTCGGGCGGTTACTCCACCACCGATGGCTGGCTCGGCGAGGTCAAGATCGGCGATCGCAACTTCTATGGCACGGGCGATGCCGTGCAGGCCTCGGTCACCTATGGGCAATTCGCACAAGGCGCGGAGTTGTCGGCGACCGATCCCGACCTGTTTGGCAACCATGTTTCCGGCGGAGCCCAGCTGTTCTACCGTCAGACCATTCCCAGCACATTCCAGTCCTACGGCACCGACACCTATGGCATGAAGCTATCGGTGGGCACGCCGATCACCGAACAGACCGCCGTGCTCTGGCGCTATCAGCTCTACGATCAGCAGGTCACCCTGCCCGCGACGATCGCCGCCAATGCAGTGTCGCTGCCGATTCAACAGGCGGCGGCAGCCGGCCGGCAGCTCGTCTCCTCGGCCGGCGATACCGTCACCTACTCGACGCTCGACAACAACAAGCTACCGACCAGCGGTCTCAGATCGCAGCTCAGCCAGGATCTCGCCGGTCTTGGCGGCGACGTCAGATTCCTGCGTACAACGGAGGACATTCGCTACTATAAATCGCTCGGCGGTGATGTCGTCGCCATGGTGCGCGGACAGGGCGGCTACATCACCGGCCTGGGCGGATCGCAGGTGCCGCTGATGAACAACTTCTTCGGCGGCCCCGGACTGGTGCGCGGTTTCGCAACCAACGGCTTCGGCCCGCGCGATCTCACGCCCGGCTCGACCATGGATAATGTCGGCGGCAGCATGTATTGGGCCACGACCGCGGAACTGCAGAGCGGCATTCCCGGCGTTCCGGACGAATATGGGCTCCGGGGGTCGACCTTTGTCGATGCTGGCTCGGTGTTCGGCTACAAGGGGCCGACCAGCTTCGCCGGCCAGACCGCGCAAATTGCGAATTCGACTGTCATCCGCTCCTCGGTTGGCGTCGGCCTGACTTGGGATTCGCCATTCGGTGCACTGACCGCGAGCTACGCCGTGCCGCTCAGCAAGGCCGCCTATGACGTCGTGCAGCCGTTCAACTTCACCGCGGGCCCCGCGTTCTGACGCGTTGCGGCAACCGGACGCGCTTCGCCGAAAGTCTAGCTCCCGGCGGGTTTCGAGCTCGGAACCCGCTGCGCTGTTTCAGGTTGTTCACGCGTCCCCGAGGAGGTCGTGTCATGAGAAAATGGCAGCGCGAAACCGTCCTTGATCTCTATAACCTGCTGCTTGCGGCGTTGCTGTTCGTCTCTCCCTGGCTGTTCAGGCTCACCAACAGCCCGGGAAAGATGGACCTGTGGGCCACGGGTGCCGTCATAGCCGTGATCTCGCTTGCCGCGATCACGGCCTATCGGAACTGGGAGGAATGGGCCAATTTGCTGCTCGGCCTCTGGCTGATCATCTCACCCTGGCTGCTCGGCTTCGCCCACACCCGCGCCATGCATTTCAGCATCGGCGTCGGAGTCGTGGTGGCCTTTCTCGCCGCGCTCGATCTGTGGCTGCACTATGATGCCGCGCATTTCGAGCGGTCCCATCAGGACCAGGTCGATTCGTCCGCGGCACCACAGCAGCATTGAGACGCAGGGGCCGTCCTATGCGACAAAGCTCACGAGATCCGCGTTCAGCCGATCCTTGTGGGTCACAAATAGCCCGTGAGGAGCGCCCTCATAGAGCTTGAATTGCGCATTGGGAATCAATGCCGCCGTCGGCCGTCCCGTCAAGTCAATCGGCGCGGAGGCGTCCTTGTCGCCATGGATCACCAGCGTTGGCACAGCGATGCGCCGCAGCTCATCGCGAAAATCCGTCGAGGTCATGACCGGCTGCACTCCACCGCCACCCGCAACGGGGTCGTGAGCATCAATTGCTTGACCCAGTCCTGCAGGCTCGGTGAGGTGTCGGCGACGAAGAAGGCTTTCTTGCCGCTCTCCAGCCAGCCGGGGAAGTCGTGCTGAATCGTCTTGCGGAACGCCTCCAGCGCGTCAGCGGGAATGCCGTTGGGATTGTCGGCGGTCTTCATGACAAAGGGCGTCGCCGCCGGTGCGATCAGCGCCAGCCTGGCAATGCGGCCCGCACCGTGCCGGGTCAGATAGCGCACGATCTCTCCGCTGCCGAAGGAATGACTGACCAGCGTGACATCGTGCAGATCGAGTGCGGTCAGGACCGCGGCAAGATCATCGGCGAGCGTGTCGCAATCATATCCGCTGCGCGACACGCTGGACCGCCCGTGCCCGCGCCGGTCATAGGCAATGCAGCGCAAGCCGCGCTCCGCGAGCGGACCCCGCTGATAGTCCCACATCGGCGACGGCAGCGCCCAGGCGTGGACAAAGACGACCGGCTTGCCGTCGCCCCAATCAGTAAAGGCCAGCCGCGTCCCGTCGGGCCGGTCAACAAAATCGCGGTGGGGCGCTGCTTCGCCTGATGCCTCGGCGGCCTCCGCACTGTGGGCGGCCGTGATATGGGCCCCAATCACCGTTGATGCCGCGGACTGCAGGACATGACGTCGATTCATACCGTTACTCCCTTCACGTTGCGTCGTGGAGCATGGCCGGAGGAGCCATGCCGTCGCCGCGATGATGGAATCGCCGTCAAACGAAATCGATTACGTCACACGTCATGGAAAGCGTCGCGGGCGCGGCTTCTTTTCCGTCGCGAAGCCGTAGATCAGCGCCAGCCGGTCGAGGCATTCCTTGAAGCGCCGTGCAAAATAGTCGTTCCAGCGCTGGCTCTTCAGCCCGCGCCGCTGCCCGACCTGCTCCATGCTCATGCCGTGGACCAGGACATCATGGATGATGGCCGAGCCATCGAGGCCGAGCTCGCGCTCGCACGTGTTGAGCCTCAGCACCGCCTTGCGCTGGCGTTCCGTGATCGGCTCCCGTGTCTGGGCGCCATCGACATATTCGCGGGTCGGATCGACCGCCTTCGGTCCACGCTCTGCCCGTTCCCAGTCGTTCTGGAAGGCACGTCCGGCCTGGTACTGCGATTCGTCGATCTTGCGATGCGAATGCAGCCGACCCAAGGGATCGTTCCGGATCGAGCGCAGCGCGACGATCTTGTCCCCCGCCTGCAAGGCATAGGGATCGTCGACCTCGACGGTGGCGACTTCCGCATTGAGCGGCAGGTCGCGGGCGCGCCGGTCATGCATCTTCACCAGCCGGTTTGACTTGTTTCGCTTGGCTCTCGCCACGTCGCCTCCTTGCAGGGTTTGGAAACTGGATGGATTGGTGATTCGCTGCCCGTCAGGCCGCCTGCACCAGCCGCAGCGGCACCGGCGCGACGGCGCGCTCGGATTCGGTGCCCGGACCGCGCGTCAGCTGGAAATGCGGCGCGCAATAGCTCGAGCCCGGGAGCTGAGGATGGCCGCAAAAGGTGATCGGCTCGTCGTCCTTGTCGCCGCCATAAGGATAGCGGCAGGCGGAAGGCTCGAGCTCGATCAGCGACACCAGACGCGGGCTGATGCCGACGCAGCGGAGCTTGACCGGCTCGGCGCGCGTGACCGGTGGCGTCGGAGCCGCCGCTGGTCGCACCGGTCTCTGGCTGGGGATTTCGCCTGATTTTGGCGACGTTTCGGCCTTGATCCGAAGTCGCGGCTGCGGCCTGGCCGCACGTTTGGGCGCGGTGAGCTTCATGCGCTTGCTGCGGCTGATCGCCGCGTTGCGGCTATAGGCGGTTCCGAACCTGGCGTTGATCTCCCTGGCAATTTCCGCAAAGGACATGCCGAGAGCCAGATAGTCTTGCAGCGCCCTGCAATGCTCGGGCGCCCAGTCATTTGCTTGCATTTTCTGTCTGGCCTTTCCTGTGCGCCGACCCCTTGGGGTAGAATCAGGCGCAGGCATATCTATTTCCGATATTCCGAACGAAAAGTCAAGACTTGTTTCTGATAATCGTAATAGGTATGAAGACTGCGAGCCTTAAGGAGGGATTCGCATGATGCTCGACGCGGAAATGATCGAACGGGGCCTGCAGAAGACGGGGAAGAGCAAGGGGGGGCTGGCACGGGCCATGGGGGTGCGCGCCGGCGCCGTATCGGAAATCCTTGGCGGCCAGCGCCTGATCAAGGCCTCCGAAGTCCAGGTAATCATGGACTATCTGGAGCTGAATTACGTCCCCATCATGGGCCGGATCGGCGCCGGCGCCGTGATCGAGCCGGAATATGAACAGGTCCCGCCCGAGGGGCTAGGGGAAATCGAACTGCCGTTCCCGATTTCGGGAGAAACCATCGCCTTCGAGGTTTCGGGCGATTCCATGCTGCCGAAATATGAGAATGGCGATGTGATCGTGGTCTATCGCGAGCAGCGCCACCCGCTCGCCAGCTTCTATGGCGAGGAGGCGGCTGTGCGCCTGAAGAGCGGCGAACGCTACCTCAAGACCATCGAGCGCGGCAAATCGCCCAGCATGGTCAACCTGACCAGCTTCAACGCCAAACCGATCACGGGCGTCAAGCTGGAGTGGATCGGCGAGATCTGCGTGACCCTGCCGAAAGCCCAGATCGCCCGGATGCGCGCCCGCGCCGCCGCCCGCGAACGCAAGGCAAAGGCGTCAGGGAAATAGCCCCAAACCGGCGTCTTTCGCAAAGAGCGGCCGATTCGAGGATCGGCCGCACTTGCGGACGGAAAATCCGGCCCGGCGGCACCGCGTATTCCGATTATCAGAACGACCCTTGACAAACTTCTGAGTTTCGGAAATAATGCATAGTCCGTCTCACTCAGTCCGCAGGACGCATGCAATATTTTGTCGTGATGATCGATTACGGCCGCCGCGGCCGTGAAGCCGTTGTCGACCCCGAGATCACCAGGCGCGAGGTCATCTCGCGCGTGGCCTCTGGTGAATACAAGAACATCAGCTTCATTCATGAAATCGCCGGCCCCTCCGTCGAGGATGTGACAGAGGAGATCCTCTCCGAAGCTGCCCTCCCCGAGGTCGCCGTCACGGAGTTCGACCCTCAGGGCGCCCGCTTCGACCACGAAAGGGACCTGCGCAAGCACGAAGCCGTTTAATTCAGCCGCCCCAATCCATCACCGTCATCCTGGGGTGCGTCGCCGACGGGTCCGCGCGAACGCGCGGCCCGATGACAGGCTCCGCGGCGGCCTCGAAGGGCTACGGCCCAGCTGCTGGCTGCGGGGCCGTTCATCCTTCGAGGCTCGCTCCGGTCGCGCCTCGGGATGACGGACCGAGATAGCTGTGTTCAGAAGCGCTCAATCACACCAACAGCACCGTCGATCCCGTCGTCTTGCGCGCGGCCAGATCGGCGTGCGCCCTCGCGGCTTCCTTCAGCGGATAGGTCTGGCGCACCTCGATCTTGACCGCGCCTGACTTCACGACGTCGAACAATTCGTTCGCCATCGCCACCAGGTTCTCGCGCTTGGCGGCATAGGTGAAGAGGGTCGGACGGGTCACGTAGAGCGAGCCCTTCTGAGCCAGCAGCCCGAGATTGAGCGGCTCGACGGCGCCGGAGGATTGGCCGAACAGCGCGGCAACACCGAGCGGGGCGAGGCAGTCGAGTGACTTCAGGAAGGTGTCCTTGCCGACGGAGTCATAGACCACCGGCACCTTCTTGCCGCCGGTGATCTCGTCAACGCGCTTAACAAAGTCCTCGCGGGTGTAGATGATGGTGTGAGCGCAGCCGTGCTCCCTCGCAAGCTTCGCCTTCTCCTCGCTCGAGACCGTGCCGATCACGGTTGCGCCGAGGTGCTTGGCCCATTGCGACAGGATCAGGCCGACGCCGCCGGCGGCGGCATGCAGAAGGATGGTGTCGCCGGCCTTCACGCGATAGGTCTGGCGGATCAGGTATTGGGTGGTGAGGCCCTTGAGCATCATGGCAGCCGCCGTCTTGTCGTCGATGCCGTCGGGCAGTTTGAGCAGGCTCGCGGCCGGGATGAGCCGCGCCTCGGAATAGGCGCCGAGCGGCGACGAGCCATAGGCGACGCGGTCGCCCGGCTTCAGGTCGGTCACGCCAGGACCGACCTCCTCGACCACGCCGGCCGCCTCGCTGCCGAGCCCGCTCGGCAGCTGCTGCGGATAGAGGCCGGAGCGGTTGTAGATGTCGACGAAGTTCAGCCCAACGGCGGTATGGCGGATGCGCGCCTCGCCCTGACCAGGCTTGCCGAGTTTGACCTCCTCCCAAGCCAGAACTTCCGGGCCTCCGGTCTTGTGAAAGCGGATCGCATGAACCATGGCTTTACTCCCTTGCAAATTATTGGCATTCAAAGATCCGTGGCGACCGGTTACATTCGGACCGCCACGAGCTCAAGCATCGATTGCATCCTTGATCCGCTTTCGGCTCAAAGGCAAATCCCGCAGCCGCTTGCCGGTCGCGCTCGCAATCGCGTTTGCGATCGAGGCGGCCGCCGGCCCCTGCCCGGTTTCCCCGCTGCCAAGGAACGGAAGGCCCGGCCGGTTGATGATGTGCACGTCGATCCGGTCGGGCACCGCGTCAAAGCGCAGGATCGGATAGGTCTGCCAGTCGATGCTGGTGATGTGCCTGTCGTCGAAGCTCACGCTTTCATAGAGCGTCCAACTCGTGGACTGGACAATGGCGCCTTCGATCTGGTTGATCAGCCCGTCCGGGTTCACCACCTGGCCGCTGTCGACCGCGGCAACCGCGCGCACCAGCCGCGCCCGGCCGGTCTCGCGATTGACCTCGACCTCGGTTGCGACGGCGCAATAGGCCGCGAGGTTCTTGTAGCGTGCAAACGCAAAGCCGAAGCCATGATCCTGCGGGGCCGTCTGACCCTTGAGCCAGCCAAAGCCTTCCGCGGCCTTGGCGATGACATCGCGGCCTCGGGCGTCGTCGAGATGCTTCAGCCTGAACTCGACCGGATCGCTACCTGCGAGCGCAGCAAGCTCGTCCATGAAGCTCTCGATCGAGAACACATTATGGTAGGCGCCAAGCGCGCGCATCGCCGAAATGCGGATCGGCATGTCGGGAATGAAGTGATGCACCACTTGCGCATTGGGGAATGTGTAGATCGGGATCGCATTGCGATCACCACCGCCCTCCGGCAGCGGGATCGGCTTGGCCGGCGGCACAGGAATGGCTTGCGCCATGTGCTGCGCGGCCAGGAGGCAGCCGGCACCGCCCGGGCGCATCGAATGGGTGTTGCTCCAGACCTCAAAATGCCAGTCGGCAATCTTGCCATTGGCATCGAGCGAAGCCTTGAGCTTAGCGACCATGGCCGGCCCGAAGGGCTCCCAGCCGTGCTCCTGCTCGCGCATCCACTGCACGCGCACCGGCATATCTGGCACGGCACGCGCGATCAGCGCCGCATCAGCCGCGGCATCGTCGGCGCCGTTATGGCCGTAACAGCCGGAGCCTTCGACATGGATGACGCGGACGTCCTGTTGCGGCATCCGCAGCATTTCGGCAATCGCCTGCCGGTCCGGGTAGACGCCTTGGGTATGCGACCACACCGTCATCATGCCATCGGCGAATTGCGCCACTGCACATGATGGGCCGATGGATCCATGCGACTGGTAGGGCCGCGTATAGGTCGCTTCGATCGTCTTCTGGCCGACGACTTTCGGATCGCTGCGTTGAAGGATGGTGGAATCCCGCGATGGCATCGCCATCAGCATCGACGGCAGCTCATCCTGCTTCGGCAGCTTTGCATCTTCCCGCCATTTCGCGAGGTCCGCGAGCGCATACATGGCCTTGATGGCCTGGAATTCCTGCTTGGCGACCACCGCGAGGAAATTGCCGTCGCGAACCACCCTGATCACGCCTGGCATTTTCTCGACCACAGCCGCATCGCATTCGATCAGCTGCGCGCCATAGCTCGGCGGCCGCACCAGCCGCGCATGCACCATGCCGGGCAGCCGCATGTCCTGCACATAGGCCGCACCACCCGTCACCTTGGCGGGGATATCAACGCGCGGGACCGATTGCCCCATGACCTTGAAGCTCGCGGGATCCTTCAGAGGTGAGTCAGGCTGAGCTTCAATGTGCAGGACATCGCTGGCAACGAGCTCGCCATAGCCGAGCCGCTGCCCATCCGCGGCAATGACCGCGCCGTTCTCGGTGCGGAGCGTTTCGACGGGTAGGCCGAGCCGCTTCGATGCTTCGCCAAGCAACAAAGCGCGGACTTGCGCCGCGGCGTGCAGGATCGCGGTGCCGCTGTCCTGCATCGAATGGCTGCCGGACGTATAACCCTCATTCGCCGTCAGGGCGGTATCGGCGGTGATGACTTTCAGCGACTCGAAAGGCACGTCGAGCTGTTCGGCCGCGATCTGCTGGAACGCGGTTTTGAAGCCCTGCCCGAGCTCGGCCTTGCCGGTGAACGCCGTGATCGCGCCATCGGCATCGATGCGGATCCAGGAATCGAGATAGGGTGCGGTCTTGAGACTCGGCGGCAAGGTTGGGGCCGGAGTCGCGGCCTTCTCCTGCGCGAAGCCGCGGCGCAGCGAGAAGCTGACGATCAGCGCACCGCTGCCGGCGAGCACGCGTCTGCGATCGAGAACGATCGGGGCGTTCATCGCACGCTCCCCTGGTTGGCCGGAGACAATTCTGCGGTGTCCATCAAATGCGCCGCGCGGCGTACCGCCCGCAGGATCCGCATATGCGTGCCGCAGCGGCAGAGATGGATCGCGAGCTCGGCACGGATCTCCGCATCCGTCGGCTTGGAGTTGCGCTGAAGCAGGGCCTGGGCCCGCATCATCATGCCGGCGATGCAATAGCCGCATTGCGCCGCCTGCTCGTCCATGAATGCGCGCTGGATCGGCGCCGGCGCATCAACCGTGCCCAACCCTTCCAGGGTAGTGACCTGCTTGCCTTCGACAAGCAGGAGCGGCGTCACGCAGGAGAGCACGGCCTTGCCGTCGACAATCACCGTGCAGGCGCCGCACTGCCCAAGCCCGCAGCCGAACTTGGCGGCATTGAGCTGCAGCTCGTCGCGCAGCACATAAAGCAGCGGCGTATCGGCGTCCGCTTCGATCCGGTGATCCTGACCATTGACCTTCAATGTCGTCGTCATGGCTTGTCTCGCTGCGTTGCGTCGGCGGGCGCGCTGGTCGGCCCTGCCGAGGTCGAGAGATAGGCGGTCTGCGTTCGCCTTGCGTCCTGGACGACGGATTCGAGGCCGCTCCATGCCGGCTGGCCGCTGAAGCGCGACCGCAGATAGTTCACTAGCACTGCAATCTGCTGATCATTCATGGTCGCACCAAAGCCCGGCATGATCGGGCTGCGCTCGCCAGCGACCGGCCGCACGCCGGTCAGCACGATATTGACCAGATTGCGCGGATCGGTGGCGCTGAGCGCGCTGCTCAGCGCGAGATTGATCCCACCGTAGGGCGGCGGCCTGCCGCTTTCGTGGCAACCCGCGCAGGTCGCGGCGTAGATTGCGGCGCCTTGCGGATCCGCAGCCTTCTCCTGATTAGATTTCGCTTGCGCGACCACAGCCTCGCGGCTCCGCCCGGTACGCGGCGCGCCAAAAACGTCGGCCATGTAGACCGCGATAGCATGGACGTCGCTGGAGGGGACGGCTGCGAGATTGTTCACGACTTCGGCCATCGGCCCGCGTGCGGTGCCGTGATCGGGATGCCAGCCGTTGCGCAAATAGAAGTCGAGCGCGTCTGCATTCCAGGGGACCGGCGCCGGTGATTTTGCGTTGATGGCGTACGCATTCCAATCATCGGCTTCGCCCCCAGAGAACGCCGCCTGGGCGCGCTCGGCGCCGAGCGCGTTGCGCGGCGTATGGCAAGACCCGCAATGAGCGAGGCCTTCCACCAGATAGGCGCCGCGGTTCCACTCCGCGTTTTTCGCCGGATCAGGACGGTATGTCTCGCGCCGGAGGAACAACAGCTTCCAGCCGGCGACGACGATACGCTGATTGAACGGGAAGCGCAGCTGGTTGGGCCGCGCCGCGGCAACGACCGGCTCGCGCGTCATCAGATAGGCATAGAGCGCGCGATCGTCCTCATCCGTGACATGGGTGAAGTGATCATAGGGGAAGGTCGGATAGAGATGCCTTCCCTCGCGATCGACTCCCGACCGCATGGCGCGGCGGAAGGCTTGCTCCGGCCAGCGGCCGATGCCGGTCTCCGGATCCGGGGTGATGTTGGTCGAGAAGATGGTGCCGAACGGTGTCGGCACCGGACGTCCGCCGGCAAAGTTCTTGCCGCCGCGCCCGGTGTGGCAATCACTGCAATTGCCCATCGCTGCGAGCTCGCGACCATGTCTGACAAGTGCCGGATCGAAGGACTGAGGTGCCGGCGGATCGATCGCCGCTATCGCGGGTCGCCAGACCAGCGCACCTCCAATAGCCGCGCCAACGATGACCAGCGCGGCCACGACACCCCCGACAATGCGAAACCGTGCCATCCGTACTCGCGGACTTTTCTTCAGGCTTTTGGGTTCCTAGCACGAACCGAGATCGTTTGCCGACGACCGAAGCCGCCCTCACCTCCTGTTGATCCCTCATGCGTCTGAGGGCCGGCCCTCCGTCGCCCGAAGCCGCAGCGCGCCTTGCAATCAGTAGATCCCCACATCAAACGGAGGTTCCGAGGCGATGCTCTTCAGCCGTGCGGCATAGGCAGCCAGCAGTTCCGCCCGCTCGCCCTGCTCCAGCCGCACCGGCCCATAGGCAATCTGCGGGGTCAGCACCTCGAAGCCCGTGAATTGCAACATGCCGCGGTGCACCGGGCGCAGGATGGCATTGATGTCGCCGTTGAAGCCACCTTTGACGTAGGCAGCCGCCGGTCCGCCAGTCGTGAGCGCCAGCATCGCTCGCTTGCCCTTGAAGGCGCCATTGGCATAGATCCGCTGCCCTCCATAGGTGCGGCCCATGGCGAAGACGCGGTCGACCCAGCCTTTCAGGATGCCCGGCAGCCCGAACCACCACAGCGGAAATTGCCAGATCATCAGGTCGCACCATTCGATCTTCTGGATCTCGCCTTCGATGTCGTCAGCGAACCCGTAAGTCTCGGTCGCGTGCATCTCCTCGATCTGCTGCTTGAAATAATCGGGGTCCTTGATCGAGATGAAATTGTGCCGCCCCGACACCGGATTGAACGGCATGGCATAGAGATCGGACGTGCGGACCTCGTGCCCTTCGGCTGTGAGCGTATCGACCGCGGTGCGGAACATCGCGGCGTTGAAGCTCTTGTGCTCCGGATGGGCGAGAACAATGAAAATATTCATGACGATGCGCTCTCCCTCGACGCGCATCGCGTCGGAAGTTATCAGAGGATCCAAGGTCTACGCGATAACCCCTTAGCGCACGACGGACTGATTGTCTGCCGGGGGCAGATTGCACTCACGGAAATGATACGCGATTTCGTCCAGCGCCCGCTGCTCCCATTCCTCGGCCTGGGCCAGCCAGAACACGCGGCGCGCAGAATCCAACGCGGCACGCTCTCGGCACATCGACTCCTGACTGCGTATCTCCACGAGCCTGTTCATGAGCCCCACTCCATGATGTGAAGCCAATTCGCAAGCGCCATTGTATCAGATGCGTGGGCCGTCTGTCTTGGCGTGCAATGCGGAAACCAACCTCATGCTGTGCCTGCGAAGAGTGCAGGCATCGCAGCGCAGCATGTTCGGTGGAATGCGAACCGAGCTTGCCCCAACCAAGCTCGGTCAGCGCCGCACATAGCAATGGAAGCCGCCATAGACGCCGGACATGTCGAGCTCGTAGCCGAGCTCGCTGCTCTCGTCGTCGCGCCGCCAGATCTCGCGCAAAGGTGCAAGCTCGTGACGTTCGAGCGGGGAGCGCGTGCCAGCAGTCCGGAAGATCACCCGGACCTGGTCGCTGCCGGTGCGATCGATGGCGTCCCATAGCGTGCGGATATCATCCAGAGACATCCAATCCTGCGAGTCCAGCAACACGACGGCATCGACTTCACGCGCAGGAAGGCTTTCCAGGAAGGCGCGGAGATCGGAATGCACAGGGATGATCAGGCCGGCGTCGTTGCGCATCCGCGGAAAGTTGCGCTGCTGCAAATAGGGCGGCAGGCAGCGATCGCCTGGCCCCCGGTACCGACGACGCAACGCCTGCCAGGCGAAATAATTGTCATCGCTCGGGTGCCCGTCAATGAGGCGCAACAGCCGCCGGTGCAGTACCTCGTTCAGCGGCGCGCCGCCGCCGAGTAGCGCCCGCTGCCGCGACGGGATGCCGAGGCTGAGCAACAGCGCAGGCGTCCGCGTCAAAAGCCGAACCAGCCGCGAGTGGAACAGCTGATCGAGCCGCGCCAACGCCTCGACACGAGCAGGTCCATCGATCTCTCCCGTGAGCAAGGCGTCGAGATCGATGCCCGCAAGCCGCGCAACCAGATGCGCAAGCCCGATGAGACGGCCGAGCATGCCATGGCGATAGAAGCCGTTGGTGAAGTAGGCATAGCGCGGCCGGCCGATGATGTTGCGCTTGTCCCAGTACGCGCGTGCATGCGCGTCAAGCCGCGGCCGCAGCCGCGTCAGATAGAGTTCCGCATTGGCGGGCGAGGCTGCCTCGCCGAAGAATTGCCAGAACTCGGCATAGCTTGCGAAGGCCTGGATGCCCGCCAGCTTGAGTTTCAACAGCGCAAGATGCGCCTGGTTGAGATCGACCGCATAGACCTGCGCCGGCTGCGCAATCAAATAGGAGAGCGCATTGCAGCCACCCGAGGAGATGGTGACGATGGTCGATCCCAGCGGCAGTTGAAGTGCGGCGAGATCAGCTTGCGGATCTTCCCAGATCTGGGTGTAGACCAGGCGGCGCAGCCAGAACGCGATGATCCTGTCCCAAATGGTCGGTTCATTCTGTGCCAGGCTGTTGTTTGCCGCATCCGCGATCAGCTGCGTATTCATACGTGCCTCGACTCAACAATCGTCAACGCTATCGCCGCACGACTGCAGTTTTGCGACAGCAGCTTGCGACCAAGAGGCGCGGTCACGCCCAGCTTTGTCACATGCCTGTCGCGCGAACATCGCAAGGAGGAACATCGAATATTTGCTTCAGGGACACGCGAATGCGCAGGAACCCGGCAGCGTTAACCATTGTGCTGGAGCCGACGACCCCATGAGCGCCTGGCTTGCGCTGCTCGCCGCCGGGCTGCTCGAGGTCGCCTGGGCGCTTGGCCTCAAATATTCCGACGGACTGACACGGTTCTGGCCGACGGCGGCCACCGCCGTGGCGATCGTGCTGAGTTTCGCCTTGATGGCGCTGGCGCTGCGCTCACTACCCTTCGGCACGGCGTATGCGGTGTGGACCGGAATCGGCGCTGTCGGCAGCATCATCGTCGGCATGATTCTCTACAGTGAGCCGACCGATCCGGTTCGCCTCATCTGCCTGACGCTGATCATCGCCGGCATGATCGGGCTGAAGCTCAATTCGCCCGTCTGATATCCCCAGCCGATCCACAGCTTTCTCTGTGTCGGCCCTTTGTCCGCGCAGGCTGCGCAGCGCCTCGACGCAGCCGAACAGCACCACGGCGAGCACAAGCGGCACGAAATGATAAAGGAGACGGAACATCAGAAGGGCAGCAAGCAGCGGCTCGCGATGTTCGCCGCCCAGTCCCATAAGGATCGTCGCATCGAACACGCCCAATCCCGCCGGCGCGTGGCTGGCAAAGCCGAATAGGGTCGCGGCAATGAATACCGCCAGCAGCCGGAATATGCCGATATCCAGCGATGGCGGCAGCAGCACATACATCGCAAGCGCAGCTGCCGTGAGATCGAGCAGGCCGACCATGATCTGCAGCAGCACCAGCCGGCCGGACGGCAGTTGCACGACCCAGTTGCTGCGGCCAAGACGGCGCGGAAATGACCAACTCCAGATCAGGAACGCGCCGACAGCGCCGAGCAGCATCCAGGCCAGCGCCCGATTGACGCTGGGCGACAGATGATCGATCACGCTGATCGCCGCGGGCTCATACAACAGGCTGAAGCCGAGCGCCGTCATGTTTCCGAGCCAGAATGTGAGCCCGGTGAGGAAGCAGATATTGGCGACGCCGAAGGCGGTCACCCTGTGATTGGAATAGATGCGATAACGTATCACCGGCGAGATCAGCGCCACTGCGCCGATGCCGTGCGCGATCGGATAGCTGGTGAAGCTCGCGAGCGCCGCGATGCGATAGGGAACGTCCTTGCGCCCCATGGTGTGCAGCGCCAGCCAGTCATAGAGCGTGATGCTGCCGTAGGATGCCGTCACCAGCACCAGCGATAGCGTGATGATGCTGAAATTGGTCGAGCGAATGATGGCAAAGACTTCATCGTAATGGACATGCTTGAGCGCATGCGTCAGCGCGAACGCAGCGGCGGCGGCGATCGCGAGGCTGATGGCCGCGCCACCCAGGCCTTTCAGCCGGGGGCGATTGGTAAATTTTTTCTGAAACGAATTAACCTTCAGGGCGCCATATCCATGGGAACGCAGCGTCGAATTGACGCGCCGGCTGATTCGAGCCGTCAACATGATCATGTGCCACGCCGATGTGACAGTTGCGTTACCCGTCCCGGTTTTCGGTTCCCTCAACGTGTCTTCAACAAAGCTTGTTCGCATCGCGATATCGGGACTCATTGTAGTCGCATGTTTTTCATGCAGAGTTTGTAAGAGGCCCCACAAGACCAATGCCACGATTCCGAGGTCGCATGGACGCCGAATTTGACTGCGAACTGAGCCCCGATCAGTGGGAGATGCTGAAGGCGCTTCGCTCCCCCGCATCCGACCGGCGCCTGCCGAGCCGGCCGATCCTCGCCGAGCTGATCACGCTCGGGCTTGTCGCGTTCAAGGATGAGCGGCCCGTGATCACCGCCAGGGGACGCAAGGTCCTGGTGCGCGGCTCGGAGAAGCTGCTCGACCTCGCTGCGTGATACACCTGCCAATCAATCACCACATCGTCTGCCGCGCCCGCTCCGGCCAGGCACGGTCGTACTCCTCGCCGCCGACCCGACCCGAGCTCATCTCGGCCAGGATCTGCCCGGGCGTCGGCAGCGACCTCGGATCGACGCGCCGGTCCGGATTCCAGAGATCGGACCGCACAATCGCCCGCGCGCACTGGAAGTAGATCTCATCGACGGTCATGACGATGACGGTCCGCGGCGCCTTGCCCTCCATCTTGAATGAGGCGAGCAGTTCCGGATCTGCCGAGACATGTGCGCGGCCGTTGACGCGCAACGTGTTGCCTGAGCCCGGAATCAGGAACAACAGCGCCAGGCGCGGATCGCGCACGATGTTGCGCAGCGAATCGATGCGGTTGTTGCCGCGCCGGTCCGGCATCATCAATGTCTTCTCGTCATGGATGCGGACGAAGCCTGACAGGTCGCCACGCGGCGAGCAATCGAGCCCCTCCGGGCCGACGGTTGCGAGTGCTGCGAACGGCGATTTCTCGATCATCACGCGGTAGGACGGTGTGACGCGGTCGGCGACCTTCACGGTGGAGGCGTCGTTGGTCTGCCCGTAGATGGCCTCGAGCTGTTCGATGGTGGC
>Ga0209062_1003394_pt1 | contig 18493 bp, 15 predicted proteins | sample Coa_R2_2_FD_187158 | JGI IMG/M metagenome (GOLD analysis project Ga0209062, IMG submission 187158) | Surface soil microbial communities from Centralia Pennsylvania, which are recovering from an underground coalmine fire - Coalmine... | ecosystem: Environmental > Terrestrial > Soil > Unclassified...
GCGCAGGGCAGGCTTGCGGGCCGAGTACGACATGCGGGGTGGGCGTGGAAGGGATGCCTAACGTTGGGGTGAGTCCCGGGTGTGCAGGTGTGCTGCGGTAATGCAACAGAGAAAAGATCCCGGCCAGCGCGCCTACCAGCAGCAGGGTGAACAGAACCGCAACCAGCGTGTTCAAGCGAGACCAGCGCCGGGCAACTCTGGTGGTGGGGAAAGGAAAGGTCCCGGATTGTACTCCTCGCCCATGCTCTGGCGCGACCAGATGGAGCGGTTGGTTCTGTTGAGCGTGGAGGAGTTGAGCAGGAATGCGAGGAGTAGTATAGAGCGCATCCAGGTCGTGGACGAGTTCCCGTAAGGCGGGGTCGTCCTGGCTCTCCAGCAAATCAGGATAACGAGCATCCAGGGGCGATTTATTGTTCATGATACTGCTCCTTGAGAGTGTGCAGAAGACGGGTAAGCTGTTTTTTCACGGCAGCGGGGCTTTTGCCAACCACCAGAGCGATCTGTGGCGCACTCAGCCCGGCGGCGAAACGCAAGGCCAGGAGTTCACGCTGCACGGGGTCGAGTCCAGCCAGCAGCATTTTGAGTCGCGTCAGGCGCTCTTGATGCAGAAGCTGAGTATCCATATCCTGGTAGTCGGCGGAGGTATGGAACGCGACCGGCAAGGCATCCCAGGAAAGGGTGGCTTTCCGCCGCCGATGCCGATCAATGACGGCGTGACGGGCAATCTGAAAAAGCCATGCCACGAAAGGAACCCCGCGTGGCTGGTAGCCGGGGAGGGCCTCCAGAGCCTGGAGAAAGATCTGTTGGGTCAGATCTGCCGCATCGTCATCGGTCTCCAGGCGTGTACGCACATAGTGATACACACGTGGAAGGTAGCGTTGATAGAGGAGAGCAAACACGGAGGGGTCAGCCTGTGACGCCCTCACAAGTTCGGCCTCATCCGCATCTGGCGGAGATGAGGCAGGAACAGGTTTTTTCATAGCGGTTTCCTTAAAAGCCATTTGTATCCTCTTATTGATCCTGTGAGTCAGGCTTATCATATGAATGAACGTATCCATAAGAACGCGGATCTGGCAAAATGGAGACAGATTTTCTGTAGCTTTTTCCCTTTTGACGTTGTATTCCTGTGCGTTCTCTCACATCCGGGCCTCAATCTCCGCTGCAGTCACATGTTTTTCCAGACTGCATCCTCGGAGGAGGCGACAGCCAGGAAGGCGGCGTTCAGGGACATGCTTCTTCTTGCCCGTTTTCTCCTGATGTACTGGTACTAATCAAAGGCTTTCTTCAATGTGGCGGCTTTCTCTGGTTGTCCACATGCGAGCAAGAGGCGAGCGCAGCACGCGCGGGTTTCTCTCGTCTCGGCGTGTTCTGTCCCAAGGAGATGTTCTCGAATGGAAAGGGCCTGCTGGTAGAGGATGAGGGCCTGCTCCGGTTGGTTCCGCAGTTCGTGCAAACGTGCGAAATCAGCAAGGCTTATAGCCGTTTCAATGTGCCGGTCTCCTCGCTGCTGGCGTCGAATAGTCAGGGCGCGTTGGTAGAGTGCTTCGGCCTCCTCAAAACGCCCTTGATTACGATAGAGGTTGGCCAGGGTATTGAGGGGGAAGGCGGTCTGCGGATGGTCGCGGCCCAGTGTTTGTTCGCAGATGGACAGAGCGCGCCGCAAGAGCGGTTCGGCCTCTGTGAAGCGGCCCTGATCCAGATAGCACTCGGCCAGATTAACAAGGGAGAAAGAAACTTCGGGATGCTCTGGCCCGAAGTTCTGCTCATCGAGGAGCAAGGCGCGCTGCAAAAGCGGCTCCGCTCGCTTGAATTGCTTTTGTTGACAGTAGAGGATTGCCAGGTTATTGAGGCGACTGGCGATCCTGTCATATCGGGTGCCGAAGTTCTGCTCATCGAGGAGCAAGGCGCGCTGCAAAAGCGGCTCGGCCAGCGTGAACTGCCCCTGTTGACAGTAGAGGATTGCCAGGTCGTTGAGAAGGGCTGCAATGTGGCGGGGATCCCGGGGAGATGCCTGCTCACTGATGCTGAGTGCTTGCTGGAAGAGCAATTCGGCCTGCCGGTAGTCATTTTGTTCGCGAGTGAGTTCAGCCAGCCCATGGAGGGTGAAGGCGGTCTGCGGGTGCGCAGGCTCTGGCATCTGTTCAAAAATGGACAGGGCGCGCTGATAGAGCGGTCGTGCCTGTTCAAACTGGGCGCGCTGGCGCAAATAGTCGGCGGCTCTGGTGAGTAAAGAAGCAAATTCTGGTTGCCGACTGTCAGTGTGTGTTGCAATAGTGAGTACATGCGGCAAGAGGCGGCTGCACTGTTCCCACTGTTCCCAGCCCTGAAACATCATATCGGGAAAGAGTGCGTTGAGGGCGGCAATGGCCCGCTCTCTCCACTGTTCGCATTCCTGTTTGCTCATGGCATCGACCAGCACCGCCTGCACCAGTCGATGCATCGAAAGCGTTTGCTCGTGTCCGTTGCGTCGTACTAAGGAATAGTTCTGGATGATGGCGAGCGCCTGATTGAACGCCAGGGGATTATCCTCAATAGCAGCCAGCGTAGGCCCGATGTGGGTAGCGGCTTTCAGGAATAGCTCTTCAGGAATGGCATCGGGATGAAGTACGGCGCAGAGCCGCAGTAAGTCCGCCGCCAGTGGGCTGCGCTGCTCGATCAGGGAAAAGGAGAGCGACCAGCTGGTGGCAATCGAGTCGGGATGATCGAGAGCGATGCCGCCACGAGAGCGCAACAGGTTTACCCCATGACTTCGATACAGATCGAGGTACTGTTGAGGACTGCACCCGGTTTCTTCGAGATAGGCCCCTGCCTGGTCCAGAGCAAGGGGCAAGCCGCCCATCTCCTGCGAGAGTTGCACAGCCGCTTGCCAGTCGACCGGCCTTGCCTGGGCAAGCGGGGCATCGAGGGCAAGCAATCCAGCGCGCCGCAGGAGCAGCAGTGGCCCTGTGTCCACGTCCAGTGTCTCAAGCTCAATACGGTCGGCCAACCCACCCGGCGCCCGCGTTCGCGTCGTGAGCAGCAGGTGTCCCGGCAGCGGTGAAGGCAGGAATTCGGGCAGCAGGGCAAGTTCATCGGCATTATCCATAATCAGGAGCCAGCCTGCATGATGGCTTAACCAGCTTTTGACGGCTGCCACGACAACGCTTTGATCTCGCTCGTCTCGCTCGGGCAGGCGCAGGGTAGCCGCTATTCCGAGAAAGCCTGCCACCAGCGAGTCACGGCTGTCAGCTCGCGTCCAGAAGATTGCCTCATAGTCCTTGAGGTGGCGAGAAGCATATTCGAGTGCTACCTGCGTTTTGCCGATTCCACCAAGGCCACTTATTGCCAGCGGCTGCGAGCGACCCTTCGTCTGGCCTGCCAGGAACTGCTGTCGCAGCCGGACGAGCAGGTCTTCTCTGCCGACGAAGAATGGGTTACGCGGGAATGGAAGCGTTCCTAACCTTGAGGTCGCCTGCGCATGAACGTGATCTTGCCGACCGGTCTTTCTTTCTGCAAAGACATGCTCCTGTTCAAGTGGTGGCCTGGCTTGAAGGTTCTGTTCGCTCTGTGTCTCTTCTTCAAGCTGACTTAACCCCAGCTCATGAACACTTTTCCCGAAAAGCTGGCAGAGCCTCTGGAGGTAGTAGACGCTGGGGAACGCGGTGCCGTTTTCCCAGCGACTGATATTCAGCGCGAGAGGAGCGCCAATATAATCCGCAACCTGTTGCTGTGTCCATCCACGTTCCTTGCGCGCTGCCCGTAGCAGATGATTCGGAGTAGCATGCGCTGCTTTCTTGACCATGTCCTTTTCGCCATCTTTCATCGACAATGGACGATCCTGTAGACAAGCTTCCTCACCAACCTCTTCTCCATTCCATTTTATATCATATCTGTCTACTTATCACAGGTGATAAGTGGATGCTATTGATTATCCCTGCTCTCTCAGATACTCTTTCATCAAGAGTACAAGAACATGATCTGACAGCAATGATCAGACGGAAAGACAAAGCAAGCTGCTGACATCGAAAAGGCATACACCAGCAGAGCTAGCAGGAGGGATATCATGTTCTCAGCTTCCCTCGCCGAACAGGATACCTTCATCGTACAGTCCGAGACAACCTCGCCGGGAACGCTGGCAAAACATGGTCTGGCCTGTATCGAGCGAGGGCTGTACGCGGAAGGGATCATGTTTTTCGCGCTGGCAAGCGAGCGGCTCCCCTCTCATCAGATACAATGTATTGCTGCGCTTGAGAGCCTGCGCAGGGCGGTAGCAGGCTACCTGCACGCACAGGACGCTCTGCTGGCGGCGAGCAAACAACTGGCTGCATCCGATGCGGAGCAACAGGCACAGATTGCCGCGCTCAAACAATTGCTGCCCCTGCTGACCGAGGAGAAGGAGGCTGCGAAAATGCAGCCATCCTCTCCAATACACAAAGTCAGAACAACACAATCCCTGCGGCTGGTGCGCCCGGATGAGCAGATGGACGGCAATGAGGAGCAGACAGGTGGGATTGAGACAGAGAATACAGTATCCAGAGATGGACAAACGCTGCCCGCTCTGCATGTGACCTGCTTCGGACGCTTTGAGGTAAGGCGCGGCTTCGCCTCCACGGAATCACTTGATCTCTGCTCAAACGCGAAGGGACAGGCCATTCTGCGCTATCTGATTACACAGCCACTACGCCGGGCGAGTATCGACAGGTTAATGGCCGCACTCTGGCCCGATGAGGAGCCGGAAGCGGCCCGGCATAAATTGCGCGTTGCGGTCAGTGCGCTGCGCTGCTCGCTCAACCGCGACGTGGTTGACAGGCCGGGCGGCGGTTATATTCTGTGCAAAGGGCAGGTCTATTCCCTCAACCCGGCAGTGACGCTGCACTCCGACGTGGATACGTTCCTGGCCCTCTATCATGCCGGGCGGGCAGCCAGCGGTCGCGAAGCCATGACCTTCTACGAGCGGGCCTGCAACCTGTACACAGGGCCATTTCTTGTCGAAGACCTCTACGCTGAATGGTCATACATCCCTCGCGAGGAACTGACGAAGACCTACGTAACTATGTGTGACTCCCTGGCGGAGTTCGCCTTCACGAGTGGCAGCTATGAGGCGACGATCAAATGGGCCTGCGCCATCCTTCAGGTAGATCGCTGTGATGAGAAGGCACACCGCCAGCTCATCCGAGCGTACTACGGACTGGGACGACGCAGCGAGGCGTTGCGACAATACCTTCAGTGCCAGAGAATACTCCACGAAGAGTTGGGGGTACTACCCATGCCCGAAACGCAACAACTGTTCTCTCTGCTGGTCGACGGCATGGAGAGTCCAACGGGAAGAGAACATGCAATGAAAGGAAACTGAATGGAAAGAGTAGCACGAACAAGAGGCAAGAGGCAGAGCCATTCCCTTTCATCTGAAGCACCTGTTTACAGCAGCCTCTCACCGCAATCGCCGCAGGAACCCGGCGTGTCAGACATGCCATACGCGGGTCATGATTTTAGCCAGATTCCCATCCATGCCCCTGGCAGAGGAGTGGTGCAGCAGAGGGCAGGGCAAGCTCCCGCCATCCAGCGCGCGCCTGCCGTTCCCACGCAAACCGGTCAATCATCACAAACTGGCCAGTCAGCGCAGCCCGGTCAATCACCACAAACCGGCACAGACCCGGCTAAGCAAGCCGCAATCAACCCGGATGCTATGGAAGCCGCTGCCCGCGCATTCGATCCTGCCCTGCCAGAGATCGATCAAAGCAAGCAAACGCCGCTGGAGAACGACGCCGCCGCACAGGCGCTGGTGCTGCTGGCCTTTGGCGGTGAAGATGGCCTGAACGCCGCCTTCGAGACGCTCTCACCCGAAGTGCAGAAGCAGGTCGATGCTGACGCAGCCGCCGATGTGAGCAGAGCGCAAAAAGCCGGTCGGACGCCCGATGCCGTTCAGGTGAAGACGGCCAACCGCGCCCGGTTCCTTGCTCGCGTTCGGCTGTACTTCGGCAGTTGGACCGAGGTGCTGGATCACTTTCGCGCCATTGAGAGATTGAGCGATGGCCCTGTAGACCTCTTCCTGCACAGAGATGCCAGAGATCGCCTCCAGCGGACGCTGAACGTGCTTAAGAGCAAGGGACACCCGTTGCCCGCTATTGGCGAAGGGTTCAGTCTGCGCCACCTGTACCGCAGTACCGACGGCAAGGGCAATGCGATCATCCAACATCCGGGTATGATGATTCATCTCATGGGTTATGCCTTCGATGTCTCCGCCAGAGCCAACCCCAAAATCTCATTCGACAGTCCGCAAGCGACCGGATTGGAGCGGCATGACCAGGATCTGCTCGCCGTCACCATTGGCCCCGATGCGGCGCGCATGAACCTGGATGAGAAAGAAACTGGAAAGGGAAAATCCAAAAGACCGGACAACCTCCACTTCATCGAGGCTATGGGTAAGCGTACCGCTGGCAATACTGTCGCGGCTGCTGATGATACCGATCCCGCTGCGGTCGAATACTTTAAGCAATTCGAAGCGCAGTTTAACCAGATGGTTAAAGGTTCGCAGGCATTTACGCAATCCCTCTCCCCGGCTCACAGGGAAGCACTACTGAAGATACGCAGCCAGTACTTTGATGAGCTGAGGGCAATACGAGACGAAAAAAGGAAGGGCGCGAAGGCGGATAAGAAGGTTATTGCCGATCATGAGGCTCAACGGCTCAAGCTGTTGCAGAGCATGCCTGCCCTCATGACAGAGTGGATCGTCGCCATTGACAACGAGATCAACAGGGAAATGAGCAAACATCCCGGTATGGATAAGATGCGCTCGCCCGCTGAGATCACGCGCGACCTGAGAAATAAGCAGGCAGAAGTGCGGCGGGCTGCACAGGCCGAGGCGCAGGCGCAAGCAGTTAAGGAGCGGGCCTTAGCTGAACGCGACGCAGCAGACGCGGCCCTGAGCCGTGCCAGAGCGGCAGAACGACGGGCGCCGGGCGGTCAGGCCTTCCTGAAAGCTACGGAAGCGACACAGGCTGCTCGCCAGCGCCTGTCGGAAAAGATAGATGCGCTCGTAGAGGCTCTTGGTAACGAGATCGACGCGCGCCATGAGCTTGCCGCCGATCTTGCGGCGCGCGATGCCCTGAACAAAGAACTCAAAGCCTCCGATACACCGAAGTTGCACGGGTCATGGGTATGGATCGAGCGGTTGCGCGAGCTGCGTCAGGCCCTCGTAACACCTGATCTATCAACGTCCGCAGGTATTGCCGCCTACGAGCGTCTTACCACCGGCAATTTGAGCGAGTTAACAGGCGATGCCCCGGTGGACAACCCTCCTCTGCTGCGCTTGCTGGACATTGGCTTCTTCAACCCCGGCGGCGCGTTTGACCTGGCGTTTTTTGAGGAGGCGGCGCACAGTGGGTTCTGGCCAGGCGCGTCATGGAACTTCGGCAGCGTGGACTCAATGCACTTTGAACTGGCTGAAGGACGTAATTCGCTACGCATGCCCGGTAAATCCTGAATAAAGCGACGAAACGATGGAGCCGTTCTTCATTGCATTGAGGACGTTCTGGACGATTATACCGGTTCCCGGCATCGATTCCCCGCTCTGCTCTCTCCGAAGATGTTCAACCCCATGTCCCCCTGAAATTTCAGGAGGCATGGGGTTACGAAGCTGTGTGGAAACTGGAGACGACGGCTCAGGAGACCTGAGCGATAAAAGTTGTCCAGTCACCACTGACGGAGTACTGGGAAGCGACCCAGACATGGTTTGAGCCGAATCCGGTATAGGAAGCGGCCTCGTAGTCGCCCCAGCGGGAGTCGAAGGTCGCTGACGGCCCCTTGACGATAAAGTGGGTGTTGCCAAGCGTTCCCAGCGGGTCCGACTTGCTGCGGGAGGCGAGCATGATACCGGGATTGAGGCTTGCACTCATCGTGTCGAAGACCATGAAGACATTGCCGTTCTTGTCCTGCATCTCCGCTCCAAAGGAAGCAGCTCGATCTCCCGTGAAGGAGAGATAGCCGGACTGGAAGGGAGTACCGGCGACTTCCACCGGGTTTCCGGGGAAGTTGACGACCTGAATCTGGCCCCACAGAATACCGGGAACGACGGCTGGAGCGGCTGCCCCACCATTGTTGATGCCTGTATCCAGCGAGAAAGTGATCAAACCTTCTCCACCACCAACGCTGTAGACCGGGGTAGCCGTAATGCGCGTATCAATGGTCTCCACACACTGGAAGCAGCCCGGCTCATCAGCATTGGGCGGAGAGATGTACGTCGGGTTGGGTGCCTGTGAGAAGACGAAGCTGCCAGCAAGCGTCTGGTTGCTCGGCTCAAAGGCCCAGACCACGAAACCCTGGCAGGCGGTGGTAAAGCAGTCATTGCCGAACACGTCGCCTTCTATGTTGAACGAGTTGACCAGGTATTCCACTCCAGGGTCCTTTGTGGTGGGCGTGATCGTCTCGACCGGCTGGATAGTATCCAGGAAGATGGTCGTGTTATTGACCGTAGTTGCCGATAACCCGACAAACGGTGTGGCTGTGACAGATTTGCCCTGCTCCATGCGGTGCTTGTCCGCGAACAGCACTTCCGCGAAGTCGAAGTTGCCGGTGGTGAAGTCGAACATGTTGCCGGAGAAGGCGACCACATCTTTGTTAAAGCCGAACTCGGTATAGTCAGCGCCCGCGTTGACCGCGCCCCCCAGCGTCATATCAAAGCGGTAGACGTGCATTACGCCTGTCTTCGGGTTGATATTGGCGATCCAGTAGCGCGAGGTGTTCGGGCAGTTCACGCCGACGCCGAAGGCTGCCGCCTCAACCTGCAACGTTGCCGTCCAGAACAGGCCGCTGTTGGGGTCATAGAAAGCGCGGGGGTCGCTCAGGAAAGGGCCGTTGGGGTCACAGTTGTGCGGAGGATTGGGAACTCCATACCAGACCTGGTCGTTGATTGGCCCCTCAACCAGGTGGCCGGAGGGATCGAAGAACGCATACGAGGTGTTGACGCCTTGCAGCACCAGGGTGGGTGAGCTTGCCAGCGCCATATCAGGTGGCTGGCAACCGCCGAAATAGGGACAGATAGTTGCTGAATCGGCCATGCCCTGGAAACCGTTGATGAACGACTTGCTGGCCGCCCCGGTTGATGCAGGCAGGGGAGATTTGTTGACCGGAGCATTTTTATTGGTAGACGACCCCTGCTTGCCGGGGTGGGCCATGCGCACCGGCAACTGGCGCGGGCGGCTGGTAAGCGCGGCAGAGATCGGCTCTTCCGGCAGGTTGAAGAGGTTGGCGCTATGCTCGGTGGCGGGAACTGGCGCTTCTCTGGTGGCGCTCAGCGAGACCGAACCGCTGCTGTGGCCTTGACTGTGATGCGCAGCCGCGAAGGTCGTCGGGCTGGCAATAAAGAGACTGAACAGCAACGCCCCCAGGGCAGTGAGGACAGAAAGGGAAATATTCCCCCGTTTTCTGAACACGGAAAGCTCCTTTACTGCGAGTGAAGGATCGCACATCACTATCCTGCTGATCCTTTGTGACAATCGCCATACGAATCCCTGAATGAAGGTCGGTTGCTTGCCGGTATTCACCCCCTTTCATGTTTACAAAGACTTCCCCCGGAAAATCCCTTTTTCAGCCGTCATGATATGAATGGCCCATCAGACACTTCTGGCATGAAATATGCTGATGAAAGTGATGACAGGCATGCCCACTGTGGCACACAGGGTATAACCATGAGTCTGAGATCGGGCAGTAACGTCCCCTGCAGGCACATTATCAACCAGGGGGCGTACATAGGAATATACGTAAGAGGGTTACACGGGAATGAATTGCTTTTGTGGCAGGAAGCAGGCAGGGAAGACAAAACCCTGGGAGTATAGAAGGTACTGTACTCCCAGGGTTTTGTCTTCCCTGCCTGCTTCCTTATTTCTCTGTCTCTTTGTCTGTTACTTGCTCAGGCGGTTATGCTCGATCAGCCAGCGAACAAAGTTCAGGCGGTGTTTTTCTTCCATGATTTCACGGTATTCGGTTTGTTCATTCACATGATTTTTCATATAGACCAGACGGGCCGCCTCTGCCTCATTGAAGCCCAGTGAAAGCAGGCGCTCAATATCCCGATTGTTGGCGGTGTAGGTATGTTCAGCCATAATAACGAAGCTCCTCTTGTTTTGTTGCCAGTGCTATGAGCAACATACTGACGGTTCTGTTGTTGACTCGCGACCTTGCTTACAGGTCTATTTGCTATCTATACGGGTGCCGCTTCTCCGAAGATGCACTTTCTGGATTAGAAGCCGCTTACAAGAGCGACTTTCAGCTTAGAAGTTGATTAACCTTTCCATTGCTCACAGATGCATTTGCAAGCCCCGCCGCTCTGCACTATACTACGCAGAGAACAACATACAACACTGTCCCGATTGATCTCATTTCAGCACGGAGACCGGAAATGATACTGGGTTTGAACCTGACCTGGCATTGGAGTCCAGGCGCGCTTATTTTCATCATCCTGCTCTGCCTGCTTTACGGCCTGGCTATCCAGTACGGGCAGAGACGGAACCCACAGCAAGCGGTAATCAAACCGCATCATCTTGTTGCCTTTGGAACCTGCATCGTTATCATGGCGCTGCTGTTGCTCACGCCATTTGATACGCTGGCGCGCACGCAATTATTTGTGGCGCACATGGTGCAGGTGGTCTTTCTGGTGACGCTCTGCGCGCCGCTCTTCTTGCTCGCGTGTCCGCAGTGGCTCTGGCAGCCGGTGTTGCAATGGACGCCGACACGCAGCATCCTGGACAAGCTCACGCGCCCGTTTATCGCCTCGCTCATCTTTAATCTGACCTTTTTTTTCTGGCACGCGCCCAACCCGTTCCACTACGCGCTCCAGCACGGTTCCATCTATCATGTCGAGCTGCTCAGCCTGTTTCTGGCTTCCCTGCTCAACTGGTGGCCGTTAATCGGGCCGGTGCGCGAGCTGCGCCGCCTGAGTTACCCATTGCAGATGCTCTACGCCTTTCTGGATGGGCAGCCGGTCGATGTTTTCGCCTTCCTGCTCGTCTTCACCGGCGTTGTCTTCTATCCTTATTACCAGATTCCCGCTCCTCTGGTTCAGCTTGGCATCACCGCCTACCCCTTACAGGCGATGGGCGGCACTTTCCTGATGATTCCCGGCCTCGTTGACCTGATTGTCATGACCCCACTCTTCTTCCGCTGGCTTGGACAGATGGAGGCAAAGGCGAAGGTCGCCGATCAGAAGATGCAGGAGGAACTGGAGGAGGAGATCGCTCTGGAAGAATCAGGTAGTGGCACCCTCCCGTAGGCGCGCGATTGATCGTGCGCACTGCCGATTGATCGGCCATGCGGATACAACAGGAGAGAAGCTCTATTACCACGTACAGGGCAATTGCAGCGCCTCGGCCAGACGGCGTTCGTATTCATAGCGCGGAATCTCGGTGACGCCGAGCGAGGCGAGGTGGGGTGTGAGAAACTGCGTATCGTGCAGCGTGTAGCCGCGCGCTTTGAGGTGTTCGACCAGGGCGACGAGGCAGACTTTGGAGGCGTCGGCGGCGTGCGAAAACATGCTTTCACCCATAAACGCGCCGCCCAGCGCGACGCCGTAGAGGCCGCCAACAAGCAAACCATCTTTCCAGGCTTCGACGCTGTGCGCCAGTCCGGCAGCGTGCAGGGTGGTATAGGCTTCGATAAAGGCTTCGTTGATCCATGTCTCCGCTCGCGCGCCACAGCAGCGCATGACGGTCTCGAAAGCGGTATCCATCCTTATCTCATAAATGGTCTTTCGTATAGTCGCACGCAGCGAGCGCGAGACGCGCAGGTTAGCATGTTCCAGAATGGCGCGAGGGTCGGGCGCGTACCAGAAGATACGCCCATCTGGCTCGGCCATCGGAAAAAAGCCCCGCGCATATGCCTCAATGACCAGCCTCGGATCAAGTGGCTGCAATTTCTTTTTTCGCATAGATACTCTGATAGTGTGAAAGATAGTAGAGCTATGTTGTATTATGCGAGGGTGGTGCAGGTAAGTCAATAGCAACTGCTGTGTAACGGGAAAAGTCATGGGGCAGGTGAAAAGCTTTGACATTTGGCTCATCTTTCGTTATGCTCAGATCAGATGATTGGCATTGCTCTCATCGATCATACTATAATGCATCCGGGTGCATGAAATACTGTGGAGAAGCAAAAGCAGAGGAAGAATGCAGTGAATACACGAAGGCTCATACGCATATTTTCTGTCATCACCGCTATTCTGGCGTATGTGATGGTATTGCTGGGCGTACTGGTGACAACCACCGGGTCAGGGCATGGCTGCGGCAACACCTGGCCGTTCTGTCATGGAGAAATTATTCCCGGCGTCATCACCATCGCGGGCGTGATTGAGTACAGCCATCGCGTCATGTCGGGCCTCGATGGCTTTCTGGTATTGATTCTGGCCGTCTGGACGTGGTTGCTCTACCGCAAAGATTTTCAGGCGAAGCTCTTTGCTTTCCTCAGCCTGCTCTTTGTGGTTTTGCAGGGCGTACTGGGCGCGCTGACCGTCATCTACGAGGGAACGTGGGCGCTCACGTGGCTGCTCTCTATTCACTTTGGCCTCGCCCTGATCGCCTTTGCCAGCGTGATTTTGTTGACTGTTCGCCTGTTTCAGCTTGGCAGGGAGCCAGAGGAGAGCCGTGCGCAGGCAGCAGGCCGCAGGCTGCAAGGGCTGGTCTGGGGCCTGGCGGTCTACACCTATATCGTCGTCTATACGGGCGCGCTGGTTGAACATAGCGGGGCGGTAGCAGCCTGCGGCCCTCAGTTCCCTGCGTGTAGCCCGACCTATTTGCCCGGCCTCACATCGCTCGTCGGCATTCAACTCCTGCATCGCTACTTTGCCGGGCTGCTCTGGCTGCTCGTCCTCGGCCTGCTCGTTGTTGCCACGCGCCGTTACCGCGAGCGTCGCGACATCGTCCGGGCGAGCTGGTGGGCTTTCGTGCTGATTACCTTGCAGGCCATCAGCGGCATGTTCAACGTCTGGACGGAAGGCCAGCTTTTAGCGGCCCTCGTCCACACCACGCTGATTGCCGGGTTTTTCTCCGTTCTCTGCCTGCTCTGTGCGCAGGTTGGCTGGCCCTGGAAACGAACAAAGCCTGTAGTAAGCGGGGAGAGCGGCGAGAGCAAGCAACTGGAGTTGAAAACGGTTTCCTGATTTCCGTCCCGTCAGGAGATTGAGAAAAAAGCCTGTGCCTGCCGCTTGCGTCTCGGAAAAGTACACCATCAAACCAGAAAAGGTCAGGTGCGAAGACCCTCGAAATCCCTGTCGCCCAGGCCCATAACCTGGGCGATATTTATTGTTTCAGTTCTTGTACAGCAAAAAGCTCTTCTCGTTCGTTGTAAGTAGTGGTACTCTGAAAAATCACATCAATTGGAGGATTACATGGATCACAGTCTTGTGACGACCGGCTTTGAACTGGCGGGATACCGCGTTGTGCGTCAATTTGGCGTTGTGCGTGGCATTATTGTGCGCTCGCGCAGTGTCGTAGGCAATATCGGAGCAGCGTTTCAACAGCTTGTGGGCGGCAATATCTCAATCTACACGCAGTTGTGCGAGCAGGCGCGCAATGATGCTTACGAACTGATGATCCAGCACGCGCAGCAGGTGGGAGCCAACGGCCTGATCGGCGTGCGCTACGATGCCACCGAAATTGCCCCCGGCGTCACCGAAGTTCTCTGCTACGGTACCGCCGTGTATGCTGTGGCGCAGGAGTAAACTGGCCCTCGTGGCCAGTTTTTATTTATGCCAGTTGTTTTTTCTCTCCTCTTGCGAACCACTTGAGGTACTTCACCAGCATTGGATTTAGCGTCCCGATCATCTCCATATCCTCTGCTGTTAGAGGGCGGATGAGGGTGAGGAGGGCGGCGCAGAGGATGAGGAAGATGAGGCCGGAGAGGATGAGCAGGGGGCGGCTCTCCGGGTGCCAGAGGATGCCCGGCAGGGCGGCAAGGACGAGGGCGAGCAGGAAACGCAGGGTGAAGCCGAGCGGGTATTTGCGCGGCAGCACGTTCCAGAGGAAAGCGAGCAACAGCGCGCCGGTGAGCAGTTGCGAGATGCCGTCGGCGACAAGCGCACCGGCGGGTCCCCAGCGTGGGATGAGGATAATGCCGATGAGCGCGACGGCGAGCAGGCCCAGCCACTGGCCCAGCACGACCAGCCGGGGCTTGCCAACGACGTAGAGCGTGGATTGGTGAATGGTGGTGCCGAGGACGCGCACCAGAATGTTGAAGAACAGGAAGATCGCCAGCAGCGGGCCGACCGGGTCGTAACTGCTGCCGTAGAGGGCGTGGGCGACGTTCTGCGCGTTGAAGAGGCAGAAGACGAGGCCCGGCGCGGCCAGCAGCGTCTCGATCTTGATCAGCGCCTGCCAGGCCCGCGCCAGCCGCGCGGAGTTGTGGCCGACGTAGGCGGCGGCAAGGGCGGCCACGCCAACGCCGCCGAAGCCGGAGACGAGCAACAGGCTGGCGGCATGCGCAAGCTGGAACGAGAGGTTGAAGTAGCCGATCTCTACCAGCGAGATGGCGAAGTAGCCGAGCAGGATGATAGACACCTGCTTGAGCAGCGCGCCGGAAACCAGATTGGTCAGCCATGCCGAGATGCCGAGGTCAAGTACCGGCTTGAGCGGCTGCCTGTAACTCTCGCCGCGCAGAAAGAGCATCGGCGCGAGCCAGACGACAAAGGCGAGGCTGGTAAGCAGCGAGGTGAGGGCGAGTACCCAGAGAACGCCGTCGATGCCCAGACCCATTTGCAGGACTGCGAAGCTTAGTACGAGGATGGCGAACTGGGCAATGCTGCCTGCGATGAAGACAAAACGCATGCGCATGAGCGCGGCACAGACCGAGGTGAAGAGGCTGCTGATGCCGTTGCCCACTACGTAGACGGCGATGGGCGCAATATGGCCGATCAACTGCGGGTCGCGCATACTGGAAGCCATCGCCGCTGCGCCGTTGATGGGAATGGCTCCGATAATGTTTGCCAGCACGGGCATGCCGAAGAGCATGATGGCGCTGGCGCTCAGGATGACAATGCGTAACGCGAGCAGACGGCGTATCAGATTGGCGGCAGATGCTCGCCCATGCTCGGCGAAGACGCGCGGCACAAACGTTGTCGTGGCGTCTTCCAGGCCGAAGGCGACAATATAGGCGATGGTGTTGAACGCGGCCATCACGACCGCGTAGACTCCGTATTCTACAACAGAGACTTTGCGCGTGACGATGACGGTGAGCAGAAAGAGGGAAATAAAGACCCAGAGTCCATAAACCTGGTTAAGCAGGTAGCTATTGGGCGTGCGTCTCAGCAGGTGCCGTGCCTCTATCTCACTGCCCGGCAGTTTGCCGCTTTTGCCGCTTTTGCTGCCGTTGTCGGCGCCAGGGACAGGCTCAACTGGCGCCTCCCCGGTTACCGGCGAGAGTATACCTTCCATACCTTGTAATTCGTTGACATCTTCCACTGCTCTTACGTCCCCGTTCTCCACCTCTGATTGCGCGATATACCTGTTATCCTCTAACTGGCCGGTCACCAGACGTACCAGCCGTAACGGTCTCAGCATAACACAGATTGTCCGTTTCGTATATTATCTTGTTTCATATCTCGTTTTTGTAGCCCATCAGAACTACACCAATATGCGTAATACCTTTGCCCCTGGCCTTTTCGCTTTGATGGTATGCTTTCCCCGGAGGGAAATGGCAGGTATCAGGCCCTTTCTCGGCCTCCCATCCGGGATTGAGATCGATTGAAGTTGAAACTCAATTCACTTTATAAAGAGAACGTCCGAGCCAGCCAATTCCACCCAGTGCCGCAAAAAGTTCCAGGATGCTGACATTCGCGGTCACGTGGTCGACGGAGACGAGGTAGAACGCGCCGACCTTGAAGGTGGCGGCGATGACGAAGAGGCCGAGGCCAATCCAGGCGGGCAGCGTTGCGTAGAGCAGGGCGCGCTGCCAGTGGCGTGTCAGGTAGCCGATGGCGACGGGCAACAGGTAGAGCAGGGCAGTAATGACGGGGGCAATGGGCGCGGGAAATGGCCCGTCGAGGGCCGCGCTGGTCGATTGTGGCAATAAGCGTGTCCAGAGCTGCGCCGGTACCAGCGCCAGCGTCACCAGGAGCGTTTCCACAACAATGAGGGCGATTGTCAGGATCGTCCAGAGTTTTTCGCGTTCTATCTTCTCCGTGCTTGAGTGTAACATACGCTTTCTTTCTAACCGGTCGGTAAGGCCAGCAATCCCATCTGGTACTTCAGCATCAAAATGCGGCGCACCGAGTCATCGATGCGCTGCTGGCTGATCTGCCCATCATTTACTGCCTGCTTGATGCCCTCAACCATAGCTGCGACATCGGATGGAGTTGCGGCGCCCATCAGTAAGTCGTCGCCTGCCTGAATGGCCATGACTGCCGCCTGGGCCTCTGTATAGTAGGCGCTAATCCCTTCCATTGTCAAGCTATCGGTAATGATGACCCCCTGAAATCCCAGGCGGTCGCGCAGGATGCCGGTCACAACCTTATAGGAGAGCGATGAGATCGTCGTGGGATCGACGGCCTGCACGATTTCGTGCGTGACCAGCACAGCATGGACATTGCCCTGGGCGATCAACGTGCGATACGGCGCCCAGTCAATGGCGTCGAGCTGGTTCAGAGGGCGGGTGAGACGCGGCAAGCCGAGATGGGGGTCCGTACTGACATCGCCCAGGCCGGGGAAATGTTTCAACGCGCCAAGCACCTTACCGCTTTGTTGCAGGCCCTGAAGATACGCGCTCGCCATGCGTGTTACCAGCGCCGGGTTGTCGCCGTAGGTGCGCATGTAGAGTTGCGGGTTGTACACCGAGTTCACATCGACCACCGGGGCCAGATTCAGGTTGAAGCCGTATGAAGCCAGGTCTTGCGCGTCCTGCGCGCCTTCTTCCCGTGCGCGGTTGGGATCATTCGTTGCGCCGATGGCCGTCTCCGAGGGGCGCGGCCCATCCAGTTTTGCCAGCCGGTCTACCAGGCCACCTTCCTGGTCGATGGCGACAATCAACGGCACCGCGCTGTTTTTCTGCATCTGCTGGATCAACCCTGTGAGCTGGGGCTTGCTGATAATATTGTTATTGGCCGTGAAAAGCAGGACTGCCCCGATATCGTACTGGCTAATCATGGTGCTGATGTCATAGGAATATTGCGGGCCAACGAATTGCACCAGCATCATCTGGCCGACCTTCTGATCCAGCGTCATATTCTGCACGATCAGGTTGATGTACTGTTGAGGAGTCATCTGTGTTCTGGCCGTCGCTGTTGTCCCCGGCGATGGAGTAGCATGCAGTTGCTGTTTGATCTTGTTGAGAACATTGTCGTTGCTATTATCCGGGCCGGCGAGGACGTAGGACCATCCCTGCGGGCCAATAAATTGTGCGAAGCCCAGGTTGGTGGCATTGAAGACGAGGATGCAGAGCAGGGCGATGAAGAGGACAGCCTGCCAGCGCGTAAAGGTGGTTTTTGTCCCCTGGCTGCGGGCTGGCTCTACAGGGGTTACTGCCGGTACAGCTATTTGCGTCGGTGGCATGGCTCTTGGCAGTTTGATGGTCGTTATGGCTGCCAGCGCGAAATTCTCTTCCTGCCGTGTGTCCTCTGCCGCGCTCAGATCGCCAGCCTCTAGCGGTGGCGCGGCAGGGGTCATCGATGGCGTCTCTACGGAGTCCGCTGCTGCGGCCTGTAACTCAGGATGGTTGGCAGCGGTTTCCTGTTCCGTTTGCGTTTCCGCGATGCTGGCGGCAACGGCGGGGATGAGCCGGGGCGGTGCGGAAGGCCGTTCCAGGACGCCGGAAGTTGGATGGCGAGAAGGGATGGTACGCGTTTTGCGTTGAGTTTCCCTGTCATTGTTGTGATCCGGTTGCTCTGCTGAGCGCCGGGGCGTTGGCTCGTCCATAAACACCTCTTTTTTTAGATCAGCGAGACTGGCAGATCGTGCATCTTTTGAAGCGGGCAGCCGTAAAGTCATCCATATAATGAACGGCTTGCACGCATGAGTTGTAACTGCCAGGGACTTTAACCTGCACAGTCAACAGATTATGCCCGGAAAAGCTGTGAAATAACTCACAATTTGCGCCCTTTTTCTCTGTATACAGTATGTCACAGGGAGAAATTTAAAATCTTTTTCCTGTGTACGTCTCTTCTCTTAGAATGGCTTCATGGAATGGCCTCATGCAAAAAGGCGAAAATATCGTACTGCTTGTTCAAATCGTAAGTGTGCGCTATACTGTGTCCACAGGTACGTGAACTTTGCTGAAAGGGAACCTGCTGAAAATGCTCAGCGCGCCACAATCTGCGATTTCTACGAAGCGGCAAAGGCCGTCGCGTGCGCTTGCCAGCGTGCTAGCGGGTGCGGGGATGACTGTTCTCCTGGCCTGCCTCGTCATTCTCATTATCTGGCTTCTCAGGCTGTCCCATGCCACTGGCTCGGCCCTGAGCCAGTTGTTTGTTTTGCTGACGGCGCTCTTGCACACACCCGCGTTTCTGATCGCTCTCGTTGTGGCTCTGATCGTCTTTAGCCTG
>Ga0209062_1003397_pt1 | contig 18482 bp, 8 predicted proteins | sample Coa_R2_2_FD_187158 | JGI IMG/M metagenome (GOLD analysis project Ga0209062, IMG submission 187158) | Surface soil microbial communities from Centralia Pennsylvania, which are recovering from an underground coalmine fire - Coalmine... | ecosystem: Environmental > Terrestrial > Soil > Unclassified ...
AACGGCGTGTTCCAGTTGTAGCGATACGGCGGCTTGCCGCGCACGTCGCGCGCCCGGATGGACGAAAATTCGCCGGTGCGGAGATTGCGCCGGTTGATGCGGCCATCCTGCGATTCGCTGTAAACCAGGTCCGGCTCCTGCTCATCGACGCGGCACACAAAGCCATCGCCGCCGCTGATGACGATCCAATCCTCATTGATCGGACCCTGGCCGTCGAGTGTATGGCTTGGGCCGCCCCAGCTGGCGTTATCCTGCAAGCCGCCGTAGACACGGTAAGGCTGCCGGGAATCAATCGTCACATGATAGAATTGGCCGATGGCCATATTATTGAGATACTCCCAATGGGTCGCCCGATCGTAGGTCAAATAATAGCCGCCGTCGGTACCCAACAGCATGTGCCGGCCGTCGCGTGGATCGATCCATAACGCATGCTGATCGGAGTGAAAACGATCCTGCTGGTTAAAGGTAAACGTCTTGCCGCCGTCCTTGGAGCGATACAGGTCGATTCCCAAAACATACACATATTTGTCGTCGGTCGGATCGACGCGGATTTGACTGAAATACATGGGCCGCGGATTGACGCTATTGACCCGCTTCCACGTCTCGCCGCCGTCAGTGGACTTATAGACTCCACCATATTCAAAGCTGTTGGGTCCCTGTTGGTCCTGGACGTTTTCGCGTTGTCCACCGTACATGAAACTATAAGGTCGTTTCGGATTCACCTGCCCAAATCCGGGACGGCGGACTTCCAGGGTCAGCTCCTTGCTCTCCTTGTCGCGCAATACCTTGACCGTCACCTTGTCGCCGGGATTGTGGGCGCGGAACAATTCGATAAGTTGATCGAACGATTTCACATCCGTTCGGCCGACTTTCTGGATGATGTCGCCAACCAGAAGCCCGCCTTGCTCCGACATGCCGCCCGGAAAGATTCGCTCGACGCTCACGCCATTGGGGACGTCCGAGCCGCGGAAATCGACGGGCAAAGCTCGCCCGCCGCCCGGTCCCTGCGGCTCCGGCCGTCTTCCCAGCGTCACTTTGATTTCGAGGGCTTTCTTGTCGCGCTCTATTTTCAGGGTCAACGTGTCGCCGACTTTGTGCTTGCGGATCTGTTCGGCCAACTCTTCATACTTGCCAATGGCTTTGCCATCCGCGGCCCTGATGACGTCGCCGACTTTCAGCTCCGCCTTGGCGGCGGGACTGTTCGGCGTGACCTGCGTCAGCTTCGCGGCGCCCTCTGCGTCCTCACCGGCGACGCCGAGAAACACCGGACTCGGCGGCGTGCCCATGCCGATTTTCGCGCAATCGATGACGGCATAGACCACACTGGGATTCTTACGCGAATAATCGAGTCCAATGCGCCCCAGCTCACAGGTGGGCAATCCTTTGGTCAGCTTCTGGAACGATTTTCCGCCGTCGGTCGTTTTGTAAATCGCGCCGCCCGGTCCCCATTTCTTGATAGGATCGTAGGCATCATAGCCGTCTTGCAAGGCCGGTTCACCGCGATGGCTGTCGAAGCCGTCGCGCATCCGCTCCCACGTCGCCACCAACAGCGTCTCCGGGTCGGTGGGGTGCATCTTCATGTCGATGATCCCGGTTTTGTCATCGATATAAAGGATTCTTTCCCATGTCTTGCCGCCGTCGGTCGTCTTATATAATCCGCGCTCCTCGTTGGGACCATAGAGCCGGCCCAACGCACCGACATATACAATGTCCGGATTTTGCGGATGCACGATGACCCGGCCAATCTGGAAGGTTTTATCCAGTCCCATATTCTTCCAGGTCTTGCCGCCGTCGGTCGATTTGTACACGCCGTCGCCATAGGACACGGAATTGCGCGGATTATTTTCACCGGTGCCGACCCAAATGATGTCTTTGTTGGATTGGGCCACGCACACATCGCCAATCGATACGGTGGACTCGTGGTCGAACTGATGCTCGAAGGTGATGCCGTTATTGGTCGTTTTAAGCAAACCGCCGGAGGCGGTGGCCACCCAATAGATGCAAGGATCGGCCTCATACACCGAGAAGGCAACAATGCGTCCGGCCATCGACGCCGGACCAATGCTCCGCCACGAGAGTGTCTTGGTCCATTCGGAAGGAATCGCCGTGGCCGCCGTTGTTGGAGTGGTGGCCGGCATGCGCTTCAGTTCTTCGAGCTTTTTCGTCAATTCTTGGATCTGCCGTTCGATGTCGGCGATCAGTTTCTCACGTGGGGCGGCCTCCTCGGCCGCTGGTCCGGAGATGGCGAGCAGCATTACGAAGGAAGCCGTCAGGATGGCCCGCAAGAACCAGAACGAAGCTGATGTGCGCGAAATCATTGGTGTGCCCTCATAATTGCCCAACGCAGGTCGGAAGATAGCTCCCACTTTAAGTGGCGAGAGCGCGATATGCAAGTGAAAACAAAGGATATGTAATGGGGAATTGGATGCAGCCCACAGCGCCGGCAAGGGACGTCCTTGCTGGCGCTGCGGGCTGGTGGGGAAACGGCGCTACGGGTTAGAGCAGCCCCCGTTGGGGCACGGTCTCCGGACCGTGCCCCCATTGCCGACCGCAGGTCTCCCGCGTTCCGTGAAGGAGAGCGTCGATCAGAGCAGCTGGCTGCTCGCCGAGACGACGGCGGACTCGACGGGTGCAAATATTGTCCCGGACAAGGAGCCGGGGAAGGTTATTCCCAAGGCGGTGAAGGTGTCGATGGTCCCCGGATCGACGTAGTTGAATTTGACGGACAGGCCGAAGAGGTTGACGTCATTCGTCTCGCCGCCGGAGCTTTGGAAGGGCGGAGGAGTGGACGTGCTGGTCGGCGGCGTTCCGAAGCTGATTTGCGACGCGAAGACCGCGTTCATCACATTCAAATACACGGGCGAGAGGAAACTGCTGCCAACAAAGGTGTTCACGCCGGCCGTTGCACCCCCGTAAGTGACCTGAACCGTCTGGTTCTGGGCCACGGCGTACAAGGGCAACGAGGTCGAGAAGGTCGCCTGCCCGTTGCTGTTGACCCCTGAGGTTCCCATCTGGTTGTTGACGTTGAAGGCGACCGTGCCAGCGGTGACGGGCGTCGTGGTGCCTGTCTGCGTCACGGTTGCCGTGATCGTCTCGTTCGCCGATCGCGCAAAAAAATTGGGGGTGATGCTTATGGCGACGTTGGTCGTGGTCGCAATAGTGGCTGGCGTGACTCGATCCTCCAGCTGTTCCAGGCGCGGCCGGATCGTCGCGCCTCGCCGCTCGGGCGCGCTTCGGCCGCCGCGACGTGTGAACTTTCCGTTGATTTCTCGCAGCCATCCGAAAAGAGTCATGGTGCATTCCTCCAAAAAAAAGGATGATTAGGCGAGCTTAAATTGCACTCGATCAAGCTCAAGGATCAATGGGATATAGGCGTTCGTTGACAATCAACAAAAAGCGACAATTGGCGATAGGGCAGCGAGTCAGCTCGCCGCTATCTCGAATGAGAAGAAACGTGCTTCGTTGGACGCTCGCGGCGATGTTCGGCACTCTCCCTTGCCCTGCCTTCCTCGATACAGGGGCAGTCCGCAAGCGGACACGGCTTTGTTAAAATAGGCAAAATAGCCGGGGAGGAAAGATGTTTGTGAGAAAGAGCTGAAAATGGTCGGTCTATTTCAGAAATGGTTCTGGTTCCCAAACTCCCTTTGGGAACTCACTTCGCGAAACTCCGTTTCGCCCGTAGTTTCCGACGCTGGCGAGGGAGATGCGAAACAGAGTTTCGCGGACAGCGTTCCCAAACGGAGTTTGGGAACGAGAGGAGAGGAAGAGAGGAACGAGAGGGATCTCCTCTTATGGTAGGTGAATCGCATTCCTCACTTCTCCATCGCCTTGCTCTGGTGCCGTAGCGGTTTGCCCGCCAGTACATCCATGAATTTGCCATCGTCGATCGCTAGTTGGCCATTGACGAACAAATAGCGAACGCCAGTCGCGTATTGGTGCGGCTTGTCGAACGTCGCCTGATCGCGGAATGTCCGCGGATCGAAGACGACCATGTCGGCGAAATAACCTTCCTTTAAGTATCCGCGCTGGGGTAGATGGAGAATATCCGCCGGCAAGCCGCTGGCGCTGCGGATGGCGTGTTCCAGCGTAATGATCTTGTCCTCGATGGCGTAGCGGCCGATCTTGCGCGCGAAGCAGCCGTAACTGCGCGGGTGCGGCACCGTATCGGACGACGGCAGCATGGAAGAGCCGTCGCTGGCCGTGGCCACGAACGCTTGGCGCATAATCAGCCGTACATCTTCCTCGCTCATGCCGAAGTTGACGATCTGGGCGCCGCCGTTGCGTTCAATCTCCAGCACAATGTCGATGGCCGGCTTCTTTTCCCGTGCGGCGATCGCGGCCAAATCCTTGCCCTGCCAGGCGGGCTTCGGAGCATAACGCGCGATGCGGACGCTCTTGCCGTCCTGGTGCTGCTTGATGCCGCGTTCGACGAGCGGACGCAAACCAGCCAGCTGCTCCGCGTCGCCCAGGCGGGCGAGATAATCCTTCTGGCTGCCTTCGCGGAACGAGGTGGGGATCAACGTGGCTTTCAGGCTGGTGCTGCTGGCGACATAGGGATATTGATCGGCGCTGACGGCTTGGCCGGACCTGCAAGCTTTCTCGATCAGGGCAATCTCGTCGGCCGCCATGCCCCAGGCGCGTTGGCCGGACGCTTTCAAATGCGAGATGTGGACCGGCAAGCCGGCCTCGCGGCCAATCGTCAAGGCTTCGTCGATGGCGCTCAAGACGCCCGTGCCCTCATCGCGGATATGGCTGGCGTAAAAGCCGCCATGCCGCGCCGCCACGCGCGCCAACGCGATCAGCTCGTCCGTCTTGGCGTAAGTGCCGGGATTGTAGATCAAACCGGTGGACAATCCCCAGGCGCCGTCTTTCATGGCCTGATCGACCAATTCTTCCATCTGTCTTAGCTCATCGGCCGTCGGCGCTCGGTTGGCGTTCTTCATGACGTGCTCGCGAACATCGTTATGCGGTACCTGGTGGATCACGTTCGTGCCGATTTTGCCGCTCTCCAAAGTCTGAAAATACTTGGCCGTATCGACCGGCCCCGCGCCGCAGTTGCCGGTCACGACCGTGGTGACGCCCTGGTGCAGATAATTGCGATTGGCGCGGGTGGCCTTTTTCTGGAGCGGATAGTCGCTGTGCGTGTGCAGATCGATGAAGCCGGGCGCGGCGACCAAGTCCTTGCCATCGACGATGCGCGGCCTGCCGGCGGCGCTAAATTGGCCCACGGCAACAATGCGTTCGCCGCGGATCGCCACATCGCCGACGACGCCTGCCTTTCCGCTGCCGTCGTACAACGTCGCCCCGCGGATAACGACATCCGCTTCAATCGCCGGCTCACCCGGCACAAGCAGACACATTAGCAACGGATACAGGTTCGACATGACTGCCTCGAACTTCTTCTTGCCGGCCCGCGGCGCAAGCAAGGGAAGGCGTGAGCCTTGCTTGCGCTGCGGGCCGGCGAGGTTTACCACGGAATCACAGAGAAGAAAAATACGGAAATAGAGAGAAAACGAAAGAGGACGCCCGTTCTTTTGCCTTTCATTCCTTCGGTGATTTTCTCCGCGCTCTCTGTGACTCTATGGTTAGCTCTTCTGGGCAATCCTGGATCGATTCCATCCGCACAGCCGGCGCAATCCGAACAAGCACGAGTCCAAACTGCCCACCCTTGGGCAAGAGTTGTTGACCCATATCTTTACCAGACTTACTATATTATCAACATTACGCATTTTCTCCCTTTTACCTAAACGGAACCGAGAGGGAGAGGCAGATGAGCGGCCGTGGTGCGCGCCCGGAGAGGGTGCGCGCGTCGCCGCTCTTTCGGTGGTGGGTTCGAAGCCTGTGGAGGGCTTGCATGTACCAAGGTTCCTTGAGTTCCCTTTCAGTACTGGGAGGCTTGTTCCGATGTACAGTGTTGTTTTGATGATGGCGTTGACCAGCGGCGGCGATGCGCCGGCGTGGGGTCGTGGCTGCTCGGGCTGCTACGGCGGCTGCTTCGGTTGCTACGGCGGCTACAGCTGTGGCGGTAGCTGCCACGGTCGTAAACACGGCTGCTGCGGTTGCAGCGGCGGGTGCTGGGGCGGCGGCTCCGGTGGTTGCCACGGTCGTAAACACGGCTGCTGTGGCTGCCACGGTGGTTACTATGGCGGCTGCTACGGCGGCGGCTGCTACGGCGGCGCTTGCTTCGGCGGTGCTTGCTCCGGCGGCGCTTGCTTCGGTGGAGGCTATGGCGGAACGGTCGCTCCGGTTGTCCCCGCCGCGCCCGTGACCCCGGCTCCGGCCCCGGCCACGACGCCCAAGAAGACGAGCCTTGAAGGCGCCGCTCCGGCGACCTTGATCGTCAACGTCCCGGCCGAGGCGCGTCTGAGCATCGACGGCGAGGCCACCACCTCGACCGCGACGCAGCGCGTGTTCGTTTCGCCGGCCCTGAATTTCGGCCGCGAGTATCACTACACCCTCGAAGCCGAGTTCCAGAAGGACGGCAAGATGGTGAAGGTCACGAAGGAAGTCGCGGTCAAGGCCGGCGACGAGACGCGCGTCAACTTCGACGCCGAAGTTTCTGCCGAGATCGCCAGCCGCTAACGCGGTCACGACTCGCTAGGGACATGCCTTGCCTCTTCGCGAGGTCCGGCCTGCCGGATGAGGCATCTCCGCAACGCCTGGGGAGCAACACTGCTTCCCAGGCGTTTTTGTTTACATGCCCCTTCCCAAGCACATGATTGTCCGAGCCGCTTACTCCGCTGCGCCGCGTGCGCGGCTCGGACAAATCAAGCACGCCAGAAGTGGATAATCGTTGCAACCCATCCCTCCACATGCTAACTTCATCAGTTAAAGTCGAACCCGGTGCCGGAGGTAAGTTCCGTTGGGAGGATCGGTCTACCGATCGTGGGAGACGTCATGGAAACGTCCGCCAGCTTGTTGGAGCGCCTCCGCACGTCGCCCGACGAGGCGGCGTGGCGGCGCCTCGACGACCTGTATCAACCGCTCATCCGCCGCTGGCTGCTCCGCGACCCCTCTCTGCGCGAAGAAGCCGATGACATCGTTCAGGAAGTCATGAGCGTCCTCGTCCGAGAATTGCCCGGCTTCCAGCGCCGGCGGAACGGCTCCTTCCGCCGTTGGCTGCGCACCATCACCGCCCATCGTTTGGCCGCCTTCTATCGTTCGCGCAAGAATCGGCCCGTTGCCCTGGGCTGTCCCGCGGAAGAATCCCCCCTGACGCAGCTGTCCGATCCCAACAGCGAGATGAGCCGCCAGTGGGACCGCGAGCACGACCGCTACGTGTTGTCCCGCCTTATGGAGCTGATCGCGCCCATGTTCGAACCAACCACGTTGGCCGCCTTCCGCCGCACCGCTCTGGAGGGCATCGCGCCGGCGCGGGCGGCGAAAGAGCTGGGCTTGTCGCTCAACGCCGTCTTGATCGCCAAGTCTCGCGTCCTCAGCATGTTACGGCAAGAAGCGAAGGGCCTGATCGACTGAATGTAAATTTTTCTGAAAGGTTTGGCCGCCTCGCGCACTATTTGAACCAAGCGAAGCGACGCTGGAACGTGTCAGAGCTGACCAGGATACCAACGACGCATCATCCCTGAAGGAGTTGCCCATGTCCGACGCCGTGAGTCACCCAACGCCGCAAGAACTGGCCGACTTTGGTCTGGGCAAGCTGCCCCAGCACGCTGCCGCCGCCATCGCTGCTCATCTGCAGTCGTGCCCCAAATGCCTCAAGGCTGTGGCTGACGTGACGCCCGATTCCTTCCTCGACAAGGTCCGCGCCGCTGGGCCGGCTGGCTCCTCGTTCCCTCCGAGCTTGGCACAGCCGGGCCATGCTCCCAAAAGCGGGGAACGGCCTGCCATCCCCGTTGTTACTTGTCCCGATGTACCGCCGGAACTGGCACGGCATCCGAAATACCTGATCCTGCGCGAACTGAACCGCGGCGGCATGGGCGTCGTCTATCAAGCGCGGCACAAGGAGATGGGACGCCAAATCGTCATCAAGGTCATCAACCGCGCCCTGCTCGATCGACCCGACTCCCTGGACCGCTTTCGCCGCGAGATTCAGGCCGCCGCCCAGTTGTCGCATCCCAACATCGTCACCGCCCACGACGCCGAACAGGTCGGCGACACGCACATCCTGGTGATGGAGTTCGTGCCCGGACAGAGTCTCGCCGAAGTGCTCGAAAAGAAGGGACCGCTGCCGGTGACGCACGCCTGTCATTACATGTCTCAGGTGGCGTTGGGCTTGCGACACGCTCATGAGCGCGGCATGGTCCACCGCGACATCAAACCGAGCAACGTCATCTTGATGCCGGGTTCCAGGGGCCAGGTCAAGATCCTCGATTTTGGGCTGGCCAAGATCATCAGCGAGCACGGCGCGACCACGGGGCTGACGGAGTCCGGCGCCTACATGGGCACGCCGGATTATTGTGCTCCCGAACAGGCCGAAGATGCGAGCAAGGCCGACATCCGCGCCGATTTGTACAGCCTGGGCTGTACCTTGTACTGTCTGCTTGCGGGTCATCCGCCGTTCCAGGAAGACACGGCGATGAAGACCGCGCTGGCTCACATGCAGAAGGAACCGCAACCGCTGCCGGAACTGCGGAAGGACGTGCCGGCGTCGCTGTGGCAGGTGGTGAAACGATTGCTGGCGAAAGATCCGGCCCAGCGTTACCAGACACCGAATGAGGTATTCCAGGCGCTCAGCGTCTTCGTCAAAGCGGGTGCGAGGCCGAATGCGAAGACCGGTGTTGCGCCGGCTCCGAGCGTTGGTTTGCCGACGAAGGGAACGAAGATCATCGCAGATAAGAAGCAGGTCAAGAAGATCCTGCGCGAAGTGCCTGGCAAAACGCCGCCCAAGAAAGCTCCGGTGCAGGACGGGGCTTCGCCGTTCGAGAACCTGGTGGCAACGCCTGCTCTCCCCCGGAAAGCGAAAGGAACGAGAGAATCGAGGAAGCGTGTGCCGGCGTTGTGGTCTCGGCTCTGGCCGATGCTGGCCGCAGCGGGCATATTGCTGATTGTGTTCTTGGGAGTGTGGCTGAGCAGCAGGTTCAAGGAGGAGACGCCGAAGACGATTACGAACTCCATCGGAATGAAGTTTGTGTTCGTCGGGCGAGGCACCTTCCTCATGGGCTCGCCAGAGAACGAGCATCTGCGCTACCCCGACGAGTTTCAGCACGAGGTCGAGATCACTCGACCGTTCTACATGGGCGCCTATGAAGTAACGCAGGAGCAGTATGAGCGGGTTATGGGTCAGAATCCGAGTTGGTTCGCATCCAGTGGCGAGGGCAAGGACAAGGTGCAGGGCATAGATACCAGCCAATTTCCGGTGGAGACGGTGTCGTGGAAGGACACCGTGGAGTTTTGTCGTCGCCTCTCGAAACTGCCCGAAGAAAAGTCCATTGGAAGGGCGTACCGCCTACCGACCGAGGCGGAATGGGAATACAGTTGCCGAGGCGGGCGCCTTTTCAAAAATCCTTCGCCGCCGTTCCACTTCGGCAATTCGCTTTCTTCGACTCAGGCCAACTTTAACAACTCTCCCTTGGGCGATGCGTCCAAAGAACCAGATCTTCATCGCACGACCAAAGTGGGTTCTTATTCTCCCAATTCATTGGGCCTTTACGATCTCCACGGGAATGTCTCGGAATGGTGCGCCGACTGGTTCGACGCCAAATATTACGAACGAAGTCCTCGGCAAAATCCGCAGGGACCGGAAAATGGTGAACTCCGTGTTTTGCGCGGCGGGTCCTGGGACTACGGTGGCGGGTACTGCCGCGCCGCGATCCGCTTGGTTCTTCCGCCCAGCGTCCGCCACAACGACAACGGCTTCCGCGTTGTGTTGGTTATCGATGTGAGGAAGAAAGACTGAGACCCAAGGAGTCCTCAGTGTCCGACGACTACGACAGCCCGTGGAAGGAAGCGTTGGATGCGTACTTCGAGCCGTTCGTGGCGCTGCTGTTCCCGCAGGTGCATCGCCAGATCGATTGGTCGCGCGGCTACGAATCGCTGGACAAGGAGTTCCAGCAAGTGGTGCGCGAGGCCGAGGTCGGCCGGCGCTATGTCGATAAGCTCGTCAAGGTGTGGACGAAAGAGGGCGTCGAATGCTGGGTGCTGATTCACGTCGAAGTGCAGACGGCGCGCGATGTCGAGCTCCCACAGCGGATGTACGTCTATAATTACCGCATCTTCGATCGTTACAATAGGCCGGTGGCGAGCTTGGCCGTGTTGGCCGACGACGATGCCAATTGGCGGCCGACAGATTTTCACAATAGCTTATTCGGCTGTGAGTCCGGCATTCGCTTTCCGGCGGTGAAGTTATTGGACTTCATGGCTCACGAGGCTATGCTGGAGGCGAGCACCAACCCGTTCGCGCAGATGGTGCTGGCCCATCTCAAGGCGCGGGAAACGCGCGGCGACGCGGCGAGCCGGCACGACTGGAAAGTCCGCTTGGTGCGTAACCTGTACGAACGTGGCTTCAGTCCCAAGGATGTGCGCGAGTTATTCCGGCTGATCGATTGGTTGATGATACTGCCGCCGGCTCTGGCCGGCTTATTTCGGCAAGAACTGAACAAGATGCAAGAGGAGAGACGTATGCCTTACGTCACAAGCATTGAACGCCTCGCGCGCCGCGAGGGGCAACGGGAGGGAATCGAATCGCTGTTGCGAGTGCGCTTCGGCGAGGAGGGACTGAAACTGATGCCCGAGATCCAGGAGATTCACGAAGAAGAGACCCTGCGGGCTATCCTCAAAGCCCTCGAAACCGCGGCCAGCCTGGACGAGATTCGCCGTATTTGGTCGCCGGGAAGTCCTTGAGCCGGCCGTGCCGGGGGCGGAGGGCGATAAGGTTTGGCCGCTCGCCTCTGGGCCATGGCCGGCGGGACGCTCATTTCCTTCCTCAATCCGCAGCGGCTTCTCTCCCCTCCAAGCTGTCGAGCTACTCACCCCTGCTCACGCAGCGCGCAAGATTATGAGAAAAGGGCCAGCGTATATAGATTAGGAGGTCTTTCTGCTGCCCGCCCAGGCAGCCGCGCTCCCCGTCCGTACTTAACCAGATGGCCGAGGGGCTTATCGACTGCGTTGCTCCGTGGAAATCCTGGCGACTCGCACCGGAGCGCGGGCGTCTCGCCCGCCGATTTGCCGAGAAAATGCGGGCGGGACGCCCGCGCTCCGAGCGGTTTCTCGACCGCGCTCGAATTTTTCTGAAAGGTTTGCCCCGGTTGCGCACTTCTTGATCCGTGCGAAGTGACAACCCAAGACGCGAGCAAGACGGGCCGGAGGTCGCTCGCCCATACCGAAAGGAAGTTCGCCATGACGGACGCCGTGATCCATCCAACGCCGCAGGAGCTGGCCGCTTTTGGACTCGGCAAATTGCCCCAGCACGCCGCCGCGGCCATTGCCGCCCATCTGGAGTCGTGTCCTGCCTGCCGCAAGGTTGTCTCCGGAGTGAAAGCCGACTCTTTCCTCGAGAAAGTCCGCGCCGCTGGGCCGGCTGGCTCCTCGTTCCCTCCGAGCTTGGCCCGGCCGGGCAACGCGGCCAAAAGCGCGAGCCGGCCGGCGATCCCCAATGTCCCTTGTCCCGATGTGCCGCCGGAGCTGGCGCGCCATCCGAAATACCTCATCCTCCGCGAGCTGAACCGCGGCGGCATGGGCATCGTCTATCAAGCCAGGCACAAGGAGATGGGACGCCAGATCGTCATCAAGGTCGTCAACCGCGCCCTGCTCGATCGGCCCGATTCGCTGGATCGTTTTCGCCGCGAAATCCGGGCGGCGGCCCAGCTGTTGCATCCGAACATCGTCACCGCCTACGACGCCGAGCAAACCGGCGACACCCACATGCTGGTCATGGAGTTCGTGCCCGGCCAAAGCCTCGCCGAGGTGCTCGAAAAGAAGGGACCGCTGCCGGTGGAGAAAGCGTGCCGCTACGTGCGCCAGGCGGCGGCGGGCCTGCACCACGCTTACAAGCACAACATGGTCCACCGCGACATCAAGCCGAGCAACCTGATGTTAACTCCCCAAGGCCAGGTCAAGATCCTCGATTTCGGGCTGGCCAAGATCGTCAGCGAGAGCGGCTCACGCGTAGGGATAACGGAGTGCGACGCCTACATGGGCACGCCGGAATACAGCGCCCCCGAGCAAGCCCTGGATGCAGCCAAGGCCGACATCCGCGCCGACATCTATAGCCTGGGCTGCACGTTGTACTGTCTCTTGGCCGGCCGTCCGCCATTCCAGGAAGACACGGCGATGAAGACCGCTCTGGCGCACATTGAGAAGCAGCCACAACCGCTGACGGAGTTGCGGCCGGACGTTCCGGAGCGCTTGTGGCGCGTGATCGCCCGGCTACTGGCCAAGGAGCCGAAGCTGCGCTATCAGAAGCCGAGCGAGGTGATACTGGCGCTGGCGCCGTTCGTCAAACCGAGTTCGAAGGCCGGTATGCCGCGTCCGCAAGACATGGGGGCGCCGCGTAAGGAAACGGTCATCGAGAGGGAACGCGAGGTCGAAAAGAGCGTGCGTAAAGGGCCTGGGAAGAAGGCGGCCCGGAAGGCGCCCACGAAGGTCGAGATGCCGCGGGCCGCGAACCGAACGAACAAACCCAATCGCCCGAGCGAATCGGAACGCCTCGACCAGGAAACGCCGCCGTCTGCATGGTGGAAGCGTCCCGGAGTGCTGGCGGCCGCGATCGGCATATCCCTCGCGCTGATCGCGATCGCAAGCATCTTCCTCAAGGCAAAGGGGTAGAAGCCGGACGGAGATAAAAGCAAGCCGAAGGTTTCCAACAAAGTCGCGGCTGCGCCGCCCTCGCACGAGCCGCGGAACAACGAAGACGATTAGGATCACGTCATGCACAATGCCGTGCTTCACCCGACGCCGCAGGAACTCACCGCGTTCGCTCTCGGTAAACTGCCCGAACACGCCGCCGCATCGGTCGCCGCGCATCTGGATACATGCCCCGCCTGCCGCCAAGCAGTCGCCGCCGTGCCGCCCGATTCGTTCCTCGACAAGGTCCGCGCGGTCAAGCAGGACAGTTCCTCCTTCCCTCCCGATTTGGCAGAGCCGGACGACGCTCTCTCCAGCGCGGGCAAGTCGGCGACACCCGATGTCCCTTGCCTGAACCTCCCGCCCGAGCTGGCGCACCATCCGAAATACCTCATCCTCCGCGAACTGGGCCGCGGCGGCATGGGCGTCGTCTATCAAGCGCGGCACAAGGAGATGGATCGCCTCGTCGTCATCAAGGTCATCAACCGCGCCCTGCTCGATCGGCCCGATTCTCTGGAGCGCTTCCGCCGTGAGATCCAGGCGGCAGCACAGCTGTTGCATCCGAACATCGTCACCGCCTACGACGCCGAGCAGGCTGGCGACTCGCACATGCTTGTGATGGAATTCGTGCCCGGACGCAGCTTGGCCGAGGTGGTGCGTCTAAAGGGTCCGCTGCCGACCGGCATCGCCTGCTACTTCGCGCGTCAGATCGCGTTGGGCTTGCAGCACGCCCACGAACGCAACATGGTCCACCGCGACATCAAGCCGCTGAATCTGATGCTGACCCCCAAGGGTCAGATCAAGATCCTCGATTTCGGGCTGGCCAAGGTCGTCAGCGAGCGGGACACCGAGAAGGGGCTGACGGAGACCGGCGCCTACATGGGCACGCCGGATTATTGTGCCCCCGAGCAGGCCGAAGACGCGAGAAAGGCCGATATCCGCGCCGATTTGTACAGCTTGGGCTGCACCTTGTATTATCTGCTGGCTGGCCGCCCGCCGTTCCAGGAAGACACGGCGATGAAGATTTACCTGGCCCATCGGGAGAAACAGCCGCAACCGCTGCCGGAATTGCGGAAGGACGTGCCGGCAGAGTTGTGGCAGGTGGTGAAGCGACTCTTGGCCAAGGATCCGGCCCAGCGCTATCAAAAACCGATTGAGGCGGCTCAGGCGCTGGTCCCGTTCATCAAATCCGGAGCGAAGCAGGTAGCGAAAGGTGTATCGCCGCTTCCGCAAAGCGTGGAATCGCCGGAAAAGGGAACACGAATCGCCGCGGATACCAGGCAGCTCAAATTGATCCTGCGAGAAGTGCCTGTTAAGGAGCCGCCCAAGAAAGTGCCGGCAAAGGAGGAGGCATCGGTGATCGAGGTTGTGGAGGATGCGCCCGCTCTCCCAAAGAAGACGACGAAAGCGAGAGAATCAACGAAAAGAGTGCCGGCGGCGTGGTATCGGTACCGGGCGGTTCTGATCTTCGCTGGTGTGGCAGCTTTGGTAGTGATTGGCGCCATTTTCATTCAGGCGACTTGGAACAGGTGGCGATTCGCACAGAATCAATCCGAGGGGACTCCTCAATCTCTCGACAACGGGCAGAAGAGCGATAACAAGGTCCGACTTCCACGCTTAAAACCGCCGATTAACATCGCCTGTCAGGTAGGCCACTCCTCCGAGATCGCCTTCGAAATCGAGCGCAACGATTGCCGGGATCAGCTGATGTTGCGTCTGGAAGGATTGCCGCCGCAAGTGCGGCAAGAGAGCGCTCCCGCCAAGGATACCGACACATTGCACGTGAAGCTGACTATCGCCGCCGATTTGAAGCCGCAGGCGATACCCGTGAAACTGCAACTGCATGTTGGCGATGTCGTGGCGGACACAAAGGCGCTGCTCCTCAACATTCAGAAGGACGCCCTATTAAAGCGCCCCCAAGAAGAGCAGAAGCCGGGCGTGCGGCTGAAGGACGGGACACCTCAATCCCTGACAATCGAGCCGGGCAAAGCCGATGGGCTAAAGGTGTTGTTGGAGCGCGGAAACTATGCGGGGGAAGCGAAACTCCACTTGGATGGCCTGCCGGCCGGCGCGATGACCGTGCCCGTTACGGTGCCGGCCGGCTCATCGTCGGCGACCGTGACCGTCGAGACAAAGGCAGAAACCCAGCTCGGCGAGCATGAGGCTAAACTGCGCCTCCGTGTCAATGAGCAAACCGTCGATGAACGCAACATCACGCTGTCCGTCCGCCGGCCGCGCGGCCGGCTGGAAATTGTCCATTTCCACACCGTCGATCACATGGAGCTTGCCGGTACGCTCTACCACGGTTGGAAGGGCAAGCAGGGCATGACCGTTCTCATGCTGCACGATCTGGGACGCGATTGCAGCTCGCCCGGCTGGAAGTATCTAGCGGAGGCGCTTCAGGCCGAGGGGCATACGGTGCTGACCTTCGATTTCCGCGGCCACGGCGAGAGTAAGAAGATTTCGGCGGCGTTCTGGAAGTTCTCGGTCAACAGGTATCTGACCAGCCACGATGCGGCCCTGCCCGCGGAGAAGCAGCCGAGAACGCTCGAAGCGAAGGATCTGCCGTCCACGTACCTGCCGTGGCTGATTGAGGACATCGCCGCCGCCCGCTCCTATCTCGACGTGCGCCACGATGAGCCATCCGACCCGGTCAACACGTTCAACATGGTCGTCATTGGTGCCGGCCAGGCATCGGCCCTTGGTTCCTTGTGGCTGGGCACGGAAGGATTGCGCTTTAACGCCGCCGACACAAGCGGCAAAACCGTGCTCAAACCCTCGGAGAAGTTGAGCATCCTGCAAGCCGCCTGGCTCGGTATGGCCGACCCGCTGAAACTCGATCCCAAGGGGATCTACGGCTGGCTTGGAGGGGCGGCCGCCAAGCCTGCGGTACCCATTACCTTCATCTACGGACAGGATGACATCGACACTTCCAGCTTGCTCGAAGATCCCATCCGCGAAAAATACGGCTCGCCTTTCCCAATCCCCGACGCGCGCCAGTCGGGACAGGATCTGCTCGACAGCAAGAGCAAAGGTGCCGAGCAGATCAAGCAATATCTCGTCACGACGCTCCAGAAGCTGCCGCCGCAACCGTGGGTCCCGCGGCGAATCAAAACTCTGCACTCCTACTGGGCCATTCCCGTGCGGCTTAAAGGAGAAAAGGAGCAGATGCGTATTTACGTGGCCAAGCTCGTAGGAGAGGAGACCTTGGCGCCGGTACCGTTTCTAACTCTGGGACTCCGCATCAAGGGATTGACGGAGCCGCAGCCTTTGCCGAGCGTGCTGGAGGACAGTTCTAGATCACAAGAGGAAGCGAACGCATCCAAGAAGGAGAATCTGCCTGGCAAAAAGACGCGGGTGGAGGAAGAGGAAGAACCTCTCCGCAGGAAGCCGAAACGGAACATCATCCGCCCTGAAGAAAAGGAAGATCCCAAAGCGAAGTCGGGCACAGGCCGTCCGGCCGCCAGCGATGATCTCGCCAAATTGGCCGAGCAGGCGACCCAGCCAGCGATCAAGGCGCTCTTCCGTTCGCTGGCAGTCCCCTACGATCTGGTTTTGTTCAAGCGCACGACCATCATGATCAACGGCGAACTCGTGCGGCGCGAGGAGAAGATCGAGCCGACTCCGTACTATCTAGGCAACGATCCGGGTCGTTTTCGCGATCAGCCTTTGCGCTTCACGCCATTTACGTTGGATTGGAAACCCGACACACCTATCTCCCCGGACCCACTGCGCCTTGAATGCGTCCGCCCCTACGAGGAGATCGCTCAGGACAAAGTGCGCCGGTTCCTGCGCGAGAGCACGCCAGCGGGGACCTCCGGCTCCCCGCCACCTCTGTCGCGTTACGACAAACTGATTGCCGCCGAACAAGTGCTGTCGTCGGTGTTGCGCTGGCACGAGCCGGCCCGGCTGCGTGAGAAGCGCATCGGCGACGATTGGAAGACGGTTGAAGAGAAGCTGCACAAACAATTGCTCGATGAAGTGCGGTTGAAACAGATGGAAATGCTTTCCAAGGCCGAGGACTGGAAAAGAATAATGGCGCTGGCACACCGCCTGAGCATCACCTACACCCAACCCGCTGAGCGCGAACGGATCCTTCGTCCCGTTGCCGACCTCATCCAAAGCGCCCTCAGGGATCCAACCAGCAGCGAGCCGAAAAAGAAGGAAGTGCTGAAGCATTTACATGAGTTGACAACGGAGTTCCCAGACAATCCGGTGTTTCGCACCCTCAGCGAAACATTGCGTGATCTGGCTCAGAAACTGCTTGACGCGGCCAGGGAGTCGGCCCGCAACAAGAAAGAGCAACAAGCGCGGGAGTATCTCTCGCAGGCCAAGGCTATCTGTCCGCAGCTGCCGGGCTTGCGCGAGTTCGAGAGCGAGCTGAAGAAATCCACCGGAAAGTAGCAAGCAGCCGCTTGCGGATTAGGAACGCAGAAAGGGGACAGTGTAGTAAGGAAGTAATTCTGATGCCCCAGGACAGCCACAATCTCCGCCCGCGTTGCACCGGGAGGTCAAGGAACTTTTCGACGGAGCCTAGTTTTTTCTGAAAGTTTCGCCCCTGTTGCGCACTTCTTGATCCACAGGAAGTGACGACCCAAGACGCGAGCAAGACGGACCGGGAGGTCGCTTGCTCAACGATAATGTGATTTCTTTGTCCCCAACACCCAAACGGTTTAACTCGGAGGAAATCCAGATGTCCCCCTTGTCCTGGCGCCAGTGGATTAAGAATTGCGTGGCCGCGCGGAAACTCCCGCGAGCCAACGTTTCCCGAAAACGACGGCAGACGAGAGTGCTGCTCACCTTGGAGGGACTGGAGGATCGGATCACTCCCTCGAACGTGTCCTGGACCGGCGCTGACAACAACCTCAGCTGGAGCGACGGGAAAAACTGGTCAAACGGACTCGTGCCGACCAGCTCGGATGACGTAACGATCAGCAAGACCGTGAATGGCACGATCGGCATCGGCGCGGGCAGCTATGCCGTCCACTCGCTGAACGACACCACGGCGGCCCTATCCATCGCCTCGGGCGGGACGCTTTCCCTTGCAGCGGCCGCCGCGACTTCCACCTTCGATTACAACGTGACCGTAAATTCGGGGGGGACGCTATCGGTCGGAGCCGGCGCCAAAGTCAACATCGGATCGGGGGCCACGCTGAGCGACGACGGCACGCTGACGTTCGGCAGCGGCGCCACGGCGACCTTCAACCCCTTGCTCGGTGCGTCGCAGATCGTGGTTGACAATGACGGCCTGATGAGCGCCAGCGGCGCTACCTTCGACGCCAGCAACAACCTTTCCATTAGCCAAATTGTTGTCAAGCTCGGCGAACTCAAGGCCAGCAACTGCAACTTCACCATCAGCAAAGTGGACCTGACCGACAGCAGCGTGGTCAAAAGCGGCGACCTGACCGGCAACACCTTCAATACCACGCTGTACACGCCCATCGCTGATGTTCCGTTGTTGACCAACAACCAAAGCTTCGACAATGTGGACATCAATCCCGGCGATAGTCTATCCAGCGGCCAGACGGTTACGCTGACGCTGATGGGCACGCAATCGCACGCCAACTTGGTCTACGTCCTGGCGGGCAACCTCACCATCAAGACGGGTGCCACCCTGACTGTGGCAGCCAACGTCTCCCTGGACATCGGCGCGGGCACGCTGTTATCGTCGCTGACGCTGACCGATGACGGCTTACTGACGTTCGCCAGCGGCGACACGGTGACGTTCAACAACCTCGGTC
>Ga0209062_1003398_pt1 | contig 18476 bp, 19 predicted proteins | sample Coa_R2_2_FD_187158 | JGI IMG/M metagenome (GOLD analysis project Ga0209062, IMG submission 187158) | Surface soil microbial communities from Centralia Pennsylvania, which are recovering from an underground coalmine fire - Coalmine... | ecosystem: Environmental > Terrestrial > Soil > Unclassified...
GAGGAGCGCCGCTCCTCGACTTCCTTGAGCGAGACCGACGAGCCGAGCCGTTTCAGATACTCGGATTGCAGGTCGGCGAGCGCTCCCGCCTTGATCCGCCCGACGGCGGCGATCAGGAGCCGCACCGGCGCAGGCTCAGATCGTGGCGCCGCCGGCCTCGTCGAGCTCAGCGCCCCACATCTTCTCGAGGTTGTAGAAACCGCGGACCTCCGGCCGGAACAGATGGACGATCACGTCGCCGGCGTCGATCAGCACCCAGTCGCCCTGGCGCAGCCCCTCGGCCGCGGCGCGGCCGTGGCCGCGCTCGCGGAGGGCGGTCAGCACCCGCTCGGCGAGCGCCGAGACCTGCCGCTGCGAGCGGCCGGTGGCGATCACCATGTGATCGGCGATGCTGGTCTTGCCTTGGAGGTCGATGACGACGACATCCTCCGCTTTACCGTTGTCGAGGGCCTGCTCGATGGTCTCGAGGAGGCCGGGCGGGGAACCCGCCTTCGGGCGGGACTTCGATTTCGCGCGCGGTATGGTCGTCACCTCGTTGTCGCCGCCCGGCGGGACCGGGCGCGCAGAGCGGTTGCCGAGCTCGGGTCGAGCGGTATCCGGAACAAGGCCCAGACCGGCGGTGCGGCCTCGGCGAGGCGCCGCACGTCCCGGGACGGCCTCCGCCGCCCCTTGAATCGCTGGGCCGCAAGCCCGGCGAGCGCCCTTAAACAATAGGTAGGCCGGTCGAAAACCGCAACGGCGGCTAGGCGAAAAACATCGTCCCAGCGCTCCCAGTGGCGGATTTGCGCGAGGTTGTCGGCACCCATGATCCAGACGAAGCGGCCCCGCGGGAAGCGCCGGCGGAGCGCGGCGAGCGTGTCCGCGGTATAGCGGGTGCCAAGTCGCGTCTCGAGATCCGTGACGAAGATTCGGGGGTGGCGCACCAGGCACCGCGCGCTCGCGAGCCGTTCCTCCAAGGGCGCCATGCCCTGGACCGGCTTCAGGGGATTCTGCGGCGTCACCAGCCACCAGACCTCGTCGAGGTCGAGGCGCTTCAGGGCCTCGAGGCTGATGTGCAGATGACCGCGATGGGGCGGGTTGAAGGAGCCGCCGAGCAGCCCGATCCGCCGGCGGGCGCGGCTCGCCAGCGTGGCCGGCAACGCGAGCAGCGGCTTCAGGGGCGCACCTGCCCGTTGCCGCGCACCACGTATTTGAAGCTGGTGAGCTGCTCCGCGCCTACGGGCCCGCGCGCGTGGAGCTTGTTGGTGGAGATGCCGATCTCTGCGCCCATGCCGAACTCGGCGCCGTCGGCGAACTGGGTGGACGCGTTGAGCAGCACGATCGCGCTCTCGACCCGGTCGAGGAAGCGCTCGGCAGCCGTCGTGTCCTCGGTCACGATCGCGTCCGTATGGTGCGAGCCGTATTCGTTGACGTGGGCGATCGCCGCCTCGACGCCGTCCACCACGCGCACTGCGATGATCGCATCGAGGTACTCGGTGCGCCAGTCCTGCTCCGTCGCGGGCTTCGCCGACGGATCGAGTGCGCGCGTCGCCGCGTCGCCCCGGATCTCGCAGCCGCCCGCCCTGAGATCAGAGAGGATCGGCGGAAGCGCGCGCTCGGCGACCGCGCGGTCCACCAGCAGGGTCTCGGCGGCGCCGCAGACGCTCACGCGCCGCAGCTTCGCGTTGCGCACGATCGCCCGCGCCTTCTCAATGTCGGCTGCGGCGTCGACGTAGACGTGGCAATTGCCCTCGAGATGCGCGATCACGGGAATGCGGCTTTCGGCCTGGACGCGCTCGATCAGCGACCGGCCGCCGCGTGGGACGATCACGTCGATGAACTCGCTCATACCCAGCATGATGCCGACGGCCGCGCGGTCGCGGGTCGGTACCAGCTGTACGGAGGCTTCCGGCAGTCCCGCGGCCTCGAGCCCCTGGTGCAGGCATTCGACGATCGCATGCGAGGAGTGGAAGCTCTCGGAACCGCCACGCAGGATCGCGGCATTGCCGGCGCGCAGGCAGAGACCACCCGCGTCCGCCGTCACGTTGGGTCGCGACTCATAGATTATCCCGATCACGCCCAGCGGCGTGCGCACCCGCGAGATCGCAAGGCCATTGGGCCGGGTCCATTCCGCGAGCACCGTGCCCACGGGATCGGGGAAACCCGCCACCGCGTCGAGCCCCGCGGCGATTGCCGCGACGCGCTTCTCGTCGAGGATGAGGCGATCGATCACCGCGGCCGACAGCTGCGTGCGGCCGGCCTCGTCGAGATCGCGGGCATTGGCCTCGAGGATCTCTGCGCGGCGGTCCCGGATCGCTGCCGCTGAGACCCGCAGCGCTTGGCTTTTCACCGCAGGGTCCGCATGAGCGAGCAACTGTGCTGCCGCACGGGCGGCGATGCCGATCTCGCGCATGACCGAGCCAAGCTCGGTCTGGACCGGGCGCAGGGCGCTCATGACAAAACCGTAACGGAGGGGCCTGAGAAGTCCACGGCTTTTGTGGCGGCACAGGCCATGGTGCAGAATACGCCTCGGCAAGCCCGCGAGACCAGGGAGCGCAGGCGATGGAGACGTCCGGAGATCCAGCCAAGGGTGCGCCGGGCGACGCTCGGTGGAGGCGGGTTTATTGCTGGCTCCCGCTCGTGAGCGGCATCGTCGTGCTGATGTTCTGCTGGAGCGCCCTGGCGGCGGCGCTCATGGTGAACGGCGGCACGACCTGCTTCAGCAGCCCGGGCCTCGCCGGTGTCGGCGATCACCTGGCATTCCAGCTGCACATCTGGGACGAGCCCGGGCTGGGCGCCGCGCTGGCGCTCGCGATCTATGCGGGCATTAGCCTGGTTCCCTTCCTGCTGCTGAGCGGCTGCGTGCGCCTGGCGGCGCGCGGCCGGACCACGCTCTTCCTGGCGGTGCTGGCCATCGTCGGCACGGTCTTCATGGCGCTCTATGACGCCTTCGGCTTCTGGGCCGCCTACGACGATCTCCTCCACAGCAGCTTCCTCTGCGGCTTCGCTTTCGACCTGGTTCCGGTCGGCGGGCTGGTCGCAGGCGCCGGCGCCGTCACGATCGGCAGCCTCTCCGCGCTGGTGGCGGAGTGGCGCCTGCAGCCCAACGGTTGACCGTCGGCGAGGCCCCCGAGCGCTCATCGCTCGCGGCCCATGACGAGGTCGTCGCGATGGATCACCTCGTCGCGGCCCCGGTACCCGAGGATCGCCTCGATCTCGCGGCTCTTGTGCCCGGCGATGGCGCGGGCGTCCGCGCTCGAGTAAGCCGAGAGCCCGCGCCCCACCTCGCGCCCGTCGCGCCGGCACACCCGAACGGGATCGCCGCGCTGGAAATCGCCCTCGACCGCGACGACGCCCGCCGGCAGCAGGCTGGTGCCGCGGCCCAGGGCGGCGGCGGCGCCGTCGTCGACCGTGAGGGTGCCCAGCGGCTTGAGGCTGCCCGCGATCCAGCGCTTGCGCGCCGTGAGCGGCTCCGAGGAGGGCACGAACCAGGTGGCGCGGCCACCGGCCTCGAGCGCGCTCAGCGGACGGAGCTCGGCGCCCTTGGCGATCACCATCCGGCAGCCCGCGGTCATGGCGATGCGGGCGGCGGCGAGCTTCGTCACCATGCCGCCGGAGCTCATGCCCGGCGGCGCCTTGCCCGCCATCGCCTCGACCTCGGGACCGAGTTCGCGCACCTCGGCGATGTGCCGCGCGGCGGCGTCGATGCGGGGATCGGCGGTGTAGAGCCCGTCGATGTCCGAGAGCAGCACCAGCGTGTCGGCGCTCACCATCTGCGCGACGCGGGCCGCCAGGCGGTCGTTGTCCCCGAAGCGGATCTCGGCGGTCGCCACCGTGTCGTTCTCGTTGATCACCGGGATGGCCTTGAGCGCAAGGAGCTGGGTCAGCGTCGCGCGAGCGTTCAAGTGCCGCCGCCGCTCCTCGGTATCCTCGGGCGTCAGCAGGATTTGCGCCACCGTGAGACCGTGCCGCGCCAGCGCTTCCTGATAGGCGTGCGCCAGTCGGATCTGGCCTGTAGCCGCCGCCGCCTGCTTCTCCTCGAGCTTGATCGCCGAGGCCAAGAGGCCCAGGTGGCGCCGACCCACGGCGATGGCGCCGGAGGAGACCAGCAGGACCTCCTGGCCGCGCGCCACGCAGCGGGCGACGTCGTCGGCGAGCGCCTCGAGCCAGCCGCGGCGGATGTCGCCGCTGGCGTCGTCCACCAGCAGCGCCGAGCCGATCTTCACCACCAGCCGGCGGGCGTCCGCGAGCGCGGTCACGACACCGGCTCCCGCGTCTTCACCTGCTCGCGCGCGGCCTGGATCGCCTCAAGAAGCGCCGCAGTCACCTCGGGCACGCCCTTGCCCGTTACGCCCGAGAGCACCATCACTTTCCCCTTGGAGGCACGGATCAGCTTGCGCTTGAGCTTCGAGACGTCTTCCTTCGGGATCGCGTCGGCTTTGTTGAGGCCGACGACCTCCGGCTTCTCGGCGAGCCCCTGGCCGTAGGCCTCGAGCTCCGCGCGGATGGTGCGGTAGGCGTCGACCACGTCCTCCTGGGTACCGTCGATGAGGTGCAGGATCACCGCGCAGCGCTCGGCATGGCCAAGGAAGCGGTGGCCGAGCCCGGCGCCTTCGCTCGCTCCTTCGATGAGGCCCGGCAGATCCGCCAGCACGAACTCCTCGTCGCCCACGCGGACGACGCCGAGCTGCGGCTTCAAGGTGGTGAAGGGATAGTCCGCGATCTTGGGCTTGGCGCGCGACACCGCCGCGAGCAGCGTCGACTTGCCGGCGTTGGGCAGGCCCACGAGGCCCGCATCCGCGATCAGCTTGAGGCGGAGCCACACCCAGCGCTCCTCGCCGGGCCATCCGGGATCGGCCCGGCGGGGCGCCCGATTGGTCGAGCTCTTGTAATGCATGTTGCCGAAGCCGCCGTCGCCGCCGTGCAGGAACACGGTGCGCTCGCCGGGCCTCACGAGGTCGAGCAGCACGGTCTCGCGGTCCTCGTCGAGCACCTGGGTCCCGACGGGAACGCGGAGCACCAAGGGCTCGCCCGCGGCGCCCGTGCGGTTGCGGCCGGCGCCGCCGCGTCCGTTCTGCGCCCGGAAGTGCTGCTGGTAGCGGTAGTCGATCAGCGTGTTGAGATTGGCCGCGGTCTCGAACACCACGTCGCCGCCACGCCCGCCGTCGCCGCCGTCGGGTCCGCCGAACTCGATGAACTTCTCGCGCCGGAAGCTCGCCGAGCCCGCGCCGCCGTCGCCGCTGCGGAGGTAGATCTTGCACTGGTCGAGAAACTGCACGGGACGAGGTCTCTGGGTTGAGGCGTGGGCACGAAAAAAGGGGAATGGCACGCCATTCCCCCTTCGGTCTCTGGGGCGCCGCGCAGGCGCCTCGGGCGGAACGGCCTAGTCGGCAGCCTCCGCCGGTCGCGGCAGAACCGAGACGAAGACGCGCCCGGCCTTGCCGCGGTGGAATCTCACGTGGCCGTCCACGGTTGCAAAGATCGTGTGGTCGCGGCCCATGGAGACATTGCGTCCCGGATGGAACTCGGTGCCGCGCTGGCGGACCAGGATGTTGCCGGGGACGACGATCTCGCCGCCGAACTTCTTGACGCCGAGACGGCGGCCCGCTGAATCGCGCCCGTTGCGCGAGGAGCCGCCCGCCTTTTTATGGGCCATGGAGGATCTCCCTCGATTACTTGCCGGCGTTGATGCCGGTGATCTTGAGCACCGTCTGGGGCTGCCGGTGGCCGATCTTGCGACGATAGTTGTGCCGCCGCCGCTTCTTGAAGATCAGGACCTTGTCGGCCTGCTTGTGCTCGACCACGGTCGCCGTCACCTCGGCGCCGGAGACCGTGGGCTTGCCCACGGTCGTGGCGGCGCCGTCGTTCACCAGCAGCACGTCGCCGAGGGTCACCGTGGCGCCCGCCTCGGCGGGCAGGGTCTCGACGACGATCACGTCGTCCTTGGCGACCTTATATTGCTTTCCGCCGGTGCGGATGACGGCATACATGGGCGAGGCTGCTCGCTGGTCTGGATCGGGCTCGAATGGGCTCGAAACTCGAACGGACGGGCCGAACCCCGTCCGCAGAGGCCGGCACTATAGCCAGGACACCCCCCAAGTCAATGTTTTTGGCGGTCTTGAGGGCCGTCTTGGTTGCGGGGCCGGATGCCGTTGGGGTAGGCTCCGCCGCCCTTCGGGAGGGTGGGCGCCCCGGCGCCGACCCCACCCAGAGCCGACCGCGGAGAGGTGCCGGAGTGGTCGATCGGGGCGGTCTCGAAATTCACGCGCGGGCGTCCGTGGCATCCGTTCGCTCCGTCTAATCCGCGATTTCAGGCCATTTTGAGCTTCGGGGGCGGACGGGGCGCGCGCCTCGTCCGCCCAGTCCATCCCCGTCCGGTGCCAATCGCGGTGCCAGGGTCGGCATCCTCGTGACGCAGTCGATGATCGACGCCTTCAACGCGGGCCGCGCCTGGTCCTCTCCGGATCCGGCCGAGCCGATCGTCGGCGGCCACGACTGTCCCGGTGGTCGGCTACGACCCCGCGGGCTACCACGTCGTCACCTGGGGCCGGCTGCAGGCGGTGGGGGGAGGATATTGACACAGCCCCCCTGGGCGGGCGCAGCTTCGGCCTCGGTGCTTACAACACCGCGTGTACCATGAAGCGGAGGGGCGGACGGGGCGCGCGCCTCGTCCGCCCAGTCCATCCCCGTCCGGTGGGAGGATCAGCCCTTCTGCCGCGCGCGCTCGAGCTCGATCGCGTCAATCACCGCCGAGTGCAGCAGGTGGCGCCACCACAACCACTCCGCTTCGTCATTGAAGAACGAGAGCGCTTCCGCGATCTTCCACGCGATGCCACCAGGCGTGTGGGCGTGCGCCGACGAGATATCTCCAAGCGCATCTTGAAGCTTGTCCAGGAGCTCGGCGCTCTTCACTTCGGGCGAGACATCGGGCGAGAGATCGTTGGCCTGGTGCTCCTCGGCGACGAAAAGCGCGACCGCGGCCTCGCGGAGATCCCGGTCATCGTGAGGGATGAGCCCGAGCCGCAACAGCGAATCATCATGGCGAGACCAGCCGCTCGGAAGCGACGGCACCTCGTCAAAGTTTGGCAACGCGCTCGAGCACCGGCTCGAGGTCTGATTAGGCGTGTTCATGATCTGTGTTCCTTTCGAGCGATTGCGGGAGCCCCGCGTTCGAAAAGGCGCACAGAGACGCCCGCGCCGCCCTTTGGGCTTTCGCCTTGGACATACGACGGCACACGCGGGACCGGGGTCGAGCAATGGATGTCTCTGTGTCAACGGCCTTTTTCGAGGGCCGCCGTCACGGTGCGCTCGCCTTCCTGGCTCTGTCAAGGCTCGCGTCAGAGGTCGTCGTAGAAGCCGAGCGTGGTCACATTCACCGCCGCGCTCGCACTGCTGCTCGCTGCGTTGATCTGCTGCGTGAGGTTAGTCCTCAATATGAAAAAGCCGGCCGGCGAGGCGCCCGTGCTGGCGCGACCGCCCAGATTGTTGTCTGGCGGCGCCGAAGTGATGTCGCCCGGATAGAAGGTGGTCGTGACTCCGACGGTGGTAGGCCCGACCTGCACGCCGTTAATGATCGCCTCGACGGCGAGGCCGGGGGGGACATTGGCGAGCGTGACGGCAGTGGGTCCCGTGCCTATGGAAAGCCCGTTCTGATCGCGCACCGGTGTCCCTAGCAGGTATTCGCGGCGGCTGGCCTGGCCGTATTGCTTCATCGTGACCCAATGGCTGCTGCCATCGGTCTTCCAGACGCCGATCCGGCGCTTCTTGGTGAAGCCCGCGGGCATCGCGGGGCCGCCGCTCGAGGGCGCCGTCGCGGTGAAGACGACGTCGGCCGCGCGCGAGCCCGGGTTCAGGATCGCGTAGAAGTGGTACCAGGCGCTCGCGGCGATCGACCCGGTGTCGAGGCCGCCGTTGCCGGACCCCGCGGCCCAGGCGCCGGTGGTCTTGGTGAAGGCGCCGAGGCTGATCAGGGCCGCGAGGTCGTCCGACGAGCACATGCCCGCGGCGATGTCGATCACCGTGGCGGGCGTCGTCCCGTCGTTCGAGAGCCCGAGCCCGCCGATGCACGGCACGACGGTCTGGGCAAGGGGGAAAGCCCTTGGCCGGTTTTCGATGCCTGGGAACATCAGGTCGATCTCCTATGCATAAGATTGATCTCCTTCGCCTCGCCGGCGCCGAACTGGCGACCAGTGGACGCCAAGCGCAGCTGCACGGTGAGCACCAACATGCGCGTCCATAGGACCTCCGCGGTGCGCGTCATGGCCTCGCGCGCCATCGCGCCGGCCGCCGCCGCGTGCTCGGTCGGAATGTCGGCCCTTTGCGAGAACTCCAATTGCTCCGGCGCTGCCACACACCTCTGCTTCGCGGCCGCAAGAATCCAGACTACGTCCTCTTCGGTCAGCGCGAACTGGTGGAGCACCTGGCGGAATGACGGCTCGAGGCGGCGCCACATCGTCTCCAGCGGCGACGGGAACTTTACGGTCTCGGCCATCAGCGGCGGCCCCTGCCCGAAATCTGCGCCGCTCTGCCGCCCTGGTTGATCGCGCCGAAGGTCGCCCCTACAGCGGTCGAGGACGCCAGTCGGACGATGCCCGGCACGTGCCTTGCCATTACGCGCTCAATGGCCGCTTCGGTTGCACGAGGGTCCTGCGCGCCCCTGGCATCGATGTAGAAGGTATGCCCTCCGCCGCCGCCCAGCGCGCGCACGCCGAGGGCGCCGCCGGGCGTGCGCGCGAGCGGCATGATGCTCTCGGGGCCGCTCTCGCCCATCATCCCGATGTTGAAGAGCGCGGGCGAGCCGAAGACGTCGCCGGCGGCGAACTTGCGGATGCCGCCGAGGTCCCAGGCGCCACCCTTGGCGAAGCCCAGGCCCGCGAAGCCGAAGAAGGAGGCCGGATCCATCGCCGCGGCCGTGCCGCCGACGACGCCGCCGCCGCCGCCACCGCCGAACAGCGAGGAGAAGAAGCTGCCGATGCCGCCGAAGAGGCCGCCGCCGCCCGCGCCCGCACCCGCGGCGCCGGTCGCGCTGCCGCCGCCCAGCGCGCTCGCGGCCTCGGCGAGCGCCGAGGCGGCCTGGGTCAGCGCCTCGGCCGAGCCGTCGAGGGCGGTCGCCGAGGCGTCGAGGCCGCTCCCCTGCGCCCCCGCGCCGCCGAGGCCAAGCCAGCCGAGGAGCGCGCCGAAGAGGCCGCCCATGGGCTTCTGCTGCGAGGCCGGCGAGAACAGGTTCTGGAGCTCGGTCTCGAACGGCTTGAAGACGAGCTGCTGGGCGAGGAGCTTCGCGAGATCCTGCTCGAGGCCCTTCATCCGGTCGCGCGTGCTGCCGCTCGCGCTCGCGAAGCGCTCGAAGGCGGAGCCGAGCTCGTCGGCGAACTGCCGCAGCGCCTCGCCGGACTGCTTCTGCGCCTCGGTCTGCTGCTTGATCGCGACCGTGGTGGCGGCGATCTGGTCCGCGATCTCCTTGCGCTTGCGGAGCTCCTGGTCGAAGGCCGCGGTGCCGACCTCGTAGCCCTCCTCGACCAGCTCGTTCTCGAGCCGGAGGTCGGCGAGCTTCTGCGCGCGGAGCGTCGCGTCCGCGCCCATGAGCGAGAGCTCGAGCTGCCGCTCGGCCAGCGTCTGCGCGAGCCGGCGGTCCTCGTCGTTCGACCGGGTCTGCTGGTCGTAGCGGTCGCGCGCCTCGAGCAGCCGCAGGTAGGCGGCATATTCGCGGTCGAGCGCGGCGACCTGCTCGGAGGTCTTCGCCGCCGCGAACTTGTCGGCGAACGCCGTGGACCCCTCCTGAAGGCGCCGCTGCGCCTGCTCCGCCGCCGACGAGACCGCCGAGGCGGCGGCGAGGCCGGCGAGGTCCAGGTTCTCCTGCTGCTGCCCCGCGACCAGGCCCTTGGCGCCCTTGAGCGCATCGTCGAACTTCTTCTGCTCCTCCGCGGCCTTCTTGATCGCGTCGATATGGGTCTGGATCGCGACCGCGGCGTCGATGTGCTTCCTGACGCTCTCGGCGGTCGCGAGATTGCCGGCCTCGGCCTCGAGGCGCGCGCGCAAGGCGGCAGCTCCCTCCTTGCCGGCGGCGGCCTCGACCCGGCCAAGCGCGGCGACCTCCTCCTCGAGCTTCTTGTCGAGGTCCGCGACGGCCTTGTTGTAGGCGGCGATATCGCCGGGCGTGCCGGCGCCGGAGCCGGGCGGGCCGCCCGCCAGGCCCGCGGGCGCGTTTCTCGGCGGGATCGGCGGAGGCACCGGCGGCAGCGGGATGTCTCGCCCGACGACGCTGCCGGCGCGCTGCGCCGGCGTCTTCGCGGCCTCGTCCATGAGGATGCCGAGGGCGGCACCGGCGCCTTTCACCTGCTCGGCGAGGTCCGCCGCGCCCTTGGCCATCTGCGTGAGCCAGCCGAGCGTCGTCGTCAGGACCTTGGTCGAGCCGGCACCGCCGAGCGCGTCGAGGAAGTCGCGCCAGGCGTCGCCCAGCGTCTTCGTCGCCTTCGACGCCGGCGTCATGCCGGCGTCCGCGAGGCCCTTGAGGCGCGCCTCGAGGACGGCGAACGCGATGCGCGCCGCATCGGTGGTGCGATTCTGCTCCTCAAGCGTGCGGATCTGCTCGAGCTGATGAGGCGAGAGCTGCAGGTGCAGCTCCTGGTCGAGCTTGCGGATCGCCTCGAAGTCCCCGGTATAGGCGCGGGCGAGCTGCTCGGCCGCGGCCGGCAGCGCCGAGCCGGTGACCGCCGCCAGATCCTTGGCGAGCGGCAGGATCTCCTCGAAGGCCGAGACGCTGACGCCCTCGAACGTGAGCAGCGCCGCGGCCGCCTTCGAGGTCTCGGCCTCGGAGAACGGGCTGCCCTTGGCGAGGTCGGCCGCGAATTTCTGCACCTGGGCGCCGGCCGCGCCGAACGCGCCGCCCAGGCCGCGGATCGTCGTCTCGAACTTGAGCGCGTCGGCGTTCGCCTCCTCGGCGCGGATCGCGGCGGCGGCGAAAATGCCGGGGATCGCGACCGCGGCGGCGGCGAGCCCTAGCATGCCGCCGGCGAGGCCCGAGGCCGAGGCGCCCATGCGCGCCAGCGCGGTGGCGCCCTCGCCGAGGTTCCCCGTGGCGAGCGCGCGGGCGAAGCTGATCACCTCGCGGCGCGAGATCTCCACCGCCGCCGCGCCCTCGGTCCAGCGCGACTTCAGCAGGTCCATGAGCCGGGCGTGCTCGGACTGCGTCGTGAGGCCGGAGGCGAGCGCGGCGTTGAGCGTGCCCGTGCCCTTCTCGAGCTGGGCCTGGGCCTTGATGCCGGGGTCGAGCTGCTGGGCGAGGCGCGAGAAGGCGCGCTCGAGCTTCGCCGAGGCCTGGTCGGCGCCGTCCCCGACGCGCTTCAGGCTCTTGTCGCCCTCCTCGCCGATCTGCTGCAGCTGCTGGCGGACCTGGTCGCCGCCCTCGAGCGCGAGCCGGATGGAAAGAGTGCCGGAATCGGGCATTTATGATCCTTTCTTAAGCATCGGCCACCGCCGCGCTGTCCTGCGCCGAGAGGTGGGCCTTCCATGCCGGCAGGTCGCAGGGCTCGCCGGCGACTTCCGCGAGGTAGGCCCAATCCGGCCGGCATGCGTCTTGCGCCAGCCAGATCGGCGCGTCCTCGTTGCTCGCGCCCGGCTCGAACCCGAAATCGCGCATGATCTGCAGCACCTCCGCGGCCAGCGCGATCTTGAGGCGGCAATAGAGCGAATAGACCGTCCTCATGGGGACGCCAGCGTGCGCCGCCAGCACCGCGCCGACGGCCGCTCCGCGGTAGGCGAGCGAGACGCCCATGATCGCCGCGCCGCAGTCGGCGGGCTCGAGCTCCTCGGCGAAGCGGAGGAAGTCCGGCAGCGCGCGCGAGTGCGCCCCGGCCAGGCCGGCGGCGCGCCAGGCGCCGCGACCGGGCGCCCTTCCCGGCTCGACGTTGTCGGCGATCCACGCGAGCGCCGCCTCACGATCGAGCCTGCCGTTCTCGAGCGCGGGTAGACCCTGCGCGACGTATTGCGAGACGCGCGCCTTGGAGATCCTCAGCTCCCTCGCCAGCTCCGCCTTGGTGATCACGGTCATCGTTTCATCGGTTCAGTCGTTCAGGGCCTTCACACGTTAAGCATGTGCCAAAGTCCCGCACTGGTTTGCCGCCGCGCCCCGGCTACCCGTATTCGTTTCGGGCCTGGGAAGGACCCAAAAAGCGCGACCGCACAGGCATCGAAGCTCAGGTGATCGAGGACGGGGCGGCGATCGTCGCGCCGCTGCCGGGAGTGACCGTCGCGACCTGGTAGCGCTTGTATTTCGGGGAGGTGACGTCGATCACGTCCACGATGTCGCCGACTTTCATGTTTCTCCTGTCTCCGTCGGAGAAATAGAAGGCACCGGTGAGGGTAGTCTCGTCGTCCGCGCTGACGTACGACCAGAACTTCGCGACTGCCCCCTCTTGGTCGGCGCCGGCAAGTCGCAAGGTATCGCCTGTATAAGCCATGAGTGTCATTCCTTTGCTCGTGAAGTTGCGGGGAGCGCGTCCCGAATAGCGCGCTCCCCGCGCTCGCGAAGCAAGGCCGGCCGGGCCTGATCCGGCCGACCTGCTCGGAGAGAGAATGCGCAGGCGCCGCTGCCAATTGGCAGCGGCGCCTGGCGCCCGCTCTCCATCGGACGACAGCGCGGCAATGAACCGGCGCCCGCATTTTCACTTCTTCCTCAAGAAGCCGCTGCTGCGCAGAACGGCATCCCAAATGCGTGAGGGATCGGCGTCTGCACCTTGGCACGGGCGAGCCTCGGCCTCCGGCAGCAACGGCAATAGGCCGGCAGGCTGCAGATCTGCAGCTGCGATCACCTCGCGTGCCAGACGGCGCTCGCGCGCGGCGTGCCGCGCGTCGGCCTCGAGGTCGCGCACGACGGCCGCCGCGTGCAGTCCGCTTTCGAGGTAGACCTTGGCCAGCGACGGCTTCCCGAAAGCAATGCAGGCCTGGACGATCGCCGCAGCGTCTCGCGCGGCCTGTCGGCGCAGATCGCCTTCGATCATTGCCGGTACCTCGAGTCCGTGATCTCGTAGCCCGCTGCGCCCGGATCCGCGGCGCGCGAGAGCGCTGCAACGGCTGGCCTAATGCTCGGCGAGGGCCGCCGCTCGATGTCGATCCGCGCGCTGCTCTCCGTTCCAGCAGCGGCGAGCGTGTTCGCGTCCCGCAGGCGCTCCCAGCCGGGCAGCGCCTGCGCCTGGGCGTAGCGGACGAGCGCGTCCACGAACAGCTTGAGCCCGCGCCAGCGTTGCGTCTGCGCCTCTTGCTCCTTCGCGAGCTCCGCGAAATCGGCCTCGGCCTTGGCGAGCTCCTCCTCGAGGCCCGGCGAGCCCTGCTGCTCGGCCGCGGCCTTCTCCGCCATGGCGGCCTTGCGGCGCCTGATCTCGTCCTCGAGCGGCCCCAGCTCCTCGGCGCGGCGCGGGAGGACAGCGCCCTGCGGCAGATGCGCGCCGAAATCGGCAACCGCGGCCCCGGCGCGCTGCGCGTGGTTGACGCGGACGCGCAAGCCGTTGCGCCGATCGAGGGCCTCGAGACGCCGCTCGCTAATTGCCGCTATACCCGCATGCAGCAGCCACGCCCGTTTACTGCGCGCGATGCCGGCCTCGACCGTGTTGTCGCCGTGCGCCGCCGCGAAGGCTTCGGGCGTGATCTCCGACCAGAAATCGAGGTCGATGCCGGCCTCGGCGGCCTCGGCCTCGAACCGCGCCAGGTCGATCTGCTTGTCGAGCTCGGCCCGCCGGGCGGCGGCCAGCTTCGCGCGGTAGTCGGCCCGCGAGATCCTGGGGCCGTCGACGCGCTCGATGAGCTCGCCGATCGTCCTCTCGAGCCGATCGCCGCCGATCGCCAGGATGAGCCGCACGACCATGAGACGCGCCTCGTGCGGGCTCTGCTCTGCCATGAGGGCGCCGAAGGCGGAAAACGGGTCGGGATTTTCCTGGGCGAGACAGGCGCCGGCGATCCGCTCGAGCACGGCCTGCGGAGCCAGCTTCTCGAGCGCCGACTTGAGGGTTGCCTTGCCCTCGGCGCTCGGCGCGAGCGCCAAAGCGGTCGCCGCCGTCGTGGCGCGCGCGGCGGCGATCTCCTTCACCAGCTCCTCAGCCCGGCGGCGCCACTCGGCCACGAGCGCCGCTATCGCCGTTTTGGCGCTGCCCTTGATGCCTGCTACGGTTTCCATGCTTCAACAACTCCTTCTCGGTCTCAAGGCGACGTGACGGCGGGTTGCACGATTGCAGCATTTGCACGATTTTCCCTATGTCCGTCTCTACGATCCGACTTAGGGTGATACTCACGCGCGCGCGAGGGAAATGGTGCAAATGCTGCAATCGTGCAAAGAGGCCCGTAAAATGGGGACTTCCTCGTGCACCATTCGCGCACGATTGCACGATTGTCGCGGTCATGAGGCGCGTTCCTCGCCGAGCAAGGTGCGGTCGACGAGCCGCACGCCCTGGTAATGGACGGAGCCGACGCGGACCTTGATGATCTTCCGGCGCTCGCTGAGGCGCCGCCCCACCGCGTTCTGGCTCATCGGCTCGACCGCGTTGCGTTTGCACCAGGCCGCATAGGCCGTGTAGAACTCGGCCGCGGTCACCTTGTCGGAGGGGTCGCCGGTCACCGCGCACGCTGCCGTCAGGAAATTGCCCAGCCGGTCGCTGTCCGCGCGATAGTCCTGGGTGGCGGCGCGCACCGCGTCCGGCACCACGAGCCCGCTCTCGCGCCAGAGCCGGTAGCCGTCGACGACCCAGTTGAGGATCGCGGGCCCCTCGGCCTTGAGCTTCGCGAGGAACGTCTTGTCGGTCCGCTCGCGCTGGATCTGCCGCTCGAACGGCACCATGAAGAGCCGGCGCCAGATGCCGTCGTCGTCGCCGCGCACGGTCGGGCGCCGGTTGAAGCTGAGGATCAGCTTGAAGGCCGGTAAAAAATCGAAGAAGCCCTTGTTGAGGTGGCGGACCGCGATCGGCTCGCCGGACGTGAGCTGCTTCAAGAGCGATTCGTCGAAGGTCGCCCCTTGCTTAGGCTCGCTCGAGCGCACGAGCCGCGCGCCGGGGAGCCGCGCCAGATCGGGCGAGGCCTCGGAGCCGCCCTTGCGGTCGTTCATCAGCAGCGACTGGATCGGCACCAGCATCGCGTAGTCGCCCAGGAGCCACGCCATCAGGTCAACCAGCGTCGACTTGCCGTTGGACCCCTCGCCGTGCAGCAGCACCAGACACTGCTCGGCGATCGAGCCCGTGAGGCAATAGCCGAAATAGCGCTGCAGAAAGGTCTGCACCTCGCGATCGGGCAGGAAGTAGTCGAGGAAGGCGCGCCACTGCGGCGCCGCCGAAGCCTCGGGGTCGTAGGCGACCGGCGAGATCCGCGTGATCAGGTCTCGCCGGTCGTGGCCGCGTAGCCTCACCGCGACGCCGCCCTCGGCGTCCTTCTGCCCAAGCTCGAGCGTGCCGTTCGCGACGTTGAACACGAAGGGATCGGCGTCGAGCTCCTCCTGGCGCCGCGCGAGCCGCGCCGCGGCCTCGTCGCGCATCGCCGCTAGCCGCGCGGAGTTGCCGGCGCCCGTCGCCCACTTGAACGCCTTCTCGATCCGCTCCTCGAACTGCTTCGGGGTCTCGTCGTCGTCGACGAGAGGCCCCGCCTTCTCGAGCGCCACGGCCTCCTCGTGCATCGCCTCGGCGACGCCGTGCGCCGCGAGCCGCACCGCGACCTCGCCGCCGTCGAAATTCCAGCGCTTGCCGTCCCAGGCGTACCAGCCGGCGTCCTTCACCCAGAGGAAGTCATGGCCGCGCCGGCGCATGAAGCGCTCGGCGTTGCCGATATCGTTGCGCGGCAGCGCCGCGAGCTCGAGCTCGAAGGCCGGGTCGGTGCCCGGCGCCGGCGGCACGCCGAGCGGCGTCTCGTGGACCGAGCGGATGGCTTCCTCGCCCACGATCTCAGAGGCCTAGAAGGCGACTGCGCTCGGCCAGCGGGACGACGATGCGCGATCCGATCCTGATCGTGCGGATTTTTCCCTCCTTGGCCTCGTCATAAAGGTGTTTACGCGAGACCCCGAGCTCAGCGGCCAGCGTCGGAATATCGGTCGTCAACCTCTGGGGTAATTTCGTTTCATCCATGGAGCCCTCGCAGTTTCCTCGCAGTTCAGGTGCCGGTGCACGCGCCTTATGCGCTGAGTCGCTTGACGTGTCCATAGTTCACGATATATTTCGCTACCGAAAAATAGGAGGCGACAGAATGCGACGTGGCAGGCCGCCAAAGAACGAGGCCGATATAAGGAGCATTCAGATTGGGGTGCGGCTCACGCCCGGATTGCATGAGCGGCTGAAGGCAGCGAGCGCTCAGGCTAACCGACTCGTGAGCCAGGAAATCGAGCTTAGGCTACGGCTCTCGTTTCAGGAGGAAGAGCGCGGTGCCCAGAGGTTCGGTGGCTCAACGAACTATTGGCTGTTCCAGCAAGCGGCGCACTGGATGAGCTTTGAGGAGGAGCGGGCGGGACAGCGATGGTGGAAGGAGCTTGAGCTCTTCGTGCTGTGGCGGGCACTCATCATTTCGATGTTGGACGGACTCAGGCCACGCGGGCGCATCGATCCTAAGCGGAGCGCTGCCGCAGAGCGTCGCGGGCGCTGGTTAGGCGCAGCGGCACTTGCCAATTTGGAGATTGTGCTTTCCGATCCGCGGGCGGGGAACCTCCTCGGTGGCCGCCACGCGTTCGCGGCGGCAGCGCCAGTCGCCTCCAAACTTAGACAATCGGCCGTCGCCGAGCTCGCAGCCGAGGTAGCCAAAACTGCGACGATACCTGGGTTACGAGATGCTGCGAAGCGACGTTCGCGAGAGAGGGAATCCGTGAAGGGATCAGCATCGCGTCCTCAGGAGAAAAAGCCATGAAACTCGGCAACATCACCAAGCGCGGCACCGCCTCCTGGCGCATCAAGATCGAGCTCGAGCGCGACCCCGTCACGGGCAAGCGCCGGCACTACTGGGAGACCATCAACGGCACGCGCGACAAGGCGAAGGCGAAGCTCGTCGAGCTCCACAACAGGATGCGCGTGGGCGAGCGCATCGAGCCGTCGGATCTCACCGTCGGCGCCTATCTGCGCGCCTGGCTCGCGGCGCCGGCGGGCCTCACGCCGAAGACCGCGGAGCGCTATCGGCAGCTCTCCGAACAGCAGATCATCCCGCACCTCGGCTCGATCGCGCTCGAGAAGCTCGCCGCCGGCGACGTCCAGGACTGGCACGTCAAGCTGCTCGCATCGGGCGGCAAGGGCGGTCGGCCGCTGAGCGCCCGCACAGTCGGGCACGCGCACCGGCTTCTGCACCACGCCCTCGAGCGCGCCCTGCAGGCCCAGCGGGTGTTCCGCAACGTCGCCGGCATCGTAAGGCCGCCGAAGGTCGAGGAGAAAGAGATCGGGATCCTCACGGCGCCGCAGATCGTCGAGACGCTCGAGCGCATCCGCGACCATGCCTATTACCCGATCGCCGTCGCGGCGATCGGCACCGGCCTCCGGCGCGGCGAGCTCCTGGCGCTCCAGTGGTCGAGCGTCGATCTCGAGCGCGGGACGCTCCGGGTCGAGCGCAGCGTCGAGGAGGTTGGCGACAAGCTCCGCTTCAAGCCGCCGAAGTCGAAGAGCGGCCGCCGCGCCGTCTCGCTGCCGCCCTTCGTCCTCGAGGTGCTCCGCGCCCATCGCAAGCAACAGCTCGAGCAGCGCCTCGCCCTCGGCCTCGGCAAGCCGGCAGACGATGCGCTCGTGTTCTGCCGCTTCGACGGGAGGCCGATCGTGCCCGACCGGCTCAGCTGGAACTGGGCGCGCCTGGTCAGGGCGCGAGGCCTCCCGCGCGTCACGTTCCACGGGCTGCGCCACAGCCACGTGAGCGCCCTCATCGCCGCCGGCCTCGACGTCTTCTCGGTGAGCCGGCGCATCGGCCACAGCTCGGCCGGCTTCACGCTCAAGACCTATACGCACCTGTTCTCGCAAAAGGACGCCGCCGCCGACGCCGCGATCGAGGCCGCGCTCCGGCCCGCGGCCGCGGACCAAGAGGCATCCTGACGCTCAGGGTGCCAGTCAGGGTGCCAATTTCGGGTTTTGTTCGCGGGTAGCCCGTGCTAAGTGACTGGCCGCCCAGGGTCGGAGAGGTGCCGGAGTGGTCGATCGGGGCGGTCTCGAAAACCGTTGTGCCCTTTACTGGGTACCGAGGGTTCGAATCCCTCCCTCTCCGCCAGCGCTCACATTCGTCTGCATTCACCAGCGTTCGCCATTGTCTCAGTGGTGCCGATTTACAGCGCCTTTCTTGGCCGCCGTTGTTCGGCACAATCCGTGCACCTCTGTGGGTACATTGGTGGGTAGAAGGCCTCCATGGCACGGATGACCGAAAAGCTGACTGCGCTCGGGCTCGAGCGGCTCAAGGAGCGGCCTGCCGCGCGGTCGAGACGCGCAGATAAAGGGCGGCGCGCAACGGCACGGTCATCGCGGTTGTCCTCTCAGTTCATTGGCGCGGCCCGAACAGTTCATCGAAGAGGTCGCCGA
>Ga0209062_1003401_pt1 | contig 18447 bp, 12 predicted proteins | sample Coa_R2_2_FD_187158 | JGI IMG/M metagenome (GOLD analysis project Ga0209062, IMG submission 187158) | Surface soil microbial communities from Centralia Pennsylvania, which are recovering from an underground coalmine fire - Coalmine... | ecosystem: Environmental > Terrestrial > Soil > Unclassified...
AGCTACCAGACACTAAAAGCCTCAAATTTCGGGCTCATCCCGCATTGGAATCGAAAGCCGTTTTCAGGCTCATCTCGTATTGGAATCAATTCTCGATTTCAGGCTCATTTCTGGATTGGAAAATGCTGTAACGCTCTAAAAGTAGAGTTTCAGGGCAAACTGCATCTGGCGGGGTGTGTTGAGGAGGTCGCCGGCGCCGGTGAGCTTGCCGAGATTGGGGTCCTGCAGGGTAGTGGGGCCGGTGCCGAAGCGGACGCGGTTGAAGACGTTGAACGCTTCGGCACGGAAATCCATGCGGATCTGCTCCTTAATCGGAATGGTCTTGCCCAGGGAGAAATTCTCGTTGAAGTTCGGAAATTGGCGCAGCTTGGGGTTGTAGCGAGTCTCGTTGCCGGGCCGGTCGGTGGGTTGCGGGCCGAAGAAGGAGGCCGGCTGGAAGAAGCGATCGGTCTGCGGATCGAAGCTGCCGCCGGCCACCGGCCCACGCCAGCCGTCGTAAGTGCTGATGGTGGGGGCGTTGCGGCCGTTGAAGACCGGGAAATTGACGGTGGTGGCCAGGCTCACGGGCAACCCGCTGGCGTAGTAGTGCAGGCTGCTGACGCGCCAGTTGCCCAGGACGGCGGCGGCCACGCCGCTGTTGAGGAAGCGCTTGCCTTTGCCGAAGGGGAGTTCGTAGACCCAGCCGAGCTTGAAATTGTGGGTGGTATCGAACTGCCCGATGGATTTTTCCAGGCGCCGGTTGTACTGGTCGAGAGCTGCGGAACCGGGCCAGTAGTTATCGGTGTCGGTGAGGATTTTTGAGAAGACGTAGGACGTTTGCAGGATGAGGCCGTTGCCGTAGCGCTTCTCGAGGCGGATCATGGCCGCGTGATAGGAGGAATGGCCGCTGTGATCGCCGCCGCCGGAGGCGGTATCGATGCCGGTGAACTGCGGGTAAGGGCGGAGCGACTGGGCCACGGTGTGAGTGCTGAGATAGGGCGCAGTGCTGAAGCCGGGGAAGGGATCGGTGATGCCAGCGGCCACCGCGGCGGCGGACTTGATATCGCTGTTCAACAGAGTGCGGCCGTATTGCTGGAAGGCGCTATACGGGATCTGGTTGATGTTGAGCAGACCAGCCTGGAGGTGGGAGCCGACCACGCCGTTGTAGGCGCTTTCGAGCAGCAGATTGCCGGGGAGCTCACGCTGGATCGAGAGGGTCCAGGCGTCGTTGGTGGGCGGATGGGTGGCCTCCTGGCCTTGCCACCAGGAAGGGCTGTTGCCGTTGGCAAAGGAGGGATCGATGAAGGGCGGCTTGGCCCAGAATGGCATGCCGTCTTTGTAGAAGAACGTGGGAGTGATACCGCCGTTACTCGATCCGTAGCCGGCGATCTGCACGAAGCCGAGGTAGTGGGTGGAGCCGGTGACCGTGGTGATGGCGCCGAAAGAGCGCGAGTAGTTGGCGCGGATCACGGTTTTGTTGTTCAGGCTGTATGCGAAACCGACGTGGGGACCAACGGCTTTCCAGTAGCTATCGGCCAGGGAACGAGAGCCCACACGGCCCTGTCCCGTGCCGGCAAACAACAGCGCCCCGGGACGCCCGCCGGCGCCGGGGTTCGGCGTGGTAGGGCCAAGGTCCGTGAAGCGATCCTTGGCCTCCACGGGCGGCAGCGAGGTTTCCCAACGGATGCCGACATTCACGGTCAGCTTGGGGCTGATGCGGTAGTCATCCTGGAAATAGCCCGAGAAATACGGCCACTCCTGGCCGATGAAGCGGACGGTGTGGATCTGCCAGGAGTCGGCGTAGCCCAGCAAGAAGGAGGCGAAGGAGTTGCCGCCGAGGTTGGGATTGGTTCCGCCGGGCACGCCGGTTTCGGTGTAGCTGAAGCTGGTGTATCCGGCGTCCCACTGCTGGCCGAAGCCGTTGTAGTGGTTGCGCTGGTACATGCCACCGAACTTGATGGAGTGCTTGCCGCGGATCCAGCTCACGTCGTCGTTGAAGCCGTAGACGGTGTTTTCCGAGCCGTTATCGGAGGTGCCTCCCCAGGTGGAGAACTGGCCGCCGAAATCCACGGCCGAGAGGTTGCTGTCGCAGATGGGGACGTTGGGCATGCAGAACTTGTTGCCCCAGGGCGCCAGGTAGTTGTTGGGGCTCTTGTGATCCTCGCGCCAGTTGTTGCCGCCGGCGTAGAAGTGATTCAGCAGGTTGGGACGGAAGGTGTGGTCCCAGCTCATGCGGAAGACATCGCTGAAATCGCCGGCATCGTTGTACGTGGTGTAGTAGCCGGGCAGGGTGGCGGGGCCGTTGGGGCCGGGCTTGAGGTAGATGCGGTTGCGCCCGTAATACCCCGAGATGCGGTCTCTCTCGGAGAAGATGTGGTCGCCCTTGACGCTGAACTTATCCCAGGGATTGAGCTGCAGGCCCTGGGTGATGAGGTAATTGGCGCGCACGTAGGCGCTGGTGCCCGGTATGGCGCCAGTGTTGGGCATGAGCTTGCCGCCGGCGCCGGACTGATAGACGCCGATCAGCTTTTGGGCCAGCGGATCGAAGCGGTTCTGGGGGATCTGGTTATTGGGGAAAGGCTGGCGGGTGACTTTGCCCGAGGCGTCGGTGGTTTGAGTGGCGTAGTCGTAGATGGGGATCACATTGCCGCCGCCGTCCACCCACTTACTGAAATCCCCGTTGTACATCTCGGGTGTGGGCACGGTGGCGGTGGTGGTGGTAGCGCCGGCGCGATTGCGGAAGCCTTCATAGGACGCGAAGAAGAAGGAGCGATCCTTGCCGTTCAGGATTTTGGGGATGACGATGGGACCGCCGGCGCTGACGCCGAAGTCGTTCTGCTTATAGATGCCATGCTTCTTCTCGAAGAAGTTGCGGGAGTCCAAGGCATTGTTGCGGAGAAACTCGTAAGCCGAGCCATGGAACTCGTTGGTGCCGGACTTGGAGGAGAAAGTCATGATGCCGCCGGCGGCGTGGCCGAACTCGGCCTTAAAGCCGTTCGAATCCACGGTGAACTCGGTAATGGCTTCCACGGAGGGGGAGTTGTAGGCGATCCACGAGGTCTGCAGCGCGCGGGTGGTGGCCGCGGAGATGCCGTCGAGCGTGACACCGAAGCTGGAGGCCTGCCCGCCACCGATGGAGAAGCCCTGATCGCCGTAGTTCTTGGCTTCGGGGGTCAACTGCGCGAGGTCAAAGGGGCTGCGCAGCGCGCCACCCACCACAAGGGGCAGCTCGTCGACCAGCTTGTTGGTAATAGTGACGCTGGTCTTGGCGTCCGTGGTCTGCAGTTGCTGGACGTAAGCCTGGATTTCGACGGTTTGCTGGGCGGCGCCGACTTCCAATGTCACATCCACACGCGCCGTGGAGGCCGCGTTCAGGGCTATGCCGGACTGCACGGCCGCGCGGAAGCCTTCCTTTTCGACACGCAGCGAGTACTGGCCCACTGGCAGGTTCACCGCGGTATAGTCACCAGATTCGGCGCTCACCACCTGCGTGGCGGAATTGGTAGCCACATGGGTCACGGTAACTCTTGCGCCCGGGACCACCGCCCCGGACGAATCCAGGATGGTGCCAGTGATGGTGCCGCGCTCGGACTGCGCGAACGCGGCGCACGAGGTCAGGAGCAGCAAAGCTGCGACGTGGAAGCCTAGCACGAAGCGATCCCCGATGGACATGGGTCACACCCTCCAGCCGAACAGCCTGGGTCCGGCGAATGTGAGGGATCATACCATTCACGGCCGGAAGGAGGCAAGGATTTTTTTGAGGGTGGACGGCTAGTTCGAGTTGCTCGGCCGGAGGGCGGACGAAACGTACGACCGGCCGTTCGGGACGGGTTTGAATTCACGCCAACCCGGACGCGGCGATGCGGCCGCGACCACGCCGATCCTCTTCCCCCCGCTGTCGAACGCCGTGAGCGTGCCCGCCGCGGGGCCACGGAAGGCGATGCGGTTGTTGCCGTAGATATCGATCAGTTCGATGGCGCCGCTCGCGCGGGTGCGCCGCGCGACACTGCCCGTACAGGCCAGTCCGCCCTGCTCGGTCCACTCTCCCCGGCCGTCGAGGAACTCGAACTCGGGCCCTTTGACGTAATCGATCCGCCGGCTCCCGTCCAGGGCTGAGAACTCGTAAACTCCGTTCCGGGAGAAGCCCAGCCAGCCGGAAGGCGGCAGCACAACCGCGGCTCCACGCGCGTCTCTCACGGTCCAGTCCCCGGAGGCAGACCGGTTGACTTAGAGGTGCGTCCCGTTTTCGTACTCCACATGCAGTCGGGAATCGGCGATCGCGCCGCTGGCGTGCGCTTGGCTGGGGGTCTCCCATCGGCCGGCGCGATCCGCGTACTCGATCCGTGCAGGCCGTTGGAAGGCGTACTGCTGCTGAATCTGCTGCAGCATGTAGTAGGACCTGGCTATCACTTCGACGCCGAACGGGTCGTCCAGCCCCCAGTCATCGACCAGCCAGCCCATGTTCCCGTAAGCGATGGTCGTGGCCAGAAACAGGTCTACGTACTCGCGCCGCCTGGGTGACGTCTTCCAGTCTTTGTCCAGCCTGCTCAGATAGTAATCGGTGGCTCCCATGCCGTAATCGCATTCCAGCGGATTGAGCTTGTGAATGCGGAACGACACGTCCAGTGGGTGAGTCAGCAGGTTCACGTCCGTGTAGACCCAGCCGTAGCCGCCGGATTGCAGTCCCGCGAACAGCCACTGGAAGGTGCTCTCGGACTGCGTTGGACCGTACACCTTCTGGTCGTTGAGCAGCAGTTGGCCGTAGGCGTAAAACGTTGCGGCAAACGTGCCGCCTCCGGGCACGCGCGCATCGTAGTCGCAATACTCCCATGGCGGCGGATTATCGGTGTGGACGTCCGTGTAAGACATGCGGACGCCGTAGCGCTCCTTGATGCTCCGCGCATAATACTCGTCCATCTCGACCGCCTTGGCGGGCTTCAGGGCATAAGTGCGGAACCATGCGCGGCGCCACTCGCCATCCGGCATGCGTTGGACAAAATCGGGGTTCCAGTTGCTGTTTACGGGCGCGAAGTCACAGTAGTTCGTGTAGACTCCCTGCAGCCAGCCCATGTCGTTCTGGACCTTGACGTACCAGGCCAGCATCCGGTCGCCGCCCTTCTGCGGCGCGGCATGCAGGCGCATGGTGTAGCTGTCGTTGTGGTCGCGCCAGGTTACCTCGTGGCTATGCTGCATGATCTTGTCGAGCCCGTACGAGCGTATGCGCAGGCAGCGCTGGTGATCCTTGACAAAAGTTTCCGGTTTGGCCACTGTCCAGACCACCTGTTTGCCTTCCGCCTGCCGCAGCGAGGGCGGGTTCGGTACAGTCGGGAGCGTCTCTTCGTAGACCGGCGAACTGGTGATGAAGAGGCGCTCGTAGAGGTTGTTCCGCTTACCGTCGGTCTTGGCGATGTAGCGCAGCCCGCCGTTGATCTCGGCGGTATCGGCGGTCACTCGGGGCTCCCTGACGAAGAAGGGCTCGGAGGCGTTGGAGCGGTACCAGTCGAACCAGATCGAGGTGAACACGGGCCCGGACTCCGGTCCGGAAAGGAGTACGCGCGGATTGAAGTGGCTGTAGGTGACATAGGGCACCGTGATCAGCCGGGGATCGCGGATTCCCGCGACTCGCCCGTAGACCAGTTCCACGGCGCGCCCGCCATCGCACCAGACATCCAGCACCAGCGACTTCTGCCACAACTGAAGCTGATACTCGAAGACCTGCGATCCGTGATGGAATTTCGCTGCGATGAGATTCCCCTTCCGCCCCGCGGAGATGAGTGTCCCGGCGGCGACCTGCCCTGGCGGTGTGTCCTCGAAACGGAGGCCGCCTCCCTCGAGTGGCCGGAAGCGCGGACCTCCGCTCACCCGGCAGGCGATCTCGCCGAGGACTCCTTCGCGCGGACGATACTCATAGACAACCGCTGCATCGCGCCCCTGGTAGGCCAGTTCGAATTGCCCCGGGCCGGCTTCGCGCACCGAGACGTGAAACTGCTTTTCGAAATTGGAGGGAAGGATGGTCTCCTCGCGTGTGGGGAAGGGAAGGATTCCCGGGCCGGTGTTCAAGCCCGCAATCTGCCCGCGGAAGGGCTGTAGGTTGCGCTTGGGCTGCGGCCGCAGCTTGAGCGGTCCGAGTTTTTCCACTTCAAAGGCCAGAGAATCGCAGAACAGGTAGCGCCGGCCGGACTCGGGCCTGGCCGCGGCTTCGATGCCGGAAAAGCGCGCGGGCCACGTGATTTCCTTTAGGATTTCGCGCGGTGTTTTGCGGTGGACGAGCCACCATCCCTGCCAGCGCATGTCGGTGACCGGAATGCGCCATTCGCGGCCGCGCGCATCCTGTACCAGGATGGCCAGGGTCGCGACGCCCGGCCCCGTGGCAATGGTCGTGCCGGTCGGAGACCGTTGCAGGCGGTCGCCGAAAACCCACAGTTCGACTGAATCAAACCGGCCGGGAATCGGGATGGGGCTGGGTGGACGCGCCACCACGCGGCTGCCCTCGCGCCCCCCGGCGTAGCGGATCTCGGCGACATACTGGCCCCACATCTGCTCCTGCTGGCTGCGGCGCAGCTCGCCGGTCGCGCCCGAATAGAGTTCCAGGCGCCAGCCTGCGAGGTCCTCGAAATCCACCAGCGTGTGCGGGTTCTCCTCGCGCTGGGTCCAGGTCATTTCATATGGCTGCTGGCCGGGCGGCACGGTTCGGTCAATCTGGTTGATGGCGGGCACTACGCGCTCCAGTTGGCCGGCGGCCGGCAGCGCGAAAACCAAGGCACAAGCAATCCACCGCATGGTCCGATTATGCACAACTCAGATTCTCGAATTCAGGATCTCGAAGTGCTAGATTGTCAGGTGGAGGTGAGTGCCATGCGCTGTCGGATTCTCCTGACGATTCTGTGCGCCGGTGTGGCGTGCGCAGGTCAGGACAGCCCGGTCACAGGCCAGTACCTCGAAGACCGGTCGAGCCGGGTCTATGGCTGCCCTTGTGAATTTTCCAGTGAGTACGCCAGTCTCGGTCGGGAGGCGGTGGTGGCCTGGAACATTGAATCCGGCCAATACCAAAAGGTGAGCCTCGCGGGACTGCGCTTGGCAGCCGTGCTGGCGGGCAAGTTCACATTGAGTGATGCCGCTACGCTGCGGCGTTCGGTCTTGTTCGCGGACTCGGGCGCGCCCGCCTTGCAGCGGGAAGTGGGGCTGGCATGGCTGCGCTCGCGGTACGGCGATCTGTTGGGCCAGGTGCTCTCGGTTCGCGCCGCGCCAATCGAGTTCGCGCTGGATGCGGATTCGGCCAGCCTGCGAGTTGGGGATTTGCTGACCCTCCGGATGCGCCGCGCCAACCCCGCCGAAGAAACGGAGTCCTGGGCATTCCTGCTCTTTGATCCGCTCACGAAACTCACGTCCGCCACGCTCGGAACCACGCTGCACACGGAATCCGCTGGCACGGACCTGGGGATTCGCTGGATACGCGAAGAGGCTGCCATCACAGGCTACTACGGCAGATTCTCGCAGCCGTAGGCAGGGGACCGGCGGAGCTCAGTCGTGCCGCAGCGCGGACATCGGGTCTGTTCTGGTGGCGCGCCGGGCCGGGATCCAGCACGCCATTGCCGCGGCCGCGGTCACGAGCGCGGCGGGGATCCACACGGAAGCAGGGTGGGCAGGTTCGAGGCCGGGTAGCGCACTTCGCAGGAATAGTTGGGAGACCCGTGCGGCGCCGAGCCCCAGTGCGAGCCCGATGCCGACCGCGAGGAAGCCTTGCCCGAAGATCAGCGAAAAGATGTCTCCCGGCGTCGCTCCTACGGCCATACGGATACCAATCTCCTGCGTTCGGCGAGACGTGGTGTACGCAATAACACCATAGACACCGGCCGCTGATATCAGGAGTGCAAGGCCGCCGGTGACGGCCAGCAGGATCATGAGGAAACGCCGATCCGCCAGGGAATCCGCGATCAGATCGCGCATCGACGCACTCAGCAACACGGGCTGGTTGGGATCGATGGCGGCGATGGCGCGTCTTACGGTTTTCTGCATCTCTGCCCCGGTCCGCTCCGTTCGAATGACGAGGAATGCCGCGTTCCGCATGGCTCCCGCGGCCAGGTAGACATTGCCTTTCTCGGGTTCATCGAGAGCGGCATGGCTCGTGCCGGACACCACTCCGATCACGCGCTTCCAATTGCGGGGATTCTCCGGCGTGCAGCCGACGCAGATCCGCTGCCCAACGGCGCTTGTGCCCGGCCACAAATGGCGCGCGACAAATGTGTTCACGATGGCGGAATCGTTAGATGCGCTCATTTCTTCTCTACGGAACCAGCGGCCCTCGGCCAGACGGACTCCCATGGTTTGCAGATATTCGCCGCCGGCCACGTCGATTTCCGCCAGCAGCGGCCCTTCAGCCGGAGCCTCGCCAGCGCTGACAAATCCGCCGTGATTTTCTCCGCTGAAGGGCAGGGCGTCCACGGTTCCGGCGCTTTCCACTCCGGGGAGCACACGAACAGCATCGAGAATCCGCTGGTAGAACAGGGCCCGCTGTTCCGGAGACCGGTACCGCTCGGGAGCGGGAAGCACTACGGAGGCTAGAATGCGATCCGCCTGGAAACCGGGATCGATGGCGAGTAGCCGGGTGAAACTTGCCACGACCTGCCCGCTGATCACGACCAGGAGAACCGACAGCGCCACCTCCCCCGCGACCAGGGAAGAGCGGACGCGGTCGTGCCTGCCCGCGGCGGCGCCGCGCGAGCCGAAACTGCTCCAGGCAATGCGATTCCATCCGGCCATGCGCAGTGCGGGGGCGATTCCGAAGAGGATGCCGTTGACGGCGGCCACTCCCAGCGCGAATCCCAGGACGGCGGTGCCGGCGCGCGCGGCGGCCAGCCGGGGAACATTCACAGGCGCAACCGCCGGCAAGATCTTCCAGGCCGCCGCTGCCAGGACATATCCTCCCAAACCACCTAGAAAAGCTAGCACGCAGCTTTCCGTGAGCAACTGCCAAACGATGTCCGCGTACCTCGCTCCGACCGCCAGTCTGACCGCGATCTCCTGCCGGCGCTCCAGCCCCCGCGCGAGCAGCAGGTTGGCGACATTCGCGCAGCCGATCAGCATGAAGAGGGCCGCCGCCGCCATCAGGAGCCAGAGACGCTTGCCGGCAAGCCCGACCGTTCGATCGCGCAACAGGTTTACGGTCAGCAGGCGATCGCGATTCGTAGCCGGGAAATCGTGTGCCAGAGCGCGGCTGATGGCGGCCAACTCCTGCCGCGCCCGAACGAGCGAGACGTCCGGGAAAAGCCTGGCAATCGCGCCCAGTCCGGCGTTCGGGTTGGCCGCCGGAATAAACGGCGCTGCCCAAAATTCCACGTAGGGGGACGGTGTGTGCGCGGCCTCCCTGCGCATCGGAAAATCGAAATCCGCCGGCATCACGCCGATCACCAGGCACCCATGCCCGTTCACGCTGACGGTTCGGCCCACCACAGAGTGATCCGAGTGAAACCGGCGCTTCCAGAGTCCGTAGCTCAGAATGAGCACGTCCGGGTGGCCGGGCTGGTTCTCCTCGGGAAGAACATTGCGCCCGAGCATGGGGGAAACGCCGAGCACCGGGAACAGGTCCGCGTTCATCCGCACCCCATAAAGAGCTTCGGGAGTGGTGTTCGCGTCGCCCGCAAGGTCGAGGACCGCGTTGCCGTACACGCCCAAGTGTCCCAGGGTGCGCACCCTTCGGCCCAGTTCACGGACGTCATTCCACACAACCCAGTCGCCGTGAGACTGCTGCTGCATTTTGGGAAACTCGCTGCGCCACTGCACGAGTTCTCCGGGGTGGGCATAGGGCAGCGGATCCAGGAGCACGGACTTGATAGCTGCGAAAACCACCGCGGTCGCGGCCACGCTGAGCCCGATCGACAGCAAAGCGGTTCCGCTGAGAAGGGGGGCACGCCGAAAGAACCGGCAGGCCAGCCGGACGTTGTGCAACGTCGACATCCGCTTCTTATTCTATTCGCGACGTGACCGAGTGATTTTCGGGGCTTCGGGGGGTACCGCGGGTTTTCCGGTGATCTACCGTGGCAGCGGTATGGATTCTTGCCGGCGCTAGAGTTATTATAGGCTGAATAGACTGTCTTCCCGACAAGGAGAACCGGAATGTCTATCAAATCTTGGAAGGCAACCACCGGGATCCTGGTGGCCCTAAGCCTGGGCGCTTCTCTCGCGGCGGCCAAGGACAAAAAGAAAGATCCGGACGAAATCGGAAACCGGGACGTCGGTAAAGGGGTCAACTTCTACTCGCTGGAGAAGGAGATTGCGCTCGGCAAACAGATGGCCCAGGAAGTGGAGCGCGAGGCCAAGATCATCCAAGATCCGGTGATCGCCGAGTACGTGAACCGCTTGGGGCAGAACCTGGTGCGGAACTCGGACGCGAAAGTCCCGTTCACCATCAAGGTGCTCGAAGCGCAAGAGGTGAATGCCTTTGCCCTTCCAGGGGGATTCTTTTTTGTGAATTCCGGTTTGATTCTGGACGCGGACAACGAAGCGGAACTGGCCGGTGTGATGGCGCACGAGATCGCCCACGTGGCCGCCCGGCACGGCACCCGCCAGGCCACCCGCGGGGCCATCATCAACTATGCCTCGCTGCCCCTGATTTTCATGGGCGGGTGGACCGGGTATGCCATTTATCAGGGCGCCGGATTGGCGATTCCGCTGGGTTTCCTCACGTTCTCGCGGGCGTTCGAGTCGGAGGCGGACATGCTGGGGCTGGAGTACATGTACAAAGCAGGCTACGATCCGACGGCGTTTGTGGACTTTTTCGAGAAGATCCAGTCGCTGGAGAAGACCAAGCCGGGCACACTTTCCAAGGTGTTTTCGACCCATCCCATGACGGACGATCGGATCAAGGCGGCTCAGAAGAATATCCAGGAAATTCTCAAAGCCAAGCCGGAGTACGTCCTGAACACCTCCGAGTTCATGAACGCCAAAGAACGCCTGGCGAAGCTGGAGAACCGCACCAAGAAAGTGAACGAGGGCAAGGATGCCGAGCGGCCCACGCTGAAGCGCAATCCCGGCAGCGGCTCGCCGGATAGCGGGAGCGACGGAACCGCGAAACCGGATTCGGACGAGCGACCGACGCTCAAGCGGCGGGACTGAGGCCAGTCTCGTTTCCAAAGCAGTATCCGCGTATCTCGCTTAAATTACTGTTTATTCCAGGATTTTCGTGTGCTATACTCTGATCGGTGACGCTCAGGCTTGGGAGGCCGCATGGCTGCGGACCGAGCTCAAAAAGCGCCGTCAGACGGCCCCGCGGGTCAATCCGAGCGCCTGGCTGAGGCAGTCCGGGCCCTGATCCGTGAGGAACTGGGCAGACCCGCCGTCCCCCCGCCGCCCGCAGAGCAGCCATCGTGGAGGGAAGCGTTCTGGCTACTGGTCTTCTGCGGAAACGTAATCCTCATCCTTTCGCGCCTGCCCCGCGGACTATTTTCCGGCCCGGCTGTGGAGCTGGCGGAGAAGTTGCTGCCCGCGCTGCTGGGGAGCCTATTTGTCATCTACCTCGCCTGGTTCCGGGAGCGATTGCTGTTGGTGAGCCGCCTGAAGCGATTTCACGGCCTCCAACTGGGGTTGTTGGCCGTCCTGATTTTCCTGAACCTGCCGGTTTTCCCGTTGCGCCCGGTGATCCGGCCCGACAGTGTCGGGGTGATGATCGACGGTAAGCCACAAAGGAAAGGAGTGCGCATCTGGGTGGCATGTGGAGGTCATGACATCACTCTGCTCCCCCCGGTCTCCGAGGAACTGGCTCCCCCCGAAGAGAGAAGGACGAAGGAGAGGAAATTCCGCTTCGGGCCGTGGCAGGTATTGCGCGCCGCTTCCGGCAAGGCCCACCCGGATTGGGGGCTGCTCACCGCGGTACGATTCCTGGCCGAACCCGATGCGACTCTGCGGATCCGGAAGCTCAGCGGCGAGTTCTACGACGATGTCCTGGAGCGGACCGACCTGGTGAAGGCCGACCGGACCACGGTTGAAATAGCGATGAACGGCCTCGATTCGCGGCTGGTTATGTTGCCCATCGGCCACTACGAGGCAGCGCCCGTGGCGGCATCCGGGAAGGAGTGTAAAGCCCCCAGGCGAGTGGATGCGGTATACGGGGAAACCACGCGCGTGGAAGGATTGGGGGGCTGCCAATGAGCGGCTTGTCACGCGCGCTGTACGCCATGGCGGTGGCGTTTGTAGCCATACCCTGCCTGAACCGGGGCGGGCAGAGTTTGGCCCAGCCGGTCGCGCGGAGCGGCTACTGTGCAGCCGCATTCTTTTACTACGGCAAGGGAGGGCCGGAACCCGGCCACTTGGACACCATGCGGACCCGCCTGGGCAGCGACCGCTGGCGCCGGCCGGTAAAAAGCCAGGAGGAGTTGGACGAGGCTATCGAAAAAGACCGGAACCTGGTGGTCGTCACGATTGAGCCCAAAGGCGAAGGTATCTCTACCGTGCTTTTCCTGCGCGTGAGCTGCCGGGAGCATCCCGGCCGCATCAGCAGGTTCAAATGCGAGGCGGAGAGCAGAGTGGAATGTCTGGCCGAAGCAGTGCGTGAGAAATTTCCCAAGGCGCTCCGGGATCACGACGAACGGTGCCATCGAGGAAGACCATGCGTGGTGGATTCAAGCGACAACGTGGTGCCCTCATCAGCTTCATCCTCTGCGCGGCCATGAGCGCGGGGGCGGAACCCCCGCGAGCACGCAGAGCCGCGTACCTGTTGCCGTTCCAGCAGGCCGGGACGTCCGAGTTCGGCGACCTGGCTGGATACGCCGCCATGACCGTGCGGCTGCGTCTGGCCGAGCTGAATTTGTCGCAAAACCTCCGCACCGCCGAGGAAGCTCCCTGCCGGCGAACCGGGATCCAACAGACGGCTGCCGCGCAAGAAGGGTCCGCCGGCGCTCAGGACGTTCCGACCCATTTCCTCATCAGTGGGACGATCGAAACGCGGTCTCAAGGCGGCAGAGCGCAAGAGTACAGCCTGATCTACTCCCTGGAACGTGTGACGAACTGCCGGGCGGAGCGTTTGATTCAAGAGACGGTTCCGTTTTTCGCGCCGGAAGCCCTGGACCGTTTCCGGCAGATGGGCGATGCCATCGCTTTCCGGCTGGAGGAGGAGCTGAGCGACCGCGCCCTGGTCGTGGTCGGTCCGATCACCACGAATGCCGAGAACAATCCGGCCCCCCGGGCGGTCCGTTTCCTGGAGGAATTCATCGACCACCGGCTCGCGGACTCGGAAGATTTGCGGCCCGTGCGGGACCGCTCGAAGGCGGCGCAGGCCGTCTACCGCCTGCACGGCCGCCTGGAGACTCAAGCCTCCGGCAGCCGCATCGGAAAGCTCGAACTGAGGGCCCAGATCGCCGGAAAGGATTATGAGCTGTTCACGGGACGTGCGCCCGCCGACCAGAGCCGCGACAACCTGCTGGATTTCTACGACCAGGCGATCGGAACCTCGTTGCGGCGGGTTACGGAGATGCGGTACCGGCGCGAGTCCGGTCTGCCAGAAGACCCGTGGCTAACCGATGCCAAAACGGTGCTCGAAAAGGCTCGCGGGCAGGTGAAGCAGGGGGAGTACCGGGCGGCGCTGGGCTTGCTTTCCGGCCTGCCGCGTTCGGCCGACGTATTGAGTTTGCAGGGCAGGGCGTTTTTTGACGCGGGCGAGTTTCCGGCCGCGGCCAAGGCATACGACGCGGCACTGGAGGCCTCGTCAGGTCTTTCCGTTATTTGGCGCCTGGGGGTGTTGCGGAATGCCGGCGCAGCCTGGTACCGCAGCAAGGAATACGCCGTGGCGGCCGAACGTTACACCGAATTGTTGCGCCTCTCTCGCAGCGTGGTGGATGATCCGGAAGCGAAGGAGCCCATTCGCGAGGCGGCCCGCTGGCGGGTGGCGGCCTTGCGCTTTGCCGGAAAACGCGACGAGGCGCTCTCGGCATATCTCGAAGGCCGCAAGCTGGTGGACGATCCGGGCGACATCGACGGCGAGGCCGGGAGGCTGCTCACCTCCATCGGCACGGTGCAAGATCTGAAGCCCGTTGTCGCACGCCTGGAGGCGGAACTCGGCGCCGGGTCGGCAGTGCTCGCGAAAAGCCGGGAGAGGATCGGCAACGACTACTATGACGCCCGCGACTACAGACAAGCCGAGCAGGCGTATCGCCTGGGACTGGACGCCGCTCAGAAGGCGCCTGCACCGGACCGGCATCTCATGGCCAGCCTGCACAACGGCCTGGGCAATATCGCCTATCAGGATTCCAGGATGAACGAGGCGATTGTGAGCTACGAGACCGCGCTGAAGCTGGAACGCAGCCGGGCGAAGCCGGACGTGGGATACCTGATCATCTTCCTGGGCAACGAAGCCGCTTGCTATACCTCCACGGGTGAGTTAGGGAAAGCGGAGGTCCTGCTCAAGGAAAGCAGACAATTGGCCGAGAAGGAGTTCGGACCGGAGTCCGTGCAAGCGATTGGCACACTGACCGCTTTAGGCGACGTCTATACGGACATGGGCGCGGCCAGATACCCGGAAGCCCAGTCGCTGCTGGGCCGGGCTGTCGAGTTGCTCGAGAAGCAATCCCCCCGGGACGACAGCCGGCTCATCAATGCTTACAACGCGTTGGGCTGGCTGAACCGGCAGATGGACAACTCCCGCGAAGCGGATAAGCTGTTCCGAAAGGCAATGGGGCTGTTGGAAAGCCGCGGTGAAACAGAAAGCGCACTGTATGCGGGCATGATCGACAACCTGGCGTCGGTTTACACCATGGAGGGAAAGTACAGAGAGGCGCTGGACGAGCGAAAACGCGCTGTCAAAATGGCCAGAGCCCGCGGTGCCAATGATAAGGCCATGGCCCCACTCATCTTTAACCTCTGCTACTCCTTGAACATCTCGCAGGTCTATGATCAAGCCGCGGCAGCCTGCCAGGACGCGTATGCCATCTATTCCAAGTTTGGGAGCGGCCACTACATGGCAGGCTATTCCCAGGTGGCTCTCGCCGAAGTCCGGACCGAGCAGGCGGCTTTCGCCGGCGCCGAGGAAGCCTACTCGAAGGGCATGGCGACATACGCTTCCCTGGCAGATGCAGATCCAACCCGGCTGCTCGGGACGCGGGAATCCTTGGGCCGGTTGCGCTACATGGAGGGCCGGTATGGCGAGGCGGAGGGAATCTTCGCCAGTGTTCTGGAGGGTTTGACCAAGCTGCACGGCATGCAGCATCGCAAGGTCGGGAGTGCCATGGAAGAGCTGGGCTGGACGCAATACCACCTCGGCAAGCCGGAAGCGGCGGCACGGTTCCGCGGCTGCATGGACATCTACGCCAGCCGCGGGGTGCCAGACCATCCCACGGCGGCTTCCACCCGGGAGGGGCTGGGGCGCATCGCCATTGAGCGGCGAGATTTTGCCGCCGCCCGGAATCTATGCCAGGGATCTCTGGATGCGCGCCTGAAAGCGTTCGGCTACGATTCCGTCGCCGTAGGGGACAGCCTGGATTGCCTGGCGGTGATTTCCACGGCCCAGGGTAGCTACCCGGAAGCCGAGGCGCAGTTCAAGCGGGCCCAGGCTGCCTACGAGAATGCGTTCGGGCCCGAACACCCGAAAATCGCGGAAGTGATCGAACACTTGGCCGGCATGCGCAAGGCTTCCGGCCAGGCGGCAGAAGCGCGGCACCTGGAATCCCGAGCCGCCGCCATGCGGGCTAAGTTCACCTGGAAGTAACCGGCGCTCAGAAGAGGATCCGGCTTTTGCGCTGCTCGATCTTGGCGGCATCCACGCCGGGCACCGCACGCAGTTCGGCGAGGGTAGTGAAGCGCTGGCGCTCCCGGCGCGCAATGATAGCCTGGGCCACGTCGTCGGGGACACCGAGCACCCAGGCGAGCTCGTCGGCCGGCGAGCTGTTGACGTTCACGAGGGTGAGGTTCTCCAGGAAATACCTCGTCACCCGTTCCAGTTGCTCGTCGGTTCCGGTTGCGCCGCGCTGCGTCATGTCGGCGAAGACGTCGTTCCATCGGCTCCAGGATCGAGGTTTATTCAGGAACACCGCCAGGGTGTGGCAGCGGCCGCAGACCGCCTGCACCGCCTGGAGATCCGGATCGGGATCCGCGGCCCTGGCCGTTGCTGCACCGAAGGTGAGGGAAGCGGCCAACACGAGGCCGGCAAGGCATCCTCGGCCATGCCAGCGATGCCCGAGAATCATTTCGTGTGCGCCATCAGCGCCCGGCCGGCGAGCCTCGCCTGCACGGCGCTCGGGATGCCTTCGCCGAACTGGCTCACCGTCCGCATGAGCTTCCCGTTGGAGAAGGCCATCTCCAGAAATTTTTCGCTGTGCATGGTCTTGCCGTACTCGTCCTTCATCTGAGCGACGATCTTCTTGGTCTTCACTTCGACCACGTCGCCCGAGGACAGGAAAGCGTACTGCCCGCCGAGCCCCATAGTGATCCAGTCGGCGGAGGCCGTCGTGGGGAAGGTCATCTTCAGCACCGGCCACTCGCCGGTGTTGTCATAGACCAGCACCCCGTAGTTGATGTCGTCCACGACCCAGATCTCGCTTTCATCCGGGGTCAGGGCGATGCCGTGGCTGGGGCAGCCGTGTCCGAAGAAGTGTTTGCTCAGGTCGCCCCACTGCGGTTTCCACATCTCGGCTGGCGCTTCAATGCGCTTGATCACTTCGCCGGTCGTCACGTCAGCGATCTCGAAACCGAGCAGGTTGTTCAGGTTGGCGTACACGCGCGTGGCATCGTGATTGATCACGAAGGGGCGCACGTGGTCCGAGAATGTAATGGTTTTGATGGCCTTCATGGACGGTACGTCGCCCACCGTCATGGTCACGCCATTCGGCGCCATGAACACCGTCTTGCCGTCGGCACTGAGCGCCATGTTATGGGCGAAATTGCTCTTGGGCGCCTGGATCTTGCCTTTGAGGGCACCGCTCCGGGCGTCGATCACATACCAGAAGTCTTTCAGGTCGGAGCCCACCACCAGCGTCATGCCGTCCGGCGTGACTTCCGGGCGCTCACAGCACGGCCCGTCATAGCTGCTCTCCCAGGCCTTTTGGTCGGTGCCCAGGTCGAAGGCCGCCAGCCGGCCCCGCGTAGCCAGGTAGACCATGTTGGTGGCAGGGCTTGCGGCGATCCCCGAGACTTCCTCCGGACTCATGCTCGCCGGCACGTTCCAGGTGGGGATCCGCTTCACAAACTCGAAGTTGCGGTTGACATCCAGGACCACGATGCCCACCCCGTTCTGCTCGGACGAAAACTGCCCGCCGGCCGAACCGCCTGGCAGTGCCACGTAGACCAGGCGGCGGTCACGCCTTCCGAATCCGTGGGCGATGTGCGGGCCGGCATCGCGCGGGTCCGAAGAGCCGGCCTGCCGGTAAGGGCGATCCGGACGATTCACCGCGTTCTCGAGGCGGACGCCGTCCTTTGTTGTCTGCTGGGCAGCCAAGCGGGAGGGGGTCCCGACGACTACCAGAGCGAACGCGGCCGCGGCCGCCAATAGATGATTGCAGAATGCCATTTACAACCTCCGATATTGAGTGTGAGAATACGCCTACCAGCCGGCGCTGTCAACAGCAAGCCGGCAACCGCGACGCGCGGGGGTCTTTTGAGTTAAGGGTTCCCCTGTCGATTAGCCGCTCAGACCCTCCGGACAGTGGTGATTCGTTCTTAACGAGGTCTTCACGAAGTTCCGCGTAACCGATATGCCGTCTTGAGCCGTCCTAATAAAACAAAGCATCGGAAGTTGCCGGACCGTTTACGTTCTGCCTGCAGAACCAGGCGAACTGCGTCGTACAACTGAAAGCGAAACGACATCCGTCGTTCGAACAAAGGAAGGTAAGAAGGCCAATGACGCAGCGCTCACCAGTCCACGGACCGTCCCATCCCGCTCCCGGCAGCGCCGAAACAATCACGGTGCTGTCGGTCAGCCCGACCCAGGAAGACCATCGGGCCCTCGCGCGGCTTCTGTGCCGTGACAATTGGAGGGTGCAGCCGGCGCAGAGCGTCGCAGCGGCGGTCCAACTCCTCCGAAGCCACCGAATTCCAGTGGTTGTCTGTAATTCCGATTCGATACCCGAAATCTGGAAGGAATTGCTGGAGCAAATCCGGGAATTGGCGGCTCCCCCTTCCGTAATCGTAGCCTCTCGCTTGGCGGACGAATACCTCTGGGCCGAAGCTCTAAATCTGGGAGCATACGATGTGCTGGCGAAGCCGCTGGTTGCCATCGAGGTGACCGGTATTCTCACGTTGGCCTGGCTCCGCTGGCGTAATGAACACGAAAGGAGATTGGCGGCCGGCATCTGCGCGTAGTGCCGGAGCTCGTTGGAGCGATCAGCCACTGCGGCAGCAATCTGGCGGTGTCTTCATGGCTAAGTACTCACGTTCGGAATTACGGTGACGTATTCCGTCAGGCTGCAACGGCCAGCCGTTTGCCGGCGATCTTGGTCAGTAGGGCGTGAAGATCGCGGCGGGTGAAGGTCCATTTGAACGGCGAGGCCG
>Ga0209062_1003402_pt1 | contig 18447 bp, 21 predicted proteins | sample Coa_R2_2_FD_187158 | JGI IMG/M metagenome (GOLD analysis project Ga0209062, IMG submission 187158) | Surface soil microbial communities from Centralia Pennsylvania, which are recovering from an underground coalmine fire - Coalmine... | ecosystem: Environmental > Terrestrial > Soil > Unclassified...
CTGCAGAACGCGAACACGAGCGGCATCCATGCCTGTGTCCTCAATGGGTTGGTGTGGTAACCCCCAAAGAGGCACAGGCTGGATTTTTTCGCAAGATCAATCAGCCCATCGGGCTATCACCTGTCGCGTACAGCGAGAAGTCTCTGAAATCGCGAGCCATTACGGCCGCCTTCGTGACCTCCCCATAACCGACGTATCCAAGTCCCTTCATATACGCGAACACTTTGGCTCCAGGGTGGAGCTTTTTCATGGCCTTTGAATACTGCTCGCCGTATCCCGCAGCCAGAAATCCGTACTTCCGGCAGTCATCCCAGTTTCGGTTCTCTTCGGATTCGCCTACGTTCATGAACCAGAACCCATCCCACAACTCCGCTGCACTCTCCCCTTCGCCATCCGTGTCATTGATCGTTGAGTCGTCACTGTTGCCATGACCCTCAGTGCGATTCACCAAGACGTGGTTGTCAATGGCGTCCTGCCCCGCCGGCGTGATCCAGAGCGTCCACTTCGATTTCGTTAGTTCCGGCACCGGCGATTTTGGTTGTTCGACCCATTCGATCAACCCCTCGTCTTCAAGGTTGTAACAGTGCGGCCCAACTCCATCCTCGGCCATCAGGAGGTACTTGGATACGGCTCGGCTCTGGTCAGTGGCACCTCGATTCTTGAGGCTTTTCAGGATGCTTAGGGCATTCGGCATGAGCCGAGGTCCGCCCTTGCCGACGACCCATTTACCTGACGCTTTCTCAGCCGTTATTTCGCTGTCACGAACATTGCCACCCTCCCCACGTGTTGCAGGCATCGGCAAGGTTGCTTCTGGATTTGGACTTGGTTGTGCTTGCGCGGCTGTCAAAGGGGCAACGGCCGGAGCCGGTCTACCCAGTCGTGAAAGAGCCTCCGCTAGTTCGGCGGCATCGCGTGGACGTTTCTCCGCATTGTGGGCGACGCACCGTTTAAGCAAGCTTGCGAACTCCGCTGGCGTGCCAGCGTCGGCGAGGTCGTCTGCAAAGTCTGGCCCCGCTCCCTGGTTCAACTCTCCGGTCAGGATTTGGTAACCGATGACGCCGAGAGCATGAATATCGTCGCGCGGATCGGGGTCGTGCCCGTCACGTTGTTGCGGACTGGCGTACAGGGGCGTGTGGGCACCACGCATGTAGCTTGTCAGTCGACCGGCGGTGGTTATTCCGCCGCGTGCTTCCTCGCTCAGTGCTGCTTTTGCTGTGACAGCACCGATGCCGAAATCGGTGACCCGCAGTTGCTTGATCGCCTGGTCGAAGAGGACGTTGGCAGGTTTCAGATCGCGGTGGACGATGGCCGGAGTTGCCCGGTGAAAGTGCCCAACGGCAGCACAGAGTTGCCGCAGCGCGAAGAGAGCCGCTTGCACTCGCTTTTCCCGGTCTGACTTTTGCCACCGGCGAATAAGCTCCGCCAAATCGCCACCGGGGATATACTCGTACATGAGCCAGGGTGTGTCCCCTTGCAGAGAAACGTCAACGAGGGGAACAATGTTCTGGTGCTTGCCCCCTGCCATCACACGGTTAATCAAGCCGCTCTCATGTATCAGGTCGCGGGCCTGCTGGCCGTGGCAGAACTTCACCGCCCGGCACAGTGATGACGCCGAACTGTGCCGCGCCAGCCACACTTCGCCAAACCCGCCCACACCCAGCGGTTTTTCCAGACGCCAGGAAGCTAACCCCGGCACGGGGTCATTCGGCTTGAACCGTGGTGGACGGGCCGGGAGCAACTTCACCAAGTCATCGGGGGAGTTCAGCACAAAGGAGGATGGCACCGTTGTGCCCGTCGCATCGTCCGGTCGTTTCAGCGAGGCCCTCACCGTACCCGGCACTTGCGATAGGTATAGTTCCAGATTCAGTCTGTCCTCGACCGGTGTCGTTTCGGGCACGGTGGCCTTCACGGCTTCGATGGCTTGGTTGCGTGCCTCCTCGAAGGTTGCTTGCGCGAGTTTCTGAATCTCTTCGCGGACTTCGGCCTCTTTCTTTCGCTCGCGGTACTTCTTCCACGCACTCGTCGCGACGGCTAACGCGAATGGACCACCGGGCACCATCTCAGCGAGTCCGCGCAATCCATGTTCTGCGACTGCTTCAGCGACACACCGGAAGAACGCAATCATTGGGCTGACCTCCGCCGTGCGCGACTCGTACAAACAAGATGGGTTCGATCGGCAGGACAGGCAGATTGTCAGGCCAGATTCGTCACGATGCAAGTGGTTGCCCCCATCGGGCTACGTCCACGCTCCGCTTCGCCAACTTGGTCCAAGCAAAGAACCGCAAGATCACATTGAAGAGCAAGCGGAGATTCGGAGGTGGGATGATCGGCAGTCTCGCGGGCAACAGGCACGGAAAGTTGCTGTACGCCGTCCCGCTCCGTCATGATCGCAGTCATGCTGGCGTTTCTTGATCAACACGCACCGGAACACTCGCCCCAACAAGCTCTGGCCGTTTCAGCCATTCTTCCACCGACGGGCATTTCATGATTTCGTGAACATCCGCAAGAATCACACTTAAAAACCACTCGCCTTGAATGTGGAATGGCGAAAAGTGCTGATGCAGCCGCTTTTCATGCAATTCAGAACCCAGGATGTGCCCGATAAGCCGCAAAGCATTCGAGTTTCCTACCTGCAATTCGGCCACACGCTTCTCTGGCTTCTTCAAACAGAAACCAATCTTGATCGTCTCTCTCACGGTGTCTTGAATGAAGTACACGACGCCGTTTTTCGGCCGCGATTCACCAGCCGGTGGCGGTCGACGTTTACTTGCGGCCCTCTGATTGACTTTGCTTCGAAGTTCCCCTTTTGGCAGCGAACCAATTCCGTTCGGAAAAACTCCTCTGACCGGCAGAATGGTCTGCGCGATGATGACGCATCCGTTTTGAGTGAGAACCTCGGCGAATTGATTCAGTAGCGAAATGCAGCGGGTTGTTGGGCTGCGACGCCACTGGGACACATCCTCGTACAGTTCGTCCGGGGCGGCATGAAACCACCGATTTGAATATTGCTTGATGCCGTCTATCATTGCGAAGCCATTCCCAGGTTCTGAGTTGAGAGTCACCGACAGCCCTTCGCGGTGATTGCAGTTCTGGGTGATGAATGCTCCTTGAAGGTTCATCTCCTTGGCCTGGCAGCCGGGAACGACCAATTGCGTGATCCGTGTGGTGTGTGCGAGGAATCTCAGCCGTGCGTTGGCAATGTTCGTCAATGCGGTCAGGGCAAGCTCCGGTGAGGTTGCTTTGAGCGTGAACGACTCACGGAACGTCTCTCCGGAGTTGCACACTATCACGATGCTGCAATTGCGTATCTCGTTATTCACCGGGCGAGTTCGGGGAGGTTTTTTCTTGTTCGGTTCCAGAAAGGTTTTGGGGGAGGCGAGTAACTCAGTGACGAACGGAAGGATGCGGTCATCGAACCACTCTCCTTGCACGCAGAGGGGCCGATCACCCGGCAACTTCCCACAGTGTTGGTAGACCAGCATGTGGACCTGCTGCTCGACTTTCTTCGTCCCTGCAATTGTCCGAAGTAGCATGAACTTGTCCGGCGCCGAGATTTGCAGCGTGGACTGCCGCTTGCTCGGATTCCAAGCTGAACCAATCTTGACGGCCCGGCTTGGCTCGTCATGAATGAAGTAGATCATGAGCTTTCTACGTGGGTCACGGCGTGTGTCCCCTCGTCCAAACTCCAATACCACGGCGTGGACGCTCACGCCGGCCAAAGAAGGCTAATCACCTGCCCATACCGCCCAAGTGGGATCGCGACTTCGTATAGTGATTCGGCAACCCTTGCAGCCTTGGAACCGAGCCAGGCTTCACCATCAACTTCCTCTGCTTCGACTGGGGGAAGTTCGCCTTTGAAGAATGACCCAGCAACTGTGTCCTCTTGAACCGCCATTTTCGGACCAAGCCAGAAGCCATCGAACGCTTCGCTCGCGCGCCACCACCGCACCCGTCCGTCCTCAACCACGACCATCGCATACTTCTCGTCTGTGACCTCAACAAGCCGCAGCGCCGTCGCGGTGAGTGACGTTTGAAAGTATGTCGCGAGGTCGCGCAGGAGTGGGACTGAAGGGTCGTTAACACCCACCCGCTCTTGGAATAGGTGCTGAGGCATTAACAATTCGGCCGCGAACAAGTTCGCCTCTATCTCATGCGTACTTGCCTTGTAGCCAGCGATCATGTCATCGCTTGTGCAGGAGAATACCTGGGAAACCCCCTCATGGAGTTCCCAGTGTCCCATTTCATGCGCCACCGCAAATCGTTTCCGTCCGGCTTCTGGAATATCTTCGCGAACCCGAATGAGGCCGTTCTTGTGGTTTCGAATCAGACGTGCGTCTGCGCTGTCGAGGCGACCCTCAATAACGACGACGCCAAGTGTGAATGCCACATCCTCAAGAATCAATTCAGCCGGGTTTGAGAATCCGAACCTCACCCACAATTTCCTGGCGCGTGCGGCCGGGGTGATCCTATTCGGTTGGCTCGGCGTCACTTGGTGTGCCCTCCGACAGTGTCTCAAGGCGGTGAATGTCCTCCAGCAGCGATTGCAGATCCTCATCCGTTGCTGCCGCTTCGAGTTTGTGGAAATAGGCGGCCCGTTCAGTCCCCTGGAACTTGCCCTCAATCAGCGCCTGGAGGCGATCACGCAGACCTTGCGTCGCTGGGGGAGTGACCTGACCGAGTCGCGCGGTTGCACTGAGTCGGCGGGCATGGGCATCCGCGAGTTCGGCCTTGCCCTTTGCCACAGCGAGTGCCTTCTGAACCCGGTCCACAGCCTTCCGAACATCGATGCCAAGGCGGTTTAGGTCCTCCTGGACTTCGGCTCGCTTTGCCTCTTTGTTGCAGGGGTAGAGGTACTCGAAGAATCGCTCCCATGCGGCGTCCGGTCGCGCTTTCAAGTCTGACATGTTAGCACTTCGGTTGAGAGTTTTTGATAACGGCCGTGGCCTTCCGCCGGAGCCGTTTTTGCGCGTTGTTCACGTCCTTCACCGTCGCGTCGAGCAGTCCCGCGATGTCTTCCGGCTTCGTGTCTCCAGCTTCCAAGCAACTGAACAGTCCCGCGACGAGTGCATCATCTCCAATCTCCTTCACGAGGTCGTTGCGGAACTTCTCAAGTTCGTCCTGGTCTAGGCACACATCAGCAGGGTCGGAGTCGGAAGCGGCTACATCAAAGGCGGGCTTGCCCGCATCTGTCGGCGGCGGCATTCGTCGGGCCACTCGGTTCTCCAGGCTCTGGACAAGGTGGCTCACCAGACTGTCCACAACTGAGCGGAGGAAATCCAGAAAGTCAGGGTACGCCACTTGGTTCCAATTCCGCCTCCGTTCGATCACGTCGATGATCGCGTCCGCCGCGAGGTCGGCCGGATCAATGCCGCCGGGAACTGAGCCGCCCTGGTCCAGCCGTAAACCCCGCCAGGTGTGCCGCAAAATGAGACACGTCGCGTGATGGGTGAGTCGCTCGACGATTTCCTTCCACTGGTCGTCAGTCAGTTCAGGGAGAGCGACCACGGCTTTCATGTTCCTAACGTGAGAGACGGCGGCGGTCCGAATTGCATAGTTCTTCCTGCCGACGGTCGGAAGTTTTTTTCCACCGCACGGCAAAAATCGGTTCGCCACCGGCAGGAGAAGTTAAGGGCGGTACGAAATCTGTCTGACCGCGCCATAGCTGAATAGAAGAACCGAAGTATGAGCGGTGTGCAAGAACTTTCGACCGCGAAGGCGAAGATTATCACCTCCTCGTCAACGAGAAACCCGTCGGGTCCAGCGGAAGAAGGTGAACGGGTAGAAATCAAGGCCACGGCCATCTCCCAAGCCGTCCCCTCCCAGTAGGGGTTCCAGCCGATGGTCTCGTGAGTTGAGTTCCTCATCACATACCGACCTTTGGATTGTCGGCAGATTCGAGAGGCGATGTTGATCGGAAGACAAACAAACCACTTACCACATAGGTGCGAACATGGCTGAAGAACAAGACAAGGGACACGACAAGACGGTGACGATCTACGTCAACACAAAACCCAAGGAGTGGTCAGAGGAGCGTATCTCCTTCGATCAGGTCGTCAAACTGTCGGGTCTCCCGACCGGCCCCAACATCATGTTCACGGTCGATTACCACAAGGGCGAGCACCCCAAGTCCGGCACTCTGGTGGAGGGCCAGTCGGTCAAGGTAAAGGAGGGGATGACCTTCGATGTCACATCTACTGATAAGTCGTAACCCGGACCTCAAGCGGCTTCGGGACGAAGGTTACGAGGTAGAGATCAGGGCCAAGCACCTCCTGGTCCACCACGTCCCGTACGTGACTTCCCAGAAAGCCGTCGCGTATGGGACCCTCGTCTGCGCGTTGACGATGGCTGGCGACAACATCGTTGCGCCGGAGAGCCACGTCGCCTACTTCATTGGGGAGTGCCCCTGCGACAAAGACGGGGCTGTACTCAGTAAGGTCGTTGGCAACAGTACGCCTCAAAAGCTTGCTGAGCGGGTCGAGATCCAGCACCTGTTCTCCAGCAAGCCGGTCGAGGGGTACAAGGGCTACTACGAGAAGATGAAGAGGTACATTGACATCCTGACGCACCAGGCCTGGGCGTGGGACGAGAACGCCACAGCTCTGACGGGGCGCATCATCGACATGGAGGATGATGAGTCGGTCTTCCACTACCCCGATACTTCTTCAAGTCGGGCCGGGATCGAGGTGGTCGCGAACAAGCTGGCGAACCAGAAAATTGGGATCGTCGGCGTGGGTGGTACGGGCTCGTATGTCTTGGATTTCATCGCCAAGACTCGCGTGAAGGAAATCCACCTCTTCGATGGGGACAAGTTTTTGAACCACAACGCCTTCAGGGCGCCAGGGGCTCCGTCAAAGGACGAACTCAGCGCCCTGCCCCTAAAGGTGGACTACTTTAAAAACATCTACTCGAAGATGCACAAAGGCATCGTGGCGCACGGTGTCTACATGGATGAGTCGAACGTCGAACGGCTCCGGGGTCTTAACTTCGTCTTTCTCTGCATGGACCGGGGAGGAGACAAGCGACTGGTCGTTGAACGACTCGACGAATGGGGCGTCAGCTTCATCGATGTGGGGATGGGGGTCCAGGAGGTGGACGGCGCCCTGCGCGGAGTCTTACGGGTCACGACCAGGACGCCGCAGAAACGCGACCACCTCCAACGAAGGATTCCCTTCAACGAGGGTGGCGCCAACGACTACTCCAGCAACATCCAGATCGCCGAACTCAACGCGCTGAACGCGGTGCTCGCCCTCGTCAAGTGGAAGAAGCTGTGCGGCTTCTACCACGATCTAGAGAAAGAGCATTTCAGCACCTACAACGTGACCGTCAACGACACAACGAACGAGGAACACGATGAAGCTGCAAATCGTCCTCAAGCATGAGTTCGTGCCGTCGTTTCCCGACGTTATGGACGACTACACGGTCTACGTGTCGATCCCATTTGCCTCCGCAGCCCACAAGTGCTGCTGCGGGTGTGGGAGACCGGTTATCACGCCGATCTCCCCCATCCGCTGGCAACTAATTTTCGATGGTGAGTCGATTTCACTTCACCCATCGATTGGGAACTCGAACTCCCCCTGCCGGTCACACTACTGGATCAGGCGAAATCGCGTGGTCTGGGCCGCGCCTATGTCCAACACAATGATCGCTGCGGCGAGGGCGGCTGATGCCGCAGTCACGGCGAAATACTATGCGGGGGACAATGCTTCTCCCGAAGCGGCCTCATCAATCCCTCTACCACCTCTCGGCAACGAAGTAACCCGCGTTGACGAGCCGCAGGAACAGAAGCCGAAGGAGAGCTTCTGGCAGAAGCTCCGGCGGTGGCTTTTTGGCTGAACCGGAATCGCATCAATGGCGGATTGATCGACCTACGAGCAAAGATGACCCACAATCCCAGGCAATCCCAGGCGAGTTGCCAGAGTTCGGTACGCTGGCTCTTTCGAAAGTGGGGCGCGAGCTATTGAAGGCCGTTCGATTCCTTGACGCGGTTGTTTAATAGGAGATTTCGCAACATGCGACTGAATATTATCACCCCTTGTCAAAGACCAGTTTGTCTCCCGATTATCGCGTGTCAGCTCAAGTCATTCATGAATCTCTCTATTATCTGGCATGTAGTCTATGAAGTCCCGTTGAGCCAAAAGGGATTAACAGGCCACGATCTTGGTCACAACTTCCAAGACTTATTTCGGACTGCTTTTCCAGACGGTCGTATATCTCCATCGCTCGAATTGATTAGTTGGACACGAAATCCGGATGCTCCCTCCGTCACCGGCACCGGGCAACGTAACGAGGCTTTGGCAAAAATAGCAGACGGTGAGGATTGGGTGGCGTTCCTTGACGACGATACCTTGTTGCCACACGATTACGAAAGCACTGTGCAAAGTGCAATCCAAGATCATCCTGACGCCGAAGGATTTATCTTTCAACAGAATGACAATCGGGGTGGATTGAGGGTCAGTGTGTCAGCCGCTCCACCCCGCTCCTTTATTGTTAATCTATATGATCACCCTGACCTGAACGGTCAAGATGGTTGCGATACTGGCCAAATGCTATTTAAGAGGAAACTGATTGGCGAGACGAAATGGAAGCCGAAGTATGCTGCGGATCACGAGTTCTATAAGGACATTTCACTCAACGATGTAAACAAGACTAAGATCCGTTGGTTGAGCCGGGTTGCTAGTATTCATAATGCCCTGCGGTAACCTTCAGGATACCACCCAAGCGTCATTTCTCACCCCTCTCTTTTGCAGCGCGACAGCGTCAGTGGGATAAACAAGAAGGCCGGCATCAACTTCTGCAATGGCGGCAGGCGCGTCAGGAGTGACGATCGCCAAGTCCCCGTCTCGGAACAGTGTTGGCTTCTCGGCTTGCAGCACGAGCAGAACGATCTGGGTGGAACTATCGTTTTTCCCATCACGAACCCTCGCCCGACAAACACCGAACTGGGCAGGTGCCGGCGAAGCACGGAACGGAGTGCTGCCTCTTTCCACTCACCGTCGGTTGCCCAGTGAGTGACGAGGTTTCGAATGCGGTTTTTGATCGCATCAAGTTCGTCAGTAACAGATTCGTGGTATGCCTTGATGTTGGACATGGGACTGCTCGCACCAGGGAAGGGGATTCTGAAAGGCAAGTAATCCAGTGCGAGCAAGAATATTCGTGTGACTGGAGTGAAACAACGGTTGTTCGATACGATCTCCTCGCTGCCTCGCCGTGACTTGCTCACTTATCCTGGGTTAGCGCCCAGATACCACGCCATGACCGGCGACTGGCACAAACCCGCCGTTCCCTCCCGTCTGCCAATTTGCTCCTGGAACTCACAACCATGTTGAACTCGTTTCCAATCGCGAGGGTGCGTCGTGGATGCGGTTTCCGACAAGTAGTTCCTCACCTGGTCCGCCGACCGCAACATCTGCTTCCACCCTGTTTACCCCGACCACCTCACGTTCCTCCCGCCGACCGATCACACTCGCTGCTGGATTCTCCCCAGCGACCCCGCGACCTGGCCGCAAGCACCGGAGCGCCTTTGCGTCACGCAACCGACAGACAATGAGCCGCGTCAGGTCAGGCCGCGTCTGCACTGCGCTTCGCCGGCTCGGTCCAGGCGAAAAACCCTAACGCCTGGTAGTAGATGAAGAGCCATGCAGTCCATTCAGGGTCAGGTGTGTGCCTCACACAGCGGCAACTGAATACATCGTCTCCGACCCCGGCTGGCTCCATCATTGCCGCGAGCAACTCACCGAAACCCGGCGTCTGCCAGAATCCGTTCCCCTCGAACACGCACACCCGCGTCCCTGGGGCGAGAGGCCGCCCGCTTTTGTAGAAGAAGAGACCCCGGACGGTCTTTTCGACACCCTTGTATAGTCGCGGCGTGTCCATTTCAAAGCCACACTCCCAACCGCCAAATAGGCCGCCAGGAGTAGTCTGGGGCAGCGGTCGCGCGCCTTTGGTAAGGTCGGCGCGCAGCCGAGCGTTGCGGTGCAGCCCGCGCTTCACCTTGCCGGCGAGCAACCGGTTCACCTCCGGGTGGCAACCTTCGCCGGCGAGCGCGACCAAGACGGTGCGGAAATACTCCTCGTCGCGGGCGTACTCGGAGTTGCACGCGGCGCAGGACGGGACTGTGACCATGTGGGCAGGACGGTTCCCGTCCTATAGACAGCGGGGCACGACGTGTTCGTCTTGGAACGGACCTCGATCCGTTCCGCAGTACGCGCAGATCATTGGTTGAGGCACGGCTATAGGTGGTCCTCCAGCTTCAGTGTTCATACTCATCGACCGGCAAGTGCTTCCACCCCACCATCGTGGGGTCTGCCAGATATGCCAGCCACCACAACCCCGGCAGCGCACCCAACTCAACCGGCAGGTCGCCATCGGTCAGGAACAAATACCGCGACGGGCGGCGACCGTTCTTGTCGGCGGCGGTGAAATACCCGTGGTGGCCGTTGCGGTAGGCACGCATCAGGTCGGCCACGAACTCGGCGCGGGGAACTTCCACCTCTGCGCTCAGGTCCCTGTTGCGCACCAATACTCCGGCCGGCGTTAACTTCGATTTCAGCCACACCGAGCCGATCACTTTGTCCTCGATGGCCTTGTAGACCCGGTCCACGAGGACGGGCAGTTCGGTTCCGAACGGCGGCGGGAGTTGCGCGAGGCGCGGTCGCAGTAAGGCCGGACCATCGACCGGGTGGAACAGCCGCTTGAAGAAATCGGTCTGATTCGCGTGATTCTTGAACAGGAAACTGAGACCGTCGTAGAGTTCCGCCACGTCGAAAGCCATGAGCTTCGCGGTTCCGGTCTCCTCCAGCGTCATCGACAGCAGCGTCTTGCGCGCGAGTCGGTCCACGGTCAACAGATGTTCGAACGCGAACACCGGGTCGATGGGCGACTCAGGGTCGTTGCCTTCGGTAAAGTTCGCAGCGTCCATCAGTTCAGAGAGCAGCCGGTTCGCCCTACAGAGATACCACCGCAGGAACTCCAGCCGTTCGCTCACGGTATACCCACGCTCGTGCCTGAATCGCTGGTGACTGGCATGTTGCCATGTAGGACCATCGAAGTTCTGCACCGCCTCGAATACGTCGAACGCTTCCTTCCCGAAACTCGCCGTCGTGCTGGCGACAGCAAGCCAGTTACGAGGAAAGGGAACTGGTTTGTACTGCTCGGCCGGCTCGAAAAGGAACACAAAGTCGAGGCCCGGCGGCCCGCCCCGGAATCCACCTACGAACGGGTAGAAGTGGTACAAGCAGAGGTCGAGCAGCAGCGGAGCGGAGGCCAGGATCGAGTTTAGGTGCCACTTCTGGAGGGTACTCATCCCTGGCGCGGCGCCGGCCGTGGTCGGCAGCGGCACTTGGGCCATCGCGTACCACACGCGCAACTGGGCGGCGGCATTGTCTACGCCGTGGCCGTATCGGACCACCGCGATTCGGCCCTGCGGGTAGAGGTTAAAGAAGCACGGGGCGATGCGGCCACGGAAGAGATCAGTGAGTCGGTGGCGTCCCGCATAATAAAGTGCTTGGGAAAGTCGATACATGCCTCGCCAGCGAGGCTCATTTGGGTCAGCCGCAGTTTCGAGGAGGCGGGTCAGTGTATCGTCATCGGTCGTGAGTTCTGGGAGGTCCGTGTTGGCGAACTCCGAGTTGCGGAGGTAATCGGCGATGAATGCGAGGCGATCACCGCCCAGGTCGGTGCCTGCGTCGAGAACATCGACGATACGAAGGGCCTCAATCGGTTGCCCATCGCGCCGGCGGTCGCGGCGGCGAACCCACGCGCCTGCGACATCGTAATCACTCACCTGCGCGGCCCCCTGTGCCACAACGCCGGCATCGAACCCTCCGCCCCCCGGCGGAAGAGAGCCGAATCGACGGTAACCAAAGTCGGACAGGGGCAAGATGGACATTCTGGTCTCCGGCAGTGTGTGGTGTTCCTCGCCTGTTGTTTGGACGCGCGGACAGTATCAGGGGTTCGGGGCAGAGATAGTCAGGGGAGCAGACTTTTCCCCGTGACTCTCGACGCGCGACGCAACAAGTCAAAAGAGGCTCGGCGTCTTGCTCCGTCGCCACCCAGCTAAGCGATACCCCTTCTTGTCCTTCGGGTTGACCAGTTCCCCGGATGCCGTCAGGTCCGCAAGTGCCTTCGCCACCGTCCCCGACCCGTGACCCTTCCCCGCTAGCTTCAACGCCCGCACCACTTCCTTGCGTGTGAGTGCCCGACCCGCCGCTCTCACAACCTCGACGATGTCAGCCTTGCACCCCTCTCGCCCACCCTTCGCTCGTCTTCGCCGTTCCGCACCCACGGTCGGCATCAATTGTTTCGCATCCCACACCTGAATCAAGCATGCCACCCGGCCTTCCACGTCGGCAACCCGAAGAGTTGGCGGAGTGGGCAGATTGGCAAAAACTTCCACGAGTTCGCGTGTGGCATGTTCAACTTTGGCTCGGTGGTCATTCAACACGGTGCTCACCTGGGCAGGAACAAACGGGAACACATAAGGCCCGCTCCTGCGGTTGGCTTTCTCCAGTTTCGAGTGTACACAAGGAAAGAGTGTTAGTGAACGCCCAATCACTAAAAGTTCCCAGATTGTTGAGCGGGGTAGGTGGCATGGGGTAGGTGGCATGGTCGGGTATCTGGATGCAGATTGCTTTTATGTCAGTGCCGAACGGGTGCGCAATCCTGAGCTAACAGGCAAGCCGGTGGGCGTACTGGGCAATAACGGAGTGTGTGTGATTGCGAAGAGCTATGAATGAAGGCCCAGGGCGACTTGAGCCTCGTGGCGAGGATGAGCAAGACCTTCAGGTGGGCCAGCATGACCGCCCCGGTGGTTGGCGTACCGCCTCGCACGGGTCCAGCCCATCTGGAGAAACTTGTGGGCCATGTCCGCTCCAGGGAAGTCCTCGGCCTTCAGGTAGGCAAGGAACATCCTGTAAATCTTGGCCGACGACTTCTTCGCCTTGGCGACCGTCTTGAACCGCCAATGTGGGAGGATTTCGCCCTTGTATGGTTTGACCAGCAGCCCGCCCTGCTCGCCCTTACCGATCCGGTACAGGTCCGGGCGCTGGCGGAAGTCGGTCGTCTTGAAGTCCAGGGAGTAGTCGAACCGGGCCGAGCCGGGCTTCATGTCTTCCTCTCGGCCAGCAAGCGGTTGAGTTCGGCGGCCTCCACCGGCTTGACCAGATGGTAGTCGAACCCGGCCTCCTTCGAGCGGCGGCGGTCGTCGTCCTGGCCCCAGCCGGTAGCGGCGACGATGAGCGTGTCCTTCGCCCACGGCTTCTCCCGGATGCGGCGGCAGGCGTCGTACCCGTTCAGCTTCGGCAGGCCGATGTCTAGCACGATCAGGTCGGGCCGGAACGCCTCGGCCAACTCCACCCCCTCCAGGCCGTCGTGGGCGGTGCGGGTGTCGTTCCCCATCACCGTCAACAGCATGGCGAGGCTCGCCGCCCCGTCCCGGTTGTCATCCACCACGAGGATGCGGCCCTGGGAGGCGGGCTGCGTGGCGTCCGCCTGCGGCCTACCTGCCGGGGGCTTCCGTTCCGTCACGGGCAGCCGGACGATGAACGTGCTCCCCCGGCCCACCCCGTCACTACGGGCCTCGACCCTGCCGCCGTGCGCCTCGGTCAGCCCCTTCACCAATGCCAGCCCGATCCCCAGCCCGCCCTGCGCCCGCTCCAGGCTCCGGTCTACCTGCGAGAAAATCTCGAACAGCCCCGACATTGACTCGGCGGCGAGGCCGATGCCGTTGTCCTGCACCGTGACGACCGCCTCGCCGCCTTGCATCTCGGCGACGAGACTGATGCGACCGCCCGGCTCGGTGTACTTGGCGCTGTTGTTGAGCAGATTCCAAAACACTTGAGCCAGTCGGGTCAGGTCGGCGTTCAGGTGGATGGGCTGGGGAGGGAGCGTGACCGTTAGCGTGTGGCCGCTGGCCTCGATCTGCGGGCGGGCCGTCTCGACGGCGCTCTGCACGACCGCCCATAGCTCGACCGGAGCCTTGCGGAGTTCCAACTTGTTGCGAGTGATGCGGCTGATGTCCAGGAGGTCGTCCACAAGCCGCACCATCTGCGCAAGCTGGCGTTCCATCATTTCACGGGCCTGCGCCCAGGTGGCCGGGTCCGTGGTCAGGCGGAGCAGTTGCAGGCCGTTGCGGATCGGGGCCAGCGGGTTGCGGAGTTCGTGCGCCAACGTCGCCAGGAACTCGTCCTTCCGTTTGTCCGCCTGATGAAGTCCTTCCTCGGCCCGCTTGCGGTCGGTCATGTCCCGGAGGATTTTCGAGTATCCGGTGTGCGCCCCACTGGCGTCCTGCGTCGGCGTGACAATTCCCAAGGCCCAAAACCGCTGGCCGTTTTTCCGCATGTGCCACCGCTCGTCCTCGGCCCGACCCTCGCTCATGGCGGTCGAGAGTTCCTGGGCGGGGACACCGGCCTCCCGGTCTTCCGGCGTAAAGATGGTCGAGAAGTGCTGGCCGAGGACTTCGGTTTCGGTGTAGCCGAGGATTTTCTCGGCCTCCCGGTTCCAGCTTGTGATGTGGCCCTGGGGGTCGAGGGTGAAGATCGAGTGGTCCCGGATGTTTTTGACCAGCGACGTGAACCGGACTTCCAGTTCCCGCCGCTCGTCCTCCAGCCGCCGCCGCTCGGTGATGTCCTCGAACGCTAGAAGGATGAACTCCGTGCTGTTCGGCTCCCGGTACAGGCGGCGGGCGTTGAGTAGCATCACCTTGCGCCCGATGGACGGGAACTCGTGCGTGACCTCGAAATCGTCGAAACTCGTGTTCTGCGGCAGAATCTCTTCGAGCAGGGTGCGCAGCCTCGGAATGTCCCACTGGCCGTTGCCCAAGTCGTAAACCAGCCGGTCGATTGTCTCTTCCGGCGTCACGGCGAAGGTGCGGTAGAACGAGCGGTTGGCCCGCCATACCTTGAGGTCAGCGCCCAGGACCAGCAACGGCTCCCGCACCGTATCCACGATGCTGTCGGCGCTGAAGGTCAATGGCACGGTCGGTTCTGGCATAACAAGTCCTTCTGCCGATCTATCGAGCGGCTTCGGATGAGCTTCTTCAGGAAGAGAGCGTGGCCCTTTCGCCGTCGTTCGGCGTCCGGCCCGCCTCGCTAATCCACCCCCGCCGCTCGACCGGATCGGGGAACAGAGGTAGCGCAACCAGAAAGCGAAGAGAACGAACGTCACCCGGCACCCGTTGACCGGGCACTCGGCCTAGCAAGTCATTTTACGAGGGGGGTCGTCGAACCGACAGGACGGGCACCACCACGGCGATGAACACCTCGCCGGCCCGCACGATGATCGGCTCCGGGAGGTCCACCCACCCGCCTTGGCCCACTGTGGCCGTCGCCACCAGGCCCAGCCGCTCCTGCGTGCCGGGGTCGATCTTGAAGACCGAGACATGTCGCCCGGCCTCAACGCCCTCCAGGTAGAAGCGGGGGATCATCCGGTCGGCGGCGAACCGAAAGGTGAAGTGCGGGTCTTCGTAGAGCGGCAGCATTCTACTCCCTTTCCGCCCACACCCGCACGTCGCCATCCTCCTCGACCTCAACGTGAATCACGTTCGGGCGGCAGCAGACGGGGCAATCCTCGACGTATTCCTGGCTCGTCCCTGCCGACAGGTCGATGGGCACGACGATCTCCTCGCCGCAGGAATCGCAGACGTAGCTGGCCTCGTCCCGCATCGTGTTGCCCCCGGCCCGCCGAGGCGGGCACAACCCTTACCGCTGCCGGCGTCCGCATTTTTCTCAGGCATCAGGGGCCACACCTGGATTACGGGATGGTCGTTACCTCTCGGTTTTCTTCGCTGCCAGATCGGACAACAGGCGTTCCAGCGCCTTCGGCTCCGGCGGCTTGACGAGATGGTGGTCGAACCCTGCCTCTGCGGTGCGGCGGCGGTCCTCCTGTTGCCCCCAGCCGGTCAAAGCCGCCAGCAAGGTTTTCCCCAGGCCGGGCGTCTGCCGCAGCCGGCGGGCGACCTCGTAGCCATCCATGCCCGGCATCCCGATGTCCAGGAACACCACGTCCGGCGTGTAAGTCTTCGTCATCTCCACCGCCGCCATCCCGCTATAGGCGACCCGGACCTCATGGCCTTGCAGCCGCAGCAGCGTGGCGAGGCTGTCGGCGGCGTCCTGGTTGTCGTCCACCACGAGCAGCCGGTGTCCCGGCCTCGGCGTGTCTTGCGGCGGTTCTCCATTGCGTTCCGCCACCGGCTCCGGTCGTTCCCGCACCAACAGCGGCAGCCGGACCACGAACTCGCAGCCTTTGCCCAACCCGTCGCTGTGCGCCTCGACCCTGCCGCCGTGCATCTCGACCAGGTTCTTCACGAGGGTCAGCCCGATGCCCAACCCACCCTGGGACCGGGTGGCCGCATGATCGACCTGCACGAACAACTCGAAGACGTGCGGGAGCATGTCCGGGGCGATGCCGATGCCGCTGTCCCGCACCTTCAGCACGGCCTCCCCGCCCACCCGTTCGGCAGTGAGCCAGATGCGCCCGTTCGCTTCCGTGTACTTGGCGGCGTTTGTGAGCAGGTTGCCCACGACCTGGGCCAACCGCACCGGGTCGGCGTCCAGGAGCAGGGACTCATTCGAGACGGAGATTTCGAGCCGATGTCCCTGGACTTCGATGAGCGACTGGGCCGTCTCCACGGCACGAGCAACGACTGTGGCAAGCTCCACCGGCTCCCGGCGTAGTTCGATCTTGCCCCGCATGACCCGTGACACGTCCAGCAAATCGTCCACCAGCCGCACGAGATGCTGAACCTGCCGCTCCATCATGGCCCTGGTCTGTTGGACGGTGGCCGCATCGACCCGTGGCATCTTCAGGATTTGCAGCGAGTTCCCAATCGGGGCCAGCGGGTTGCGCAGTTCGTGGGCCAAGGTCGCCAGGAACTCGTCCTTGCGCCGGTCGGCCTCCCGCAGCGCCTCCTCCATGCGCTTGATCTCGCTGATGTCGGTGTTGGTCCCGAACCAGTACAGGATGTGGCCTTGCTCGTCCCGGAGCGGGTTGACCCGTGTGAGGAACGGGCGGAACTGGCCGTCAGCGCCCCGGAGCGGGAACACCATGTCGAACGGTTCGCCGTTGGCTATGGACCCCTTCCATCGCTCCAGCACCCTCGGCAGCACCTCCGGGTCGTGGACCGCCTGCCAGCCCCAGCCCTCCATCTGCTCCGGCGTCGTGCCGGTGTACTCGTACCAGCGGCGGTTGTACCAGAAGATGTGGCCGTCCGGCCTCGCCATCCACGCCAACTGCGGGATCGTGTCGGCCAACAGCTGCAGCTTCTCCTCGCTCTCCCGCAGGGCGGCTTCGGCCCGCTGCCGTCTTTGAATCTCCCTGCCGAGTTCTTCGATCCGCTGGTTGAGGGCGACGAACTGCTCGACCGCCGAACTCTTCGGAATCAGGCGGAGCATGAGGACGGCATCCGAACCCTCGCTCCGGGGGCGCAGCACGCACCCCTCTGTGCGGCAGGCGATGCCGCCGCCGTCGCCGTGCAACACCATCGCCCCGACGACGAGGCTGCGGCTGCGGGCGCAGAGCCGCAGGTAGTGGTCCACTTCGCCGGGCGGCTCGGCGGCGACATCGGCCAACGACCGCCCCTTGAGTGCGTGTGCCGACACGCCGAACTTCCCCTCGACGGCCCGGTTGCCGGCGAGGATGCGTCCGTCGCCCGACACGAGGAGCATCGGGTCCGGCAACGGGTCGGCGATCAGGAGGAATTGCTCCGGCGTCACGGTACGGCCCTAGCCCTTGAAATACTCCCGGCCCTGAGCCGTTTCCGCTTCCGGCGTTCGTCGAAGGTAGACGACGACCCGGCAGCCTGCATCGCCACTGGCGATGGTCTGCTCGATGACGACCTTGGCGTAGCCGAGGTTGTCGGCGGCGATGCTGCCGAAGACGTTCGAGGTCATCATGCACAGGGCGGGCCGATCGACCACCTTCTCGGCGAACGGGCAGGCCCGGTTGCCCAGCACGATCTTCTCGTCGTCCTGCTCGATGATGTAAAAGTCGCCCTGGATGCGGCGTTTGAGGTCCACTAGCACGTCGGCCACCTGCTCCCGGCTGAGGTTCGCTACCGCCAGGGCGTCCTGGTAACTCCGGTTGATCTCGTCGCCGATCTCCTGGCCCACGACGCTGATGAAGCCAGAGGCTTCCTCCAGGCCGACGACCTTTTGCAGCGTCCCGGCCAGGTGACGAAGGAGTGTTCGCAGGAACACGTCTCGCTCCAGGGGAATGGGGAGTTCGCAGAGCGGCAGCGGTGTCGGTGTTGACTTCATACAGGCTCCCCCTTCTTGATGCGGGATGAGTGTTGGCTCTCGCCCGCCAGCAAACTCTCTAGGAGTTCAGGCTCCGGCGGCTTGACGAGATGGTGGTCGAACCCTGCCTCTGCGGTGCGGCGGCGGTCCTCCTGTTGCCCCCAGCCGGTCAAAGCCGCCAGCAAGGTTTTCCCCAGGCCGGGCGTCTGCCGCAGCC
>Ga0209062_1003403_pt1 | contig 18446 bp, 17 predicted proteins | sample Coa_R2_2_FD_187158 | JGI IMG/M metagenome (GOLD analysis project Ga0209062, IMG submission 187158) | Surface soil microbial communities from Centralia Pennsylvania, which are recovering from an underground coalmine fire - Coalmine... | ecosystem: Environmental > Terrestrial > Soil > Unclassified...
CCGCCAAATCCATAGGCGCCGGCTGCGATGCCGGCCTGGGCAGCAGAGTACCCCTGAGCAACCAGGTACAGGATCAGAAAGACCCCAACAAAGCTTCCAAAGCGATTAATAAAGATTCCACCAAATAAGACCCAGAGCGAGATGGGGAAGCGTGTTCTTTTCGCCTGTGGAATGGGACTCTCCATCTGAATATATCCTCCTGTTGCCTTTGGTTTCCATGAGCCAGAGCGCTTGATCGCACACCAGGGGCCAACACCTGCATTCGCAGCGGCCTGGAGGACCAGCCCGATGACAATGATGCCCACGCCAACATAAGAAAGCTGCGCCAGGCGCTCGCCGGCCATGAAAAAGGCAAATGCCAAACTCAAGAGCGGTTCCAACACCGCCAGATAAGCGACGGTGATCGCGCTGACGTAGCGCTGCATCAGGGTCTCCAGGACCACCGGGATCAGGATCGTGCCGATACCGGCGTAGGCAAACACGGCCAGATCGGTTGGGACCAGAGCGTGTAGGCTCTGCCAATACCCGAAACATAAAGCGGCCAGCGTCGCGACGGCGGCCATCGCCAGAAATTGCACACCCAGGACCGGCCAGACCAGTTCGAGGTGCCTCCGTTGCCCACCTACCAGCAGATGTTCGACAAGAAAGAGATAGACCGTGACCAATGAACCTCCGACGAAGGCCGTAAGGTCGCTCTGCCAGTCTGTAGCAGCGTTTTTCCACACGAGCATGGCCCCGATCAGGAAGCAGAGGCAGGCCAGCCACCCTACACGGGACACACGCTGTCGAAGCACGAATACAGCGATCAAGGTCGCAATACAGCCGTTCAGGCAGGTAAACACGGTTGTCTGCGTAATCCCGCCTCCTCTGAGCGCGAGGGCAATACAGAGAAAGCCGGACGAGAGGCAAGCGCCCAAGAGCATGCCCCGTGCTACGACGGCGCGGTCCACAAGGGGACGCTTCCAGAGCACCAGCCAGAGCGCGAACGGGACCAGTAGGAGCATTTGCAGGCAGGTGAAAACAATGGGATCTATGCGACCGAGTACCCCTTGTGCCACAATGGAAAAGGACGCATAGAGTGCATTCACCAGGAAAAGGACCCCAAAGGCAAGGAGCCGCAAGCCCCAGAGCGGCATAGTGATGGAGCGAAGCACAGAAGCCATACAATCCTCCAATGTCTCATCAGATGCATATGCGGCGGAGTCGGTACCGCCGGCGCATTCGACTAGGCGTGGCTCGCGCACCACATCATATGCCGTCGATCACTTCGAGCAAACAGACACCGAGCGTCACAGCGCTCCAGCAGAGGAGGCGCACGGCCAGGAAGATCAGCAGCGTCAGTATAAGCACATGGAAATCACTGGGATCTCCCCAAACAAGCAGCCCAGCGAGCGTCACAACAACAGCCAGCGAGGGAAAGATTCCCAGTTCAGGACACACAAAGCCGAGAAGACGGTTGATCCACGACCGCAAAGAGCTGGCGCCAGTCCACGCGAAAGAATCCTTCCTGCGTAACGACCTGTGCTCTGCCTTGCTTATCATTGCGCTATATTCCATACCTCGAAACTCCTTTTCATCAAACAAGAAGAGAATAAACCGCTCACCTGCCAATCACGTCTGCACGGTCCAGATCACCACGCTGTTTCCAGATGTCGCTGCAAACTGCTTGCCGGAAGGCGACCAGGCACAGCTTTCCACCGGGCCAGCGATCTGAGGCGGGATTTGGAAGAGCGGCTGCTGACTCTGCGAGGGAGACCAGAGAGCAAGCACCCCATCCTCACTGCCACTCAGCAGGTATTGTCCATCAGGCGACCAAGCCAGCGCTCGGATACCTGAAGGCCTGGAGCGCAAACGTTGGGGCACATCACTACACATGATGCCATCGGAGCTTGCCGAGGTCATCTGGCACTGTGCCCCGTTCCAGAGGCGGATCACGCCATCCTCCCCTCCGACCGCGAGCAGCGTCCCAGCGGGAGCGAACGCAATCGCTCTCATGGGCAGGTGCGCATCCCAGTAAAAGGGATGCACCTCCTGTCCCGTCGATGCCAGCCACACGCGCACCGCTCCCCCTTGAGAGGCGGAGGCCACCATCTGCCCATCAGCCGCAAAAGAGACCGCATTGACGGCGGTATCATGCTTGGTAAAGACTGTTTGTGCCTGATAATGCGCCGTTTCCCAGATGATGACCCGCTGGTCGGCAGCGCTGGAAGCTACCTGATTCATCCCATGAGCGGCCCAGGACAGACCTGTCACCGGCGCTGTGTGGCGATGTGTCGAGCGAGCCAGGACAGCGCCGGTAGAAACAGCAAAAAACGTGACCTGGTTGGCCGCCCCGGAGACAAGTCGCTGCGAATCGGGCGACCAGGACAGCGCGGCAACCGGCGCAGGATGAGGCAGGCGTGCGAGCACCGTCCCGTCCGTGGACCATACCAGAAGCTGCGCGTCATCTCCTCCTGACGCCATCCATGTCCCGTCGGGCGACCAGGCAAGAGCACGCACCGTTTGCTGATGAGCGGTGAAGGTGAACTGCACTCGTGCTGAACGGGGAGAAGGCGACCCCTGCGTCTGCCCTGGCTGCGATGTGGGCACAGCCGTCCGGTGTTTACTCAGGTATGACTGGGCAATCCCCGCCGTCAGTCCTGTCCCCAATCCTGCTAGTGCGCACAAGGCCAGCGGCGGAGCAGCGGACAGAAGCGCTCTCCGGCTGATACGCAGGGGAAAAACCGTATTCGTCCCCCGAGGTGGCGCGCCTATCGGGATGGTGGCATACTCTGCCATCTCACACTCCAGCGCCAGAGGCACCCCGGAGGGAAGCCGCACATCCGCGAAGCGGGCAGTATTAGGAAGCGGCGCTCCGCCAGCGAGAGGACGCAATCGGTAAGCTACTGGAGTCCCGGCGCTGTCGGCTTTTGGATACCCCAATCTCGAAACGAGCCAGGAAACGCAGGCACCAATAACCATCTGGTCATCGACGGTAATCCTGGTGCGAGGTCTCGTCCCCAGAACTGGTTCGATAAGAAGCTGCAGCATCGACATACAATACGCCCCCGTATCCGGCTGGTGTTTTTGGGCGAAAAGCCCAGTCTCATTTCCTGAGCGCAGGGTTCCTTGTTGCGCTCTACCTGGAGGAGTATACTCGACGAGGGCGGGAAGCACCTGGGAAGGGGGCGGGAGCGAGGCGGGAAGACGGCGGGAAGGCTATCTCCACGCGGACGGTTTGATGGTGGAAGCACGAGACTCCAGTGTCTTTCTACAGCAGAGCAACAAAAATGCGAGGAACAGGTTTTTCCAACCTGCTCCTCGCATTCGTTTTATGCCATGATCTCCAGCGGTTCCGGTATTTCAAGGATCGCTTTTGCGAGCTTGACGCTCGGCTCTCCGCTGCTCAGAAGGATCTGGGCCAAGCGCTGGTTCGTCCACGACTTACGCACTTCTATCCCGTACTGTTCCCCCAAAGCGAGTAATTCGCCCTTACTTTTTGTCTCTAGTTTGGGCAGAGCCAGTTCAACCGCGTGCTCGCGGCAGTATTCCAGGTACGCTCTCGCATGTTGCTCTTTGATACGTCCTATGCGCGCGTGTTGTTCCTTTACATAGTCGTCGCTCCAACCGAGCAGCGCCTGCGTCTCTTCTTCGCTATGGTGAAGCAGCAATGAGATGAGGCCCTGAGCGGGATGAATCCAATAGCTCCTGTTTTCCCACAAAGAGCGATGCCAGCCATATCTCTCAAAAGGCAGGCACTCTTCTTTCACAATGGCCTGCCGCGCCCATGTAACAAACCAATCCACCAGGTGATACTGCTCTAAAAAGGCTGAGAGGGGGAAGCCGGTTGGCGGGGCCTTATAGCCCTCCATAAAGCCGATATGGGGATTGAGACCCCAGGCAAAGAAGCGGTCGGGAAGTTGTTCAGCCTGAGCGACCAGGTAGAGCTGACCATTGGGAGAGAAGGCCACATGGTACGTTTGACCGGGCTGATAAAGTGCTCGCACGCGCTCTTGTTGCTCCAGCGCGAACGTGTAGGGCGCACCGAACCACAGTCCCCCCTGCTCGTCACGCCAGTGAAGAATGCCATCGTCGAACACCGCTGTAAGGGTGAGGTGGGGAACCACACGGAGGCCCTGGATGGGGCGAGACAACACCGCCTGGATGATTCTGGGATCGGCAGCCGTGGCGATCCGCACCATTTTGCTCTTGTGCATGGGGATATAAGGCAACGAGGGGTATTTCCGCTCAGGCAGGGCAGCCTCGATCCAAGCATAAAACAGTTCCTCCCCTAAGTACGTATCCACATCGAAGATGAGCACATGCTCAAGCCAACCTGCCAGAATGAGCGAGTTTGCAGGAAGACGAGGAAGCACTTCTAAGAAGCGTGCTACATGCTCCTCGTGCTCCTGGTGGTCTAGTTCCTGCAGCGCAAGCCGCGCCTGGTCTTTCGTCATCGCCACCGTATCGAGCACCCGCCATCCCTCGGTTTCAGCGTGCCTGGCGACGATCTGGCGCACTACGCCCAGATAGTTGCGCCTGAAGAGCCAGGCTCCAAGTCTCTGATGCCAATCGCGCCCTGGCTCCGGCACCGCTTCTTTGAAGGAGGCGATAAATGGATGATGTTTATAAGGAATGCGAACCAGATACGCATATCCCGTCCCGATTGCGTCGGTAATGAGAGCTGTCGCCAGCATGGTCTTCCTCCTCATTGTTGATCTTGCAGGTCTTCGCCACTGTGAAGACGCTCAATCATTCGTTCCGCTTCTTTGAACGCCTCTGTTGGCGTGTTTTTCATGGATGTGCGCCTTATGGTGTCCTGATAGTCAAAGGAAACGTAGTATCCTGAAGCCGCCCGGTACGGGGTAAGCCTTATCCCGTCTCTCTCCAGAACGCTCCGGGAGAGATCAGCAAGATCTGGAAAAAAGACCATCTTGACGATGTTGCGAAACTCGGAGAGCGTCGTCAACAGATCATGGCGATCTGCAATGGCCCGCATTTTGTCCAGATCCATACGGTCGGCGGCGCGCTGGTAGACGGCGACGTAATTCGGAATAAAGAGCTGCTTCCAGCTTTCATAATCATTGGTCAGCGGCTCTCGGCTGTGCTGGTGCGCCTGGTCGCAGTGATAGTGCGCCCGTGCCTCGACGTGCTCACGGCCACCAATAAGAGGTTGTTTGACCAGATCAAGGAGTGCCATTGCAGCCGCGCTCACGATCACCTCCTGATCGTCTTGCGGCAGAACGTACTTATACGTGGTCACCGCAGGCTCACTCTGCTCAACGGGATAGAGGCGCAGACGGAACGGGCGCTTCCTCCTCAGCACTTGTTTCTTTGACTTCTTTGGCATGCCTCTTTTCTCCTCAATTGCATGAATGCAGCTATCTTTTCCTCTTCCCACTAGCGAAGCTGCGTCCGAGCAGCAGGCTGCTTCTTCAGCAATAGCTCAAGGACGAAGATAGCTCCGGCCTTATCGAGTGGGCGGTTCTGATTTCCGCACTTGGGACTGAAAATACACTTATAGCACCCACCGGTACAGGGACATGCCTTGAGGGCTTCGAGCGTCGCCTGCGCTAGAGCGTCGAACTGCCGAAAGGCCTCGTCGGCATACCCCATTCCACCTGGGTAGCCATCATAAATAAAGATGGTGGCGGATTGTGTTTGGGGATGGTGCGGAACCACAGAGACGCCACCGACATCCCTGCGATCACCGAGGACATATAAAGGAAGGAGAGCAATCATGGCGTGCTCCACCGCATGAAGCGCTCCAGCTCCGTCAAGACCATTCTCTGCCAGAGCGCTCAGAACGTCTTCCGCAACCATCATCCAGAGCGCCCTCGTTTCCAGGGGCAGGGAAAGCGGAGAGGGAAGGTCTTCTTTGTCCAGGACGCTCCGATACGTATGGTGACGTTTCACATACCCATGCACGGTGCGGGTGACAACGACCGTCCCGGTACACAGATCGAGGAGGGGGCGCTGTGATTTCTGATGGGAACTCAAAATTTCGACATCGGTCTCGACCAGCGGCTCCGTATAGTAAGCCACCTCGCGCGGTATCACCTCCACCACGCCTTCTTCCAGTTTGAGCTGCTGGACCTGGTAGGAGGCTCCCTGGCTGAAGTAGATCGCGTGGGGGTGGCATTCGAGCATGGCATGATGGACATCCGTATCCTCCAGCTTTGATCCCCCGCTCATAATGACGAACCGCTCTCCAGCCTGGCGCAGCGAAATGCCAAAAGCCGCGCTCTTGGACCGATCATGAGGATAATAGCGACCACGCACACACACCAACCGCTGCTGCTCGACGAGTTCATCCACCGTTCGCGCCGTCGCCTCTCCGAACAAGGCAAAATCAGCTTGAGACAGCGGGTGCTCATACGCAGCACAGAGCAGATGGCCTGGCAAGATATAGGGATTGGCGGTATTCACCAACGCCTTTTCCGGCGTACTGTCCAGTAACATCGCCGGGTGACTCGAAAAGTATTGGTCCAGCGCGTCCTCGCGCAGCACGAGGATCGAAAGGGCGCTCCGATTTCTCCGCCCGGCGCGCCCTGCTTGTTGGAAATAGGAACTGATGCTGCCGGGGAAGCCAGCAATGATGGAGACATCCAGATCTCCGACATCAATCCCGATCTCTAGCGCGCTTGTTGAAAGCACGCCCAGGATATCGCCCCGCGCAATGCGGCTCTCCAGATCGCGACGCTGCTCTTTCGTGTATCCTGCACGGTAGGCCTGGATTTTGTGTGAAAGCGATGAAGGCAAGAGCGCACGCGCCTGGCGGAGCATTTTTTCGACTGACTGGCGTGCTTGACCGAAGAGAATCGTTCGTGTCCCCTGGCTGACGAAGAAGGCAAACAGGCCAGCAGCCTCCTCTGTATAGGTGCGCTCGTCCGGCGGCTGCCACAGGAGCGTCAGCCTTCCCCCAGAGGGCGCTCCGCTTTCGGTAATCGCCTCGACATCGAGGCCGATGAGTTGAGCTGCATGCTCCGCAGGATTTCCGATGGTCGCCGATCCGAGCAGGAATGTGGGGTCGGCCCCATAGAGCGCCACCACTCTCCTGAGACGCCGAGTGATGAGTGCGAAGTGTGTCCCGAATACTCCGCTATACATGTGGGCCTCGTCAATAATGACATCTTGCAGCCCAGCGAAGAAGCGTGCCCACCCCCTGTGATAGGGAAGTAGGGCAACGTGGAGCATATCCGGGGTCGTCACGACGACTTGCGCCGTTTTCCGAATTTCAGGGCGCGCACTCTGCGGCGTATCTCCCGTGTAGGACGCCACTACCACATTGTTGTCCCAGGCAGAGAGCCGCTCGACCCATTGCTCAATCAACGCGCGGGTTGGTGCAATACAGAGCAGCGTAGCGCCTTGCTTGAGATGGCGCCTCACACGCGAGGCCAGAGCCATTGCATACGTTTTGCCTGATGCGGTCGTGGTCGCAACGGTCACCGCCTTCCCCTCCAGGGCCAGGAGGCATGCTCGCTGCTGGTGCGTATAGAGCTGGGTGATCCCTGGCGGGAGGAAGGGTTCCAGATCCTCCATCGCACAAGCATATTGAGCAGAGCGAGCAGGGCTGCGATGATGCGCTTTGAGATGGACTGAGCAATCTGTCCACTCCTTCAAGCGCGCAAAAAGCTGGTCGGCGTAGCGATGGGACGATGATTCATGCATCCCTGTGTGCTCCTTTCTCACTATTACTGAGCAGCTTTCATCAACTTCTGCTTGATGACTGCTGTACTTGCAACAGATGAGAAGTACTTCCGGGCATAGTCTGCAAACGTTGCCTGGTACCAAAATTTGTTCTTGCCACTTCGCGTAATAAAAGGAATCCGCATCAACCTGGCCGTTTGCCGCGTCCAGGTGGCACTCACATCGATGCATACTGCATCAGCGAGGTCCTGCGACGAAACAGCGCGCCCATCATGCTCGACGAGCCAGGTGAAGAGCAGCTTCTCAGATGCAGTGAGAGCGTCAACTTGGGCGAGCAGCTTTTTGAGTGTCTTCGCTTCGCTATAGAGCAGTTCCGATGAGGCAGCATGCTGTGTTTCGGCGGGACGAAGCGCAGGACCAGGCTTTCCGGGCGATACCTGCTCCTCTTCCGGCGAGGCTTCCGGTACGCCCGTTGCTCGCTCGATCACAATCGTCGCCTGCGCAACCTGCGTATGCAGATGATCGAGTTGGAGGGCCGCCGGCAACTCGGTGACAGGCACCGTCGTTCCCTCCACAGAGATCTTGATCATCTTCAGAAGATCGAGCTGCTCTTGCAGCCGTTGGATGTGGGTATCTTTCTCGGAAAGGAGTGCCAGCACCTGCGGGTCTTGCAGTGCTGGCGGACTCGCGGGTGCCCCCGGTTGGGCAGGACGTGACGCGCCTCTCGCTCGCTTTCCGCGTCCCCCTGTGCTCGCGACTTCGCTGGCTGGCTTCTGCCCATCGGCATTCGCTTCGTCTTGTACCGGAGTGTCTTGTACCGGCAGGTTGGCAAGCAAGGCAAGGACATCATGCAGGCTCTCTGGAGGTGGCGGACTGCTCACCTGGCGACGCGATCCGGCCTTTGGATGCGTGGTGAACACCGGGCCGATCTGCATCTTGCGCACATCCGGGACAGAAAAGGCTGGACCGAACACATAAAACTCGCCGGGGGAGAGCCTTTTGAGGGCTTGCGATTTCGCGGGAAACTCCAGTTCGGTATTGCTGCGCAGCATATCGCGGTCCAGTGAGGCTCTGCCGATCAGCTTGTTATTGCACTCCGCCAGGGCATCTTTTCCAAGCTTACTGATGCGCTGTGTCGCAAGCACCGCGCAAAAACCGCGGGCGCGGCCACGCGAACACAGGGCTTCGACAGCCGCTTTGGATTCAGGATTGCCCTGTTCTGGGCAGAAGATATGCGCCTCATCCAATATGACCAGGCAATCATGCCAGAGGGATTTGGGCGCATTGATCATCGCTTCCAGGAACAGGCGAACAATGCGGCTGCGCATACTGGGGAGAAATTCATACAGATCGAGGACGACGGAAGTTCGCACCTCCAGGAAGGTCAAAGCGAGCTGCGCAGCATTCTCCGGCGTGAGCGGGTAATCGACCTCATCCGTCTCGCTTCCCACCAGCACGTATTCGTAGTGCTCGCGCAGTGTGCGGAAGCTCCCCTCTACATCAATCACGATGTGCTGGACCCTCCCATGCGATTGTTCCAACAGGCGGCGGATGGCCCACGATTTGCCACCACCGCTGTTTGCCTGAATAACCGCACGTGTCTCAATGAGCGCTGGGAGGTCCAACATGACATCCTCACTCAGAGAGACACGCTGATTAAGGTCAGGTATGGTGCTGCGCATGCTCATCTTTTTCTCTCCTCTAGTCTCTCTTGTGGGTGAGCAGGAGCCGAACGCCATGTCCTCTCTATTGAACGCAACGGCCCCTCTCCATTGCATGTCTACTGAAGCAGCTCAAAAGCACGGTGCGCCTCTCCCCCTGGCCCAAACAGGTAAATGCCTGTTGGTTCGGTCGCTTGATCGACGCTCACCCAATAGGCATCCCAGTCAAGGTCCATGTTGCGGGATGTGGCGATGAGGCCCCTCGCTTGCGCAACAGGCATCCAATCATGCCTGCCAAGTAGCAGGTAGAGCGCTTCTGTCGGACGGATCTGCGCTGAGGATGGGAGTCGGCGCAAAATCCTTCCCAGGGTCGTAACTTCTTGCTTGGACATCGCTGATCCTCCTTCTTTTCACTTTCGCGGCTCCTGGGCGTCCTGCGCATCGACGACAACGGTGACATTGCCCGCCCTGCCACTCTTGATCCAGGCCGGCATCTCGTCGTCTCCCAGCGCAAGATGCGTTGCGCGATAGAGGGGATATCGCCTCTGGTAGAGCCATTCGAGCAGTTCAAATTGCGCTTTCGGTGACAGCTTCACAGCACCGCTTTCCTCATCCAGATGATCTGGATCTTGAAGCAAGTAGAGGATGCCCATGATGGAACTGGCATTGATATCACCATCCAGGTCCAACCTCTCGTCTTGCAGCCTGGTCATTTCTCTCGTCATAGAGTTGCTCCTTCACGCAATGAAGATGAGATCATTAAAACTTTTCGACATAGCCCGCAGCGATCTCCTCGGTGGGCGTCGTATACACCCGAATGTAGGCCTCCGACTGGTGGCCCAGCCGCCGCTGTAATTCAAATTTATCCTTGCCGGTCTCCTCAGCCAGGCGGAAACCAAAGGTATGGCGCAACATATGCGGATGCAGGCCATTGATCCTCCGTTCGCCTTCCTGCTCGGCGTCGTGCAGCTCACCGATCTTCTTCACCAGTTTATTCACTGCGCGCACCGTCAGCCGACCGTTCGCATCGCCTTCCTGAGTACGTGCCTCCCCGTCTTGCTTCGCATACTTGATGCTGCCAGCACGTAAGAAGAGCGCTCGTGGGTCTGCTAGGCCCTCAGCATCTTTGCCACGTTCAAACTCCAAATAGTCTGCCAGGGCCGCGCGGGCATCAGCAGAAAGAAAGAGGTTGCGCAGCGTTTGATTTTTGCCGTAGACATTCACTAGTTGCACCTTGCGCGCCTTACGTAAGGCTGCCGGCGTCACCGATGTACGTTCCCCTCTCTCAGGGACTGCCGCGCCGATCACCACCTGATCCAGATCCAGATTGACCAGCTCCTCACGCCGGACGCCACAGGCCAGGAAGAGTTCAATGATCGCTCGATCCCTGTAAGGGCGACTGTGCTGATGCAGCAATGGCTCGGCCTGCAGCTTGCGCTGCCGTTGTCCATGCCGCCGTCCTTTGCGGCGCATGAGGGCTGGCAACCGTTCCAGGACCGACTTGAGGGAAATAACCTGGGCTTCGGAGAGGGTATGAGGGATCAGCGCGGGCAAGGGCAGTTCTTTGACGCCTGCACACGGATTCCCTAACACAAACAGGTCTGGACGCTGCGCAACTACCCAGGAGCAAAACCCGGAGAAGCTCGCCAGGTGATTGTTCACCGTCGCCGGAGCCAGCGTCGCAGGTTCTCCTGCCTCGGTCTCCTCCGCACGCAACGCCTTCATCCATTCCAGCACATCTCGCTTTAACACCGTCGAGAGCCGCAGATGTCCATAGCGCCGGAGGTAGAAATCCGCGAAGCGGTCCAGGTGCAGTTCGATTTTGTCGGCGATAGCCTGGCTTCTCACTCCCTCCACTGCCAGATCCAGGTAGGCTTGCATCCAGACAGGAAGATCATCCTCTAAGGAAGCGAGCAAGGTGTGGATCGCCAGTTTTTCCTTTCGGGAACCGAACTGGTCGAGATGTATGATCTGCGCGTGAGCGTGCTCCGTCACGTTGTACTCCTTACTTCTACAGAATTGGTACCCAGAAGGGACGTTCTAGGAACCAAAGTGGTTCTCTGCCATAGAGTATACCAGAGAAAAGTAATTCTGTCTACCGTATGAGCGCTCATCCTTCTCAGTAGTTCTACAAAAAGCGGGGAGGTCGCCGCAACTCGCCGATGCTGCATTTCAACCCGTGAGATGGAACGCTTGAAGGGAGCACTAGCATGAAAAAAGGCTCTAACTCACAACGTATACAACTTCTGCTCTTGATGGGTCGATTACTCGCCATTATTCATGAGGCCGAACCTTTACCAGAGGTAGCTTGGGGCAACTGGTTTGCGGAGAGAATCCAGGCGCTCTCTCATCAAAAGACTGCTCATCAGACACGAGAAATTACATTATCAGTTCAGCGCGCATTGAGAATCTCTTCGTATCAGGAGATAGATGAGATGCTCTGGAAAGCAATTCATGGAATGCAGGTCCTCGTAGGAGAGAGCGAAACAGGTATTCGCATCGACGATCCATATTGGGTAGGAAAGCAAGTGGTCTCTCGCATTCAGGAGGGACAAACTATTACCTATGGCAGAATAGAATCTTCTCTCGTCTTCCCCGACTCCACAACTCCGTATGATTCCTGGGTGGTAAAGGTCCAGCCTGGCTTTCACCTCAACGCAGAGTCACATGCCTTTGTGCGCTATGATGGCCCAACCTATCAACCAGGGGAGCAGGTCTTCTACCTGAACAATGGACACGCTCTTGCTGCAACGATTCTTGGACCTGGCTTTGGAATGCGAGGATGCTTTGGATTCAATATCTCGTTTCACGACATCAAGGGAAAACAGGATTACAGATATGCAGTGCCCTCTCAGGATCTTTCTTCCCATGTCTAAGCACGTCTTCTTCTGGCGTTCTGTGGTATGGAAAACCTGGCAGGCCGCACTCCACTCGTAAGCAAGCTCATCGTCCTCCCAGGTGAGAAACCACTTCCGCCGGTCCCGGAGGCCCACTTGGTCATGGCTTGCCCGGCGACGTATCGCCTTCCCATACTCGCCGCCAGTATACAGAGTTCCCGTCGCTGTGTCCAGCGGTCTTCTTCTATGTATGATGATGGACGGGTAGGGAACCTGAGCTGCGCAACAATCGCCCGTACCGAGAGTCCTGTGACTTTGCAATAGTCGTCGTCTTTAGCGGCACTCATGAGCCTGAAGCTCATTTGCTCAATCTATGGTTTATAATACGATGGGATCGGCAGAAAGACGGCTGCAATCGCTACCGGCCCCAATCGAGTTTGACCCGCATCTTAAAACTGTCCAGGTTCCCCGACCCAGGGGGAAAAGTATCGTCCTTTCGCCTTTCTGCTGAAAGGGTGGCGCACAAACGCGGCAAGCCGGGTAAACTGAGAGAGATGCAGAAGGATCTACCGAAAAAGAAGGGGCTGAACATGAAACAACAGACGCCATCAAAGAGTCATCACCCTGTCGAGGATCTCGAACCAGAGGACATACAGTGCCTGGGGGAATGTGTTCGTGATCTCGTGGCGTGCTTGGGATATGGTGGTCCTGCCGCTGATCCAGTGGAGGCAAGCCTGTTTCGTGAGGCTGTTGACATCGCCGTGTATCAGCTCACTCTGCGCCAAGGGAGCCGTGCGCGATGGAGAGCATCCGGCGAGCAAGAACCACAGGAAGACGACCCATCTGACTCACTCCCGATCACGATGCGGGATCTGGCCCAGGTGCTCATTGCGCAAACGGGTGAGACCAGGCACTCCATGCAGGAATTGAAAGCCCGTGCCCACTTTGCGCTCAAGCTTGATAGCCGTTGCGTTGAGGCGTGTTTGCTTGAAGGCTACGTTCAGGAACGCCAGAAGCACTACCAGCAAGCCGAAGCTACCTATCAACAGGCACTACGCCTGTCCTTGGAGCAGCTCGGCCCGGATGCGTTTGAGCGGGCGGCAAGAAAAGAGATCCACTTCTGGTATAGCGACCGCGCCAGGCCCTACATGCAAGCACGAGCAGCAATTGCCTACCTATTCTGGCAAAAGTTCGGGAAGGTACGAGAGGCAATAGATCACTTTCGGGCCATGTTGGAACTCAATCCAGGGGATAACCAGGGCAACCGCTACGCGATCATCTGCTGTCTGCTGGAGGCGGGCGACGATGAGGCGCTGGGAGAGGCGCTGCAACGCTACTTCCTCTATACTGATGAGTATGGAGAGAAGATGGATTTGCGGGAAACCTGCTGGCACTATACCAATGCCTGCTGGAAGTTCCGGCATACATCTTCAGGGCAAGAACGATCTTCCCGCCAGACTGCCTCAAAAGCACTCCGCACCGCCTTTACCTACAATCAGCATGTTCCCTATTTTCTGCTGCACCCCGATGCGCTGGCCGACTTCGGCGAGCCCGATTCTTACGCTCATGGTGATGAGAGAGAAGCAGCCTGGTACGCGGGTTTTGTCCTCAAGGCGTGGCGACAGACGCCTGGCGCCCTGGATTGGCTCGAAGCAAGCGCCGAACGAGCCGGCCTACCAGTGTAAGGGAAAGGTTGTATTGCTGTGGAAGGTGTGCTATAATTCGAGCGCAAGTGCTCTAATTAAAAGAAAAAAGCCAAAGGCACAGCGCGGAGATGTTGTGCCGTCCGGAATAACTTTAGAAAAATCAAAAATTCCGCAATAATTTTAGAAAAAAGCCTCGTTTGGGATGGAGGTGAGAAACCTTCTCGGCCAAAAGAGAGCCGGTTTGTAGCTAGCCTTTTTTCAAAAAATATTGCGGATTCTGGTACTTTTTCTAAAGGTAGTGCGGATTTTTCTAAGCGAAATTGGTTGAAATGGAAGAGTTTCAAGCTCATTCTAATTCTAAAGATATGCCGGACGGCACACGGAGAAAAAACGATGTCTTCCCATGATCCTCTTACTCTTTACATGACTGTTGAAGAGGCTGCGAGCGAACTGGAATTGGCGCCGAGTAGCGTTCGGCGCATGATTGCGGAAGAACGCCTTCCCGCTCGGCAAGCTTCGCCTGATGAGTGCGCAGCGCTCCTTGCGGCAGGTCGCCTTCATGGCGTGCCAGGCACCGGCATTCGGCTCATCCACCAGAACGCGGTCGCGCAAGCAAAGCAGCGCCCCAAGCGCGGGAGACCGCACTATAAGGGAATGTAGCCTGCCACTTATGTCCTTGCATATCCAGCGCGCAGAAGCTCTTCGAGAACCTGAGACATGATGATACTCGCAGGCTGTAAAGGGAAAACTGTCACCTGGATCGAAAGCGGCTGCCCGACCAGGCGAAACAGCACCTCTTGAATGAGCGGGTCGTCTATCGCCCGTTGGTACTGCCAGCCTGCCGCCATCAGGGCTATCTCCGACTTCGGCCATCCCCACCAAGCTAGATGGCTACCTCCGACCAGCTTGAGGAGGGGCAGAAGGCGCGGGGAATATCCATGAATGCACAACCCAGATCGATAGACAGGGAACATGGCTGCGGGTGGAAGGGAGATTTTTTCATCAAGAGCTGCCCTCGATAGCACGAGTGCTGTTCCTTCACCTTCGTGCTCGATATCCAACCAGGGATCAAGTTTCGAGGCACCTCTAATCGCTTCCCGCTCATCGGGAGTAAAAACAGTGACAGGAAGTTCTTCACACCAGATTGTCATGGTTCGTCCCTCACGGCTTCATGCCAGGCAAAAGCACCATATTTGTCAAGCAACACCGAGTAACACACGGGCGAGATCTCCTTCCTCTGACGCCTTCCTTTTATATATAGCATAGGAAAGCAGCCCTGAATACAGCCTGAAGTTGTCAGTTCATATCTCATGTGTAGCGCGATACAGGGACCTGCGCCCTTCAGGCATGAGAAGGAAGCGCCGCTCCGAACGCATAGCGACAGCTATCGCTAGCTTGCACTCGCCTATCATAAGTATGCTGTCCAGAACCGGAAAAGAAAAGTGCTTTTCTTAACAATTTTGTTATCACATTGATCATTATTTGCATGGCATACAATTCCCTCAAGAGCAGGTTCAAGAGCCTGAGCAGGAATGAATCAAGATGAAAAAATACGCCGGCCAGAAGGCTGCTATCGAGCTTACGCAGCGCAAAAAGGGTAGTGTTGACCCTTGCCCTTCCCTCGACTGCCGCCGGCGATCATGCTTCGTAAGCCTTTGGGCGGAGCATCGGGAAGGGCAGGGGCAGCTCCATGATTGTTCTGCCTATTCGTTTCTCTGCGGTGAACCTGCGGTCTCGTTATCCGTCATGTCATCTCTGGCTGCTTGCCGACAGAGATGACTTAAAAATGCTGCTACTTCGCGCTCTTGATCTGGAAGACACTCTCCCGCCAGGCGCAGTTCGGCTTCCGTGACCTTCAGCAGTTCCTTAAAAAGAGCAATCTGCACTGCCGGGGCGTCTTTCACGAATCTGTCACAAGTGCAGGGAGGACATTCGACGCGAAGCAGGTTCGCTGCGATGGCGTGCCAGTCTACCTGTCCCAGGCTTCTAAACAGCAGCTCGCGCACGAAAAACGGGGCTTTCTGATACGCCTTCACCATGTTCGGGTAGGCAGAAAGGAGCGGCCTGGGCAGTCTGAAGCTAGAACTGCCCAGGCCGGCACCCAGGTTCAATAGAAGTGCCTGGCTCCGGCCAGGCGGGGATTATCCGCGTAATGCGGAGATTGCTGGCGAGTTGCGTAGTTTCTGGAGCGCGCGTTCCTCTATCTGTCGAGCGCGCTCGCGCGTGACTCCCAGTTCACGACCTGCCTGGGCCAGGGTCTGCTCCTCATCCATTCCCATGCCAAACCGCAGCTCGATCACGCGCAGTTCACGTGGAGAGAGTACCTGCGCCAGAGCGCGCTGGACCTCTTCGGCAAAGACCGTCTCGACGATCACCTCTTCCGGCGAGGGAAATGAAAGATCTGCAACGAGGTCGCCAAGACAACCCCCTTCCTCCTCATCAGGGAGGAGCTGCTGCTCCAACGAGACCGTCGCCGGCAGATGCTTGAGAAGCGCAAGCTGTTTGGCAGAAACCTGCGCGCAATTCTCTATCTGGTCCTGGGTAGGGTCTTGCTCCAGTTCCACCGTTAAACGCTCACGCGCTCGTCGCACTCTGTAGAGCAGTTGATTGACATGGGAGGGCAGTCGAATCGTTCTGCTCTTCTCCTCGCAGGCCCGCCTGATCGCCTGCTTAATCCACCAGGTCGCATGGGTGGTGAAACGACCTTTATCCGGGTTAAAGGTGGAGGTGGCCCGGAGCAACCCGATATTGCCCTCCTGAACGAGATCTTCCAGGGAAAGAGAAAAGGGACTTGCATGCACGTATTTGCGAGCGATGCTCCATACTAGACCCTGGTTGGACGTGACTAGGCGTTCACGCGCCTTTTGTGCAACTTCTCCACCGCGAGCAATCAGCGCTGCCAGCCTTCGCTCTTCATCTGCTGAAAGAAGCGCCGCACGGCGACCAGAGGAGCGCCTTCCAGGCTGATCAGCTCCACCTTCAACTGAAGAGGGTGGCGAGCGACTCCCCGCGCATTGCTCTTCCTCGGCGTCTTGATCATCCGTGGCCGCCTCCTGCGCCTTTGCGCCGTCTTGCTCACGCGCGGGGACTTCTACAGGAAGTTGAGCGGTGCGCCGGCGCCGCCGTACCGGTTGGCGACAGCCAAGTTGCGTCGCCCATTGCAGGGCAATTTTGGGAGGAACGCCCAGTTGCTCGGCTAACTTTCTCGTCGCTCCCCATTTCCCAAGAGGCGTTTCCTCAACGAAACGCCGTATCTGCCCTGCGGCCTCGTCCGTCAAGGTATAGCTGGACGGCACAGATCGCGGTTGTCTCGCAGGCACTTCTGTCTCTGCCAGGTACGTAAGATCTCTACCCGACTCAGTTCCGCTGGCCGGATCGGTGCTGCCGTTGTCTTCGGTAAGTCGGCAGTTCGTCACCAGCCCTGACCATCCATTGAGTAGCGTCCTTTGAACCTTTGCACATGCCTCATAGAATGCTGTTCTTCGTTGGAGATCCTGGCCGCCGAGGACATCCTGCGCTACGTACAGTCCTACCAGGACGGCATCGAGCGTTTCCAGGGGAGCTATGGGCGCGTTCCGCTCCAGAACCGCTTCAATGTAGTGTGCCTTGATCACGCGCATCTGATGGGTCAGACTCTCGATCTGCTCACCGTCAAGCCGACTCCAGTCGCCAAGCACTATCGTCGTAAAGGGGGCTTTTAACGGAGCTTCTCCTCCAGGTTGAGGAACTGTCGTCATGGTCGTTTCTCCCGCGCAAGAAAGGGCTGGTTCCTGAATGGAGCCAGCCTTGAGGACCGGAACCGCTTCATAGCCCGCGCTCCTCTCAGTAGCGATTTGCCTGTCATCCACGCCCTCCCCGCCTGGCTCCGCCACGTACCTTCCGATCAAACATCTGGCCTGGACTGTCAGAATAGTCTCGATACGTATCCGCGCAGAGTGAGTAAGCATTGCTCGCTATCTGCTCTGCCGGGACGACAAATGCCCGTTCGGTCGTTGCCTCTGTCACCCGAAGGCCCGTCACCTGTTCAAATGGGGCAACAGGGGTGCCCTTGAAGGGATGTGCGGCGGCCACTGTGACTTCGGGCGCTACGTACTTCGTCGCGGGATCATCGCCGTTCAGGTTGTACTGTTCCCAGACCTCTTCTACGGAGACGCCTCTTGCCAGAAACGGCGGAGTCTCGCCGAACCTCGCGGCATAGTGCATGCGCAGGTCGAACAGGTCTGTTATTGTGGCGGTCGGGCGGCGCTTCGCATCGAGTGTATAGCCATCAGCCGTGCAGCGGTAGAACCAGACCTCCGAAGTTGGCTCCCCTTTCGTAAAAAGGACGATGGAGGTTTTGACGCCGGAATGGGGAAGGAACACCCCGGAGGGGAGGGAAATGACCGCCCGCACCTGTGCCTCGGTCATCAGCCGCTTTCGCAGCGCAACGGCGGCCTTCAACGTGTTGCGCAGGACTCCCTCCGGCAGCAGCAATGCAGCGCGCCCGCCCTCCCGGAGCATTTGTCTGCACAATTCGACAAACAGCAACTCTGTGCTCCTGGTGCCGAGCCAGCGTAATGATTCGCTCAGATCGTTTGCATCCAGGACACCGCTATAGGGCGGATTACAGAGCACAACATCCACGTTCCCCCAGATCTCGGAGGCGCTCCTTTGAGGAAATCGGTTCGAGAGAG